>Ga0209654_1000141_pt1 | contig 75639 bp, 74 predicted proteins | sample SaaInl1SG_22_DNA_FD_184646 | JGI IMG/M metagenome (GOLD analysis project Ga0209654, IMG submission 184646) | Marine microbial communities from expanding oxygen minimum zones in the Saanich Inlet - ESP_161SG_22_DNA (SPAdes) (version 2) | ecosystem: Environmental > Aquatic > Marine > Intertidal... | reverse complement strand
GCCAAATGGCGATTGAGCGTTTGCGGTCTTCGGCGTCCGATTGAGCTCTTAAGATACTCAAGTAACGTACTGACCGACGCTGGAAATGGCTTCAGTTCGTTTTCCGAACAGAATCTATTGAACACCCGGAAGTCGCAACGATAGCCCTTAAGCGTATTCGGGGAATAAGCACCCTCAAGATTTGACAACATTTCTTCAACTGAACGGTCCATAATTCCCTCCTAAGAAGGAGAGCATAGCTTCACATTGTAAACATGCTCGCTAGTCATCTCATCCACTGAAATTCTAGAAAAGCATCTTTAGATAACTACTTATACAGACGCATTCGGAAGCCTTTCACCCTCGGGGACCGATCACTAATGTTCGAGAAGTTGCTCGCGTTAAAAACGTAAAAGTTGAAAACTGGGTCGATGGCTCATAACAGCTGGATTCACCATAAATTATAGATTTGTCACTTTTCATGGATTCGCTCTACACAACACAGCTCATTAAGCAGTCTACACACTGTATAAACCAATAACTGTTACTCGAATTTATCGCTGCGAAATAACACAATAACTCATTGTTTTTATTTTATTTATACGATAATTTATGCGCATACTTAATCATTGCCTCGCGCTAAACGCTATGGGTTAACGCGTAAAACTGCGACGAACAGAAGCCTGACTACCTTTGGCATTCAACCCAAACATCTCCGTACTCCGAATCAATTCAAGCTCCGAAGACCGAACCAGCGAAACCCGCGTAAATTCGTACAACCGCTATTAACAATTTCTCACTTAGCGCCTTACCAAACGCATACGTAGTAATCCAAGACGATCAATATACTTTGTAAAAGTAACAACCTATCGGAATGGGAGATACTCCAATTATCAGACAATACCCCATTCCCAAATCAGCCAAGCGCTTAAATCTACTGAGTGACTACAGCGAGCTTAGAGCCCATCGGAGCTATCGACAATCAAAAGCGGGAAATCATAACGCTGCATTCAAGATGCTCATGGAACTCGTAGGTGACCAGTTGATCGACAGTCAGGGCTATTTTCCTGCTAACGCCGTGTATGCATCTCCGTTCGCAAGGGAGGTCGCCGGCGACAATGCGCTCCCAATCGTATTGGCTCTCTTTTGTGCAGCCGTATTCGAGGGTGAACCTGATCTTACTATCGTTCAAAAAGAGCGTGTATATCATACCGGAGCCAATCCGATGGAACGGTTGATTACGCGCCCCTCTTTCGTTGGGCAAGTCAAATCGGGGCGTAATTATGTTTTGGTAGACGATGTCATTAACATGGGAAACACATTAGCCGAGCTGGCCAACTACATTATTAGTGGTGGTGGCGATGTGATAGGCTACCGCGTAATTGTCGACGACGGGCGGTTAAAAACATTGTCGCCCGAGAAGAAAATCATAGATAAATTATCAGCGAGGTTTGGAAATGAAATTGAAGAAATTTTTGGAATCCGAACAGACTGCCTCACGGCAAATGAGTCGCAATACCTTCTCGGTTTCCGAACCACTGACGAAATCAGAAATCGCTGCCTTAAGGCGAAAAAAGAAATTGATCTGCGAAGAGCTTCGAAAAAAAGTAGAGAGTCATTTCGCTAAACTCATGAATTAATGATCCATCCAACAAACGCTCACCTGCACGCTGGAAGACCGGCAGGGCCAAGAACAATACCTTAGTAAAATCTCTTCAGTTGAGATTGAACGCTCAAGGCAAACGTCAACGACAAGTCGTATCAGAATCCAACAGTTATGGATCCTTATCTTTAATCCACACATGACACCGCCAACTCAATCAATCTCTAGAGAATAAAAAGAAGTGTGCTTGAACAATTGCCTCGCGTTAAACAACACTGCTTTTTTCGCGTTAAAAACAGTAGTGGGTCTGATCGTCATGAAAAGAAGTGGCTATTAGTTCTGATGTACAATTCAAAATAGATAGTCAATGATTAACTAATTAAATGAGACTTAATTGATGACAACTCTTGTTCCTGTTTTGCTCGCAGGTGGTTCCGGCACTCGCTTATGGCCGACATCCCGAAAAAGTTACCCAAAACAGTTTGTTGATCTCACAGGCTCCGGAGATTCACTTTTACAGTCATCTCTCAAGCGTTCGGCTGTCATGCCCAATGCATGCCCTTGGATCGTTGTGACAGGAGAAGACTATCGATTTTTGGTCGCCCAACAAGCAACAGAGGCAGGGGTATCGATTGGCCCGATACTTCTAGAGCCTTCTGCGCGCAATACCGCACCAGCAATTGCTCTCGCGGCATTTGAAGCATTAGCGCTTCACGATTCACCGAAACTTATCGTGCAAACGGCGGATCACTACATCAAAGACCTAAACGAATTCGGGAAAGTCATCGGTCAAGCATTCCAATCAACAGCTCCATTTGTGTTATTCGGAGTCAAACCAACACACGCGGAGACAGGGTATGGATATATCGAATGTGGAGAGGCTCAAGGCACGGAGTTCCTAGTCTCTTCATTTAAAGAAAAGCCCGATCTGGAGACTGCTGAGATATATCTCAAATCCGGTAATTATCTCTGGAACAGCGGCATGTTTATGCTGGACGCTCAATCGTATCTCGATGCGCTCAAAACATTTAAACCCAGCATGCACGAAGCATGCGAAAAAGCCTATCAAAACGCGTCGAGTGACTTGGATTTCAAGCGGGTCGATAGCGACGCATTTCGAAAATCAGAATCCCTCTCCATCGATTATGCGGTCATGGAACGCATCAAAAATCTTCATGTAATTCCGTATTACGGTGATTGGTCTGATGTTGGATCCTGGGATGCTGTCACTAGTCTCGCGAACCAAGACGAAGCTGGAAACGCAGTCCAAGGTGATGGTGTGCTCCTCGAGAGTTCGAATACATTGATCCGAGCAGAGTCCAGACTAGTCACAGGGATTGGCCTTAAGAATTTGGTCGTCATTGAAACACGTGACGCAGTACTAGTTGCTGACGCGACCAAAACGCAACGCGTTAAAGATCTTGTCGATGTTTTAAAATCGTTAAGCCGAAAAGAAGCGAAAGAACATCAGAAAATGTATCGCCCGTGGGGTTCCTACGAAACGCTTGTGTTGGGTGATCGCTTCCAAGTCAAACAGATTGTTGTTAACCCAGGAGCTAGTCTCTCATTACAAATGCATCATCATCGTGCCGAACATTGGGTAGTGGTGTCAGGGACAGCTAAAGTTCAAGTTGACGAAGAAATCCAAATGTTGACTGAGGATCAGTCTGCTTACATTCCGATTGGCTCAAAACATCGGCTTACAAACCCCAACAGGCTGCCACTAACACTGATTGAAGTACAGTCAGGTGGCTACCTCGGCGAAGATGATATTGTTCGGCTTGATGATCTATATGGGAGGGATGTATAAACTAGAGTGATTCACAGAGCCATGTCAGTTCAACTCCCCTTCAAATGCAGCTTTGAGATTAGCCGTAATAACATTGAATAAAATAAAAGCACCAAAATACAGACCCAAAGATAGAAACGGAGAGACCAAGTAAGTTATCAAAAGACCACTGACACCTAATGCTAAGCTCCAGCCCAAAATAGTTGCTAAAACAAAATGCGAAGACATTCCGCTGTCCAAAAGTAAGTAATGCAAATGGTTGCGATCCGAGAGCAACGGTGAGCGGCCACTTTTCCATCGACTAATAATTACGGCAACAGTATCAAAAACAGGAAGGGCTACACACCACAGAGCACCCACGGGATACAGTATAGAAGATGAATTTTGACTATAAAATATTAACACCCAGCTAACTACAAACCCAATTAACAATGAACCTGCATCACCAAGAAAAACTTTTTTTAGGGGGGTTAGAGATAAGTTAATCATGCCGAATGTTAGAATACAGATTACTAGAGACATCAACCAACCAAAATGTTCGACATATCCGTTCGCGAAGTATAGACCAAGAATTAGACAGATGAGACAAACAAGGGCGTACCCAGCTGCCAAACCGTCAATACCATCGGATAAATTGAATGCATTTGTAAGTCCGACCACCGCAACAAGTGTAAACGTCAAACTAAACCATTCTCCTATATTCTGGCCGTCGATAAAGTCCATTCCAGTAGAGGTGATCGTAAGCGGAGCCCCCACCAAAATGATGAACGTTGCAATTACCTGAAGAATCAAGCGAAGCCATGGCCCAAGGCCGAACGCATCATCTACAGCCCCGGTCGCAACAATAAGACTCGTTGATATTATAAACCAAACCAGATCTCCAGCTGCCGAGGAAGCAAATACAATACAAATTAACGTCACATAGATCGCCAAGCCGCCGACTAGAGGCACCTCTTCACCGTGCCTCTTTCTATAATCGGGCAAGTCCGTTAGACGCAAATGCGTCGAGACAAGAGAAAATGCCCAAACGCATGAAAAAGTGATCAATGCTGAAATCGCCCATATTAGAACCGGCTCCAGATTCAAACTGTTAAGCGAAGAAATAAAATACCCCGAATTTCTCGAACGAAAGACCTAACCTTCCATTATAAATTATACTTTTATCTACACCCATTAGCGGTGTGTCAGACTCTATGAAAGCGTACAAGTTGTACATCCACATTCTGAAACACTAGAATCATGACGCACACCCGCATTTACGGAATAACAAATAACAAATTAAAGTACCATGAAAGTCCATCCCTATCCACCCAAGTCATTCATGGTTAATCTAGCTTCTATCACTACGACTAGGACGGCCTAACCTTTGCGCATGAACCTTGATATCTCGTCTAAAAAGCAGTTGAAAGCGAAGTCTGTTTTCACCTCTCAAGAGCTTGAGGATTATTTTGATCGACTATATCCAATCTGCAGAAGCATCTTAGGAAATGGATTTAGAAGCAGCTTAGAAATCTTAAGGGAACTTATCCCATTCGAATATTACGACACTCCCAGTGGAGCCCAAGTACTTGATTGGATCGTACCAGATGAGTGGGATTGCAGGGATGCCTTTATCATTAAGCCAGACGGAGAAAAGCTCGCTGACTTTAAAGAAAGAAATATTCGTGTTGTTCAATATTCGACTCCTGTTAATACCTCAATGACCCTGAAAGAACTGAAGCCTCACCTCCATACATTGCCTGACATGGCTGATCACTTTCCGTACGTAGCAAGTTATTACAAGCGTCAATGGGGCTTCTGTTTGACTCAAAAAGAGTACGATGCGCTAGAGGAAGGTACTTACAAAGTAGTTATCAAATCAACGATCAAACCTGGATTCTTGAGGTATGGGCAAACCGTTTTAAAAGGAAAGACAGATAACGAAATTTTATTGTCGACATATCTTTGCCATCCGCAGATGGCGAATCATGAGCTCGCTGGACCGCTTGCAATGGCAATTCTGTACCGCATGCTCAAAACAACTGGGCCTCATAAATTCAGTTACCGCTTCGTCGTAATACCCGAAAACATTGGCTCCGCTACACTGTTACATCAATATGGTGACCATCTGGTTGAGAAAGTGCACGCTGGCTTTGTTTTGAATTGCCTCGGCCACGGAAAAAAATGGACTTACAAGATGTCAAGGAGAGGTAACTCAAAATCTGATTTAGCCGCGCTCAACCAGCTAAGGTTCAAACAGCATGATTTAGATGTGATACCTTTCTTTCCTGACGGTAGCGACGAGAGACAATATTGCTCTCCTGGATTCAATCTTCCTATCGGATTAGTGATGCGATACATGTATGGACAATTTCCGGAATATCACACTAGCGCTGACGATAAATCGTTGATTTCGTTTGAAACGCTTCTAGAGAGCGCTCAGGCTTATTTTGACATTATGATGACACTGGAACTAGACTTTACGCCTAAAGCAAAAATATTACGGGGTACTCCAATGCTCTCTAGAAGCCCCATTCCATTATACCGAGACACCATGAATTTTCGCTCTCATGCTAAAACCGAAAGCACCCGCGTCATGCTCGAAATCCTTAATTTAGCTGAAGGTAATTTATCTCTACTAGAAATAGCCCAACTGAAAAATTTCGATTTATTGTTACACTCCGAACTAATCGAAGACCTCGTGAAATCCGGATATATAGTCTATCAGTCGTGAACGTCTCAGTAATTTGTGGAAGTCACCCAAGAAATTGCGAGCTAATCCGAGCACTCGAGGGGATACCGTTTGTCAATATACAAAGTGTGGTTTTGTTCGAGAGAGAGGAGATAACACCGCCTCCACCTGAGCACTTGGCAGATGATCTAAAGCGACTCTGGATAACTCATTTTTCGAAACGCGCATCAGTTGAGCAGCAATTTTTCACTGCCGACAAAACTATAGCGTCGAAATTTAATACGAGAATAGTGCGGACGCAAACAGAACTGAATTCACAAGGCATAGCCAATTTTATAAATAAAAATAAGCCAGAAGCCTGTTTCATTACTGGCATACCAATCCTAAGAGACCCTTTATATTCGAACCTACCTGCTTACACCATAAATTTACATTTGGGATTAATCCCCGAATATAAGGGCGCGATTACGATGTTTTGGCCATTCTACATGCTTGAGCCTAAAATGGCAGGCTGCAGTTATCACATAATCGGGCGAAAAGTAGACACTGGCCAACTGATACACCAATTCTGCCCGAAACTGGAATTGGGGGATACTATGCATTTAGTCGCCGCTAGAGCGACCACAGGTGCATTAGGTGATATTGAAAAAATCATCTGTTGGACCCACTCCCAGTTGGAAAATGGCGTCTTACCAAGACCCGACAAAACTCTTGAAACACGAGGAAAACTTTTCACTCGAGCCGATTTCACTCCCGAAAAATTGCGGGTAATTTATGATTTATATGACGATAAGATTGTCGATTTGTGCCTAAGAGGTGAAATTGAATCGCGTGAACCGTCGTTGGTTAGCGTTGTCTAGAAGGTATTGGTTTTTCAAATACCAAATGTACTAACCTTGAGCGAGTAAGCAAACAATGAGAACCAAGGAATCGGAAATTGAAATCACCAAGTTATTTAACAATAAAACTAAATTTACAAAAAACCAACTAACCGAACAGTACATATTTGAAGAGGTCTATAAACCGAAAAACCAGGAAAAAAGGCCAATGGACTTGAATCACTCCAAGCACAGCCGTCCCAACTGGCGACACCTAAACCTAGATCTTTCTCACAAATGGATAACCACAAAGCCAATTGATTCAATTTTCTTGGATCTTGGTGCCGGGCCACTTACACATAAAAAACTATTCGCTGGGCGAAAAGTTGTCTACGCAGATGGAGCATCTTTTGAAGGTGTCCACGTCGTCACCAATTTTGAAAAACCTTTGCCTTTCACCTCCAACGCCTTTAGGTACATCCATTGCTCTAACGTGCTTGAACATATGAAAGAGCCTCAACACGTTCTTAATGAAATATATAGATGTTTGGATAAATCAGGAGAAGCATTAATAATCGTCCCTTTCTTTATAAAAGAGCATCAATGTCCTCTCGATTTTTTTCGATATACCCGCTACGGACTATCCCTTCTTGCCTCAAACGCTGGCTTTGAAAATATCAGTATCCAAAATGTGGGGAGCTTGGACAATATAAAGCTAAACATGAACGCTCTCGAAATCAGACATTCAACATCTATATTTGAACGACTTTTCTTGAGATTAGAACGCTTAGCATTAATTGCAAAAAGACTTTTGTTAGGCGAACGCCACGTAGCTGAGTTACCGCAAGGGTTTTCGGTTTATCTAAAGAAATGATCGGCGAGGATTCTGAGCTTCATAACACAATTACCAAAAATTCGATAAAGTAATAAACCTAATCTGATCGCCATCAATAGTCTAAAACCGAGACAACACATGGCTCTGGTGACCGTTAGTATTGATTCAGTCTGCTAGCAACCCTCGGATTCGCAGCATAACTCTGAAAGAACTGTTTAACAACGAGCCGTTATCGTCACTGAAGCGACTTTGAGATTTGTATAGATTTTCAATAATTTATCGCACCTTTGCAACCTAGGAATATACCAAGATTAGCAGATCGTATTTCTGATCTGTTTGGCCTTAGAGCCTGAGACAAACTGACCCAAGACCTGTCAGACACGTCCCGGGACCCATGGCACCGCGTGCTATCACCTAAAGACTTGCATCGAGCTAAACTATGGTCTCTATCGTTCACTTACCGTTTTCATACCTCGCTCGATTGAGATTTCTTAAGGCACGGGTTGTCGGCAAAACTAAATCTAGACCAAAATAGTGTAAATCCGACGAATTTTATTTCACGAACCCAAGAAACAACCTTGGAGACTGATCGCGACAAAAAACAGAATGAGATCGATTTATGGAATTGAGTTCAATTAAATACTTCGTCAATATGAAAGAATGTAAAAACCAACTGCTCGCAACGCAATTTTATTTTTTAATCGCCAACAATCTCAAAATACTCAAAAAGACTTTTTAGTTTCGGATCATCATCAAAATGCTTTGACGCAATTTTCTGCCTGACTCCTTTCCCTCCATATTCTTCCTCCAAAACATAATTCACATAAAGGGCTGTACGATCTTTTGTTCTGGTTTTTGTACCTTTATGGAGCCCTAGTGTATCAGCTAAAACAACAGAACCTCGAGATGCAAAAATTTTATGTACCGATTTTTCCCCGTAAAAACTATAAACTTGATCATTGCTTCTTATCAGCGGATTAATTTCTGAATAACCAGGCTCGGTGATAACGTTATCCTTACTACCGGAGACATAGCAAAATACACCGTCATCATCTTCATATATATCACTAAGGTAAATAATTGCCTTGACCAATGCTTGCGAATTGTCGTCAATATGAAAAATATTCGTGTCAAAGTCGGGGGCGTTATTCGCAAAATACCTCCTGATCTTTACGTAGCCCACTCTAACATCGCTACTATTTAAATAATTGGAAACCAAATCGATGATGTGTTTATTCGTAACAATATTAAATAATTCAGGTACATTTATCAAAGGCTGCTCAATATTCTGCCCGATCGTAAGATTACGATAATCCTTGTCACCGCTATTAATCAAATCTTGACTGACCATATAGTTAGGATTTGCCTTCTTGAATTTTTCTCTTAAATCACCATAACTTTCCAGCTCAACCCCTGATAAGCCTGCGACATTGACAGCAGGCCCTAAACAATTATTATTTTCAAATAAAACCTCTATTTTTTCGTTAATAGCGTCAATCTGGTCCACGGGGAAAAAATTTCTAAGGACCGAAAAACCCGTACTCGTCATCTCGCCAACCATTAGCTAACCTCTAAAAAAGCCAAAGATCTCATCAAAAGATCAGAATAGATACTGACCTTAAATATTGGATTTTTACCCATCAAATACCGCTCAAACAGTGATTTTATTTTTCTCGTGCGAACGACGCATTTTGTGCCAGCTATCTCAAATTTTGATAATAACCACGAATCTGCACTCAAACAGATTAGTCATTTTGGAAATAATTAACAAGACACTTTCGACGATATTACTTCTCATCCATCAGTCGCATGTGCGTTAATTGTAACGAATTTGTAGCGCTCAGTGATTTGACTTCGAGCCTGGTTAGAACAACTCATTGTTTCATAGCATTGACCCACTCATCCGCAAGTGGATTTTTTCTTTAAGATTTGAAGCAAATCTGTTACCTCGGCCGCCAGTAAAATACTTATGGGTTAGACAACAGACTAGCCTGCTCAACGAGCGGTCAAAAAAACTACTTGGATTACTAATTTCAGCCTGAATACGAATTTTTTATTTGAAACCCACCTGTAATGACACGAACAATTGCTGACAAGCCGAATTCTATAAAGATCGACAATTTCACATGACAAATCGTCATCGACTCAAACCGTAAATTGGCTCAGTCGTGGAAGCTGCTCCAATGGCAGACTGAAAATTCGATCTTTCACTTGGTTACGCGGAGGGGGCCGGATATTTTACAGCGCCCGCGCGGATTTAATGAAGCAAGTGTAATATTCGGATAAATAACTAAACTATCTGGGCTAAGCGAATATTCAATAAAATATATAAATTCTTTAGCCATTTGAGAGGGCTCTCAATTTTGTTAATGCGGCCGATCAAACTCGCCTACAATGTTAAGCTCATAATCCACAATTCGCTGTGTCAGCACTGCGAAATTTGGGGCTCCCAACACGATATTTTTCGAAGCAGGCTTGAAATACGGCTCACTCGTGACGTGCGTGGTGAACCCGGGCGGGAAAAGAGAAGCCTTTTCGACGGTGCTATCCCAAACGGCCTCAAAGAAATCGACGCTACCTAATGCGAACTGGTTAAGAGAGTAAACGGCTTTGGCTGAACAACCCCACAGAACTAGATCGCTGAACTCCCTGTAGCGGCTAACCAACTCCTCACCTCTTCTCAACCAGGCTTCGTGTTTCTGCCTGACGACCGACGCTGTTAGTGAATTCAATGGCTGATCGCTAGGCCCACCAGATCTAAAGCCAGACCCTGCTGGCAAGGGTCTGATTAGATATCCAGCACTACCCCCGTGTATCTGCAAATCTATAGAACCTACCAATTGCACCCCACAAACTCTGCAAAGGGTTTCGATTGATGTTTTTGAAAATGAATACCGATGCTCTGGATAAAACTGTCCAAAATTAGAGCTTTTGAAAATTTCATCCAAATCTGTAAGCTCTATGTAGATTAGACCTCGGTGGGATGTTACCTCAATAAGGTTTCTAAATAATTTCAGGGCGTCCAAGTTGTGCGCCATGCAATGTCTAGCTATAACCAAATCAAATTTTGATTCCAGCTGGTAATTATCCACCGCATTATCAGTTAGAAAATCGTTGATCCAAATACAACTGTCTGAAGAGTTCATTGAAGCAGGCTCAACTTTATCTAGCAATACCGCATCACACCGCAATCCATCTGCGTCGAGGGACGCTATAAGATTTCTAAGATAGAAGCCACTGTTACCACCAACCTCGAGAATTTGAATTTTATTTAAACACAACTCTCTTACCAGAAATTCTTTCAATTTCGGAATCGATTCTAACGACTCAAGATTTTCTGGAGTCCGGTACACGTAGTCGAAAAACATTTCTGAATCGGAGCTTTCATTTATGTTCACTACTGTTCGACATGACTCGCAGAAACCCAGTCTAAAATTATAAAAGGCACCGCCACTTTTTAAATGCTGTGTATTCAAATATCGGTTTGGAAACAATCCGAACTCGGACTGGTAAAAGGTAAAGAAATTAGCCGAAATGCAAATTGGACAATTTTTCATTATTTGGTCTTTCAGTGATGAGGATGAAACGATATCATAGCGCTTGATGTGACGCACTAGTATGCGCGCCATCTGCTGTATGTGCCATCTGTTTTGAAATGGATCCTATGTTAATTACCACCCTAAAAAGCGCTCTTGTTTCTGCCCATGCAACACACCTGCCTTTTCCTTACGCTTACGGCAACCATCCTCAGATTGCAAGCCTTTTAAAGCCGTTAGCGCTCAGTGCTATGGCTTTCAGCCAAAGGCTGAGAAATTGCTCTCTTCTAGAAGTTGAAGATGGTCTCGGTAGAATCACTCTTCGCTTACCAACACATGATTTTTCCGCGCAGAGACTTTTGCCATTGAGCGAAGACATGGTTATGACAGAGCTGCTGCAAGCCAACAGCTTTCTCGAAACTATAGATCCATCAGAGTCGTTTATAAAAAAGATTGTCGCTACTGATTCAGATCTGTTTGGTGCTGATGTATACGAACTTCCAGAGATGATTAACAAATTCCTTGAGCGCCAGACAAATTATCCGCCAGTGGCGAAAGACAACATTACATTAGAGTCTCGCATCGTGTTTGACTTCGGTACGAAACCATTGCTCCCCCATACCGATTCCGGACGAAAAGTATTCTCTCTTTTATTTCCATTATCCTGCCCGGAGTTTGGATGTATCGATCAAGTGGAGGGGACCTCTATTTTAAAGCCTTGGATACCAAGCTTACGTTCTTTCAGGAGTACACGTTTCCCACCTATACTCTTTAGGACAATACTCGAGACGAAGCATGAGATCGGCAACTTCTTGGCATTTCGCAAAACTAACCATTCCTGGCATGCAGTTTACCCAACTTGCTCCCAACGCACCTTCCCACGCCTTACTCTACTTTTAAACGTGGTAACTAAATGAACTTATTACCGATCAAAAAAGGAATAGTGTTAGCCGGAGGAACCGGATCTCGATTATGGCCCTTGACCAAGATCCACTCCAAACAACTCCTTCCAGTTTTTGACAAGCCACTTATTTACTATCCAATTGCCACGCTAATGAGCTTTGGAATTAGAGATTTGTTCGTGATCACCGCAGAACGGGATCTAAATAGTTTTAAAGAACTACTCTGGGACGGCTCCCAATGGGGTGTTAACATACAGTACGGCACCCAAAAAACGCCTGATGGTATTCCGAAAGCGCTTCAGATAGCGCAAAGTTTTCTGGCTAACGAGCCTTGCGCATTAATACTTGGAGACAACGTATTCCACGCGAACTGGGATAATATCTACTCTCAGGCACTCGTGGACTGTAAAAATTCAGCACACATTGTTTGCAGCAGAGTAAATAACCCGGCAGCCTTCGGGGTTCTTGAGGCGAACCAGAAGGGTGAGTTAATCAATATTTTAGAAAAGCCTGCAAATCCTCCTAGCAACTGGGCGGTGACAGGGCTTTATTTTTATCCGCCAGATGCATGCGAGAAGTCGTTAAGTTTGACGCCTTCAAAGAGAGGCGAAACAGAAATCACCGACCTTAACGTTAGTTACATTAAAGGCAAACGTCTCCAACATCACTGTTTGGATCCAAGTAACTCATGGTTTGACACGGGCACTCCAGAAAGCCTTTTAGCAGCAGCTAATTACGTCAGCAAAACACAATCGGCTAAAAGAATTTTAATTGGATCGCCCGAAATAACAGCCTTCACAAATGACTGGATTTCATGTACACAACTTCAAAACCTTGTATCAAAAATCCCTCCAACAGCTTACGCTACTGCGTTAAAAGCGTTTCTTTAGCTTACCTAGTATTGTTGGTCCAAAGCCCTCTAGTGGGTGCTAGGTGGATAGAAACGGTCTTGACTTAGTTCGAGAAAACCCTGTCTCGGACTTTAGCGAGATCCGAATTTTAAATGACACGCTGTGCAACGAGCTCCTGGCGGCCGCCTGTGAGACACGGCACCCGAATACACAAAGTGCTCACGTCTATACCCACACCAATGGGAGCGTGGCACACTTAACGTCAGCCCAATCTAACTCACTCCTAATCTTAGAGAAGCTCTTAAAGCTTTTAGACGTCCACTTAGCTTGAAAGAGATGAGAGTCAACAGTAGCCAAAAACGAGTTCTCGAAAAGCTATATTTCCACCACGAAATAGTAGGATATGCTGCGACGATGTAACTTAGCGAAGACTGTTCCGCATTAGACCATACCGATACATTTCCACTTCCAGACAAACCATCAAAATTTGCGACTCGAACAAACCGACTATCATTACAATTCGTTGGCCCAATCGAGCTGTCTTTGGCTATGACAATGTTGCACATGGAAATGGGCATCGGCAATAAACTCTCAATCTCTTTCAAAAACAAGTCGGGGAAACATACGATCGGTCTTGAAGATGCAACCTTCTCAGCCAAACCTCCGTTATTCCACAACAAAGCCAAGTTAGCGATGCTCGACTTATAAACCCTCGATCGCGAATTCCGTAAAGACAGTATAAAAGCATCAGTATCGGTAAGCTGTTCACGATAAACCGTTGCCTCACCAGTTGAACTAGAGCAGACAACGCCATTTAACCAAACCAAGTCCTTTAGAAAAGACCCGATTAACCGCGCGCCAGCATCGTCGACAACAAAAATGCCAGGGGGGCAACAATTAAGTAACGACCTGACCAACCATTCGAATTTATGGTCAACCAAATTTACTAGAGTCCCCAAGTCTTCAAACTCGGCTTCATCAGACCTAAATCTGGATCCCAATAAACTATCGTCTTTTTCATCCAAGTATGAGAAATCAGTTAAGCCAACAATCTGGCGCAAATTATAGGAAGCCATCCCCCAGTCAGCTCGATTACCGCCCACTCGGATATCCGAATAACAAAAATTTATTCGCTCTCCTTTTCTTTTAAGACGAACATCACCACCACTCCCAGACGGCCTCGAAAACTTAAACATTTTAATTCCAAAGTCTAGTAAATTTACGACAGGATTAGCTATGCTGACTCTCGTAAAAAAATCCCCATCAGTCCCAGTGAAGTTAGGATATTCGTTCAGCCCCCGCAACTCCTTCCAAAGCTTAGTCGAGGCACACATCGACCCATATCCACCACCTTGATTAAACTTATTCGAACGCGGCATTGATTGTTCTGCGGGCCAATCATCAATAATCCTGCACGACAGATTTACTCCCAAGTCAAATACGGGCATATTTTCCGGCAAGAAAACCCTCGGAATCAGGTAATAAGTGTCATTTGAGTACTCATGCGATTGAAAAAAATGCACCAATTTTTTCAGTTGAGCCGGAGTAAAAAAACAGTCTGAAGCCTGCAGTAAACAAATCTCGCTATCCGACCGCCGAATAGCCACATTATTCCCGACTGCACCATTAAATTTCGATGACCCGCAATAACTATTCAATTGCGATGGTGTTAGTATAATTACATCAACAGCGCCTGTGCGACCAACACGCTCTAGAGAGTTCATGCACCCGTTTTCAGAAGTCAGGTCTACAACTGTCACTTTCACAAAATCTGAAAGCTCTGCAGCGTTTATCGCGTGAAGACAACATGCGATGCTATAATCAACTCTGTTTAAATAATGCGGTATCCAGCCGTCGTCTTTGATCACATAAATAAGCTCAATCAAAAACAAAGCGTGACAATCGGATTTAACAATGTTCATACAATCTAATCCATCTCAAACAAGCAAAAACTGCGCAAAGATAGCCACATGGATTGCAACACTAGCACTAGGTGCTTCAATACAAGCCCTGATAGCCAACCACCTGGCAAACCTACAAAACCAAACTATGATCGAAGTGGATACATACATCGACCAAGAAGCAAAGACGGCATTTAAAACCCAAATCGACCGAACGTACTGGAAATGTAGCGGGCTGTCATCCACAACGATTGACCCCGCCTTTATATCTAACATTTACAACCTAATTCAACGGAAAATACCGTTCAGCAATCCAATGATAGAATACAACGGTAATACAACCTATTTCATTATTTATGTCACAACGCCCAAGCAAGAAATAAACCACGAATCGATAATAAATGAAGCATTTGAACAAATGAAACATACACGTCTAAATTGTTTAGTCAGTACAGCGAAAGAACAAGATGAAAAAAACATAGATAAAAAATTTTTAGAGGAGCTCTCAAAAATTCAAATTTCAAAAATAAAATCTATAAACGTCCACAAAAAAAAATATTATCCTATATTTAAAATAATTTGAAATATTGCTCTACTATCAACCCACCGATTACATATTTACCAATTCTAAAGTTCTTTCCGTTTCTACCATCTTTAAGGAACATAAAGATTAAAAGCGTTTCGAAAATCTCGAAATTCACACCGAGTCTTGATGAAAAATCGGAATATTCGTAGAAAGCCATTTCGAACATCAGCCCAATAATAGCGCCATAGATAAACTCGTTCTTTTTCGCTGCCAACGCCCATAGCGCACCCACCAGTAAAACATCGAAAATTTCATCAGCAGTTGACAGTATATTACCATTGTATTCCAGCATGTAAAAAAACTTCTGTAGCGAGTACGGAAGCAGATCCATTAAGATTGAAGCCGTGCACATAGCTAAAATTCCACTAGCCAAGATGACGGGGAAAAGTCGTGGTCGTAGATAAACTAATAGCACCACCAACAAGATGAAGCACGAATAGTGAAAGATTAAAGATATGAGACATATCAAAGCACAACTGTGAGAAATTCTTAAGCTACCTTTGTGGTGGAGCCAAAAAACAATTCCGGCCAGAAGAATGGCAATATTTTGCCTAAAATTATTTGATGACGTTAGAATCGGTGACAATACAAGAAGCGCTAAAATCAGGGGATCCCAATCTGCGCCATTATTGGAAATAATATTTATAAATAAATATAACGCTATAAAAAAGATACTAATAAGTAGTACAAAGCCAATTTCAGGTAACCCACTACTCATTGAAATAAAATTCATAAGTCCATTAAAAACACCCTTCTCAGTTACTATGAGGAACAAATCGATATCAGTAAATCGAGTATACTCATCGGTTGCCCGGACCATAAAAAATATTGCAATAAAACACAGAGTAAATTTTCGAGAAATTACTGGCGCAGTATTAAAAAAAACTCGCAAAAAATAGTCGATTAATAGTGCTGAATAAATAAAAAGTGAGAGATGAATCGTCATTGATAAAAAATCATTTTATTAAAACATTAAAAATCGGCATGAGAAATTATAGTATCATCGAATGCGATCTGTGAATGGCGCTCAATAAACTGTCTAATGTCCTTATTTCGTCTGACCTTATATTGCCGTTGCAGGCGCGCGTCATACCTGCCCGAAATAAGATATAAAATGAGCGCGGTGTCAGATCGAACGTAATAGCCATGAGCCTTGTCTGATGGGACGATAAGAAAATTTGCACCTTCCTGGTCCCTTAGCATTCGGTGGGACATATACTGGTCTGCACTTAAAGAAGGATTATCGAGTAATGACAAATCTAATAAATAATCATCGATGATACCTTCGAGAATAAAGATAGTTTTTGTTTGAGGCGTAGCCTCTTGGTGGTGAAGCCCACGGAATACTCCTCGTTTTGATCTTGATAAAAATATTTGATCAAATTTCGAATTGCATCCTCGAACTTTCAAGAATTCGATTAGTTCGCAAGATTTGCCCCTGCTATCATTTATCCAAAGATCCATAAATCGCTCGCATAATATGCTGTTTTTCGTCTAATTCTTTATTAAGGGCATCGGCCCAAGCTGAACACTCAATCGAAAGTAATGTCTCTATTTGTTTGACACACATTACTGCCCTTCCTGGACGTGCAATATCGTTCTCTGCATTCATAACCTTCGAAATACGTCTGCCTACTTTATCCGAGATCCCCTTCCATCCATTCGCGTCGAGATAATCTATAGCGTGCTTCACAAACCCAAATGGGGATACTTCACCGAAGGTTGAAAAGTTTAGTAAAACAGATTTATGTTCTACTGGACGATCCTTGAGGTATCCTACGCACTCCCTAATGGTGTTCTGAACCAGGCGCACGGGAGTGGGAGAGAAAACAACGTCATCTCTTAAATAAACTTGCTCTTCAGTGTTGATAATTTTCGCAAAAGCTGTGTCTATTAGAGACTTCAGCGCCAATTGGTAAACCCCACCCATTCTTAATATCAAACCATCTCTACCAGATTTTAGAACTTTTTTTTCACCATCAACCTTCGAAATACCGTAGCGATTAATAGGATTTAGGTCCGACGATTCGCTAAGCAGCAGCGAGTCCGAATCGCCATAGACATAATCAGAAGATAAATGAATCATTTTGAATTCTTGAGGAATAGAGGCAAGCACATGCGGTAATTCAACATTTAGTTTGTACAGAAGATCCTGATTGTCATGGTCTTCAGCTGCTCTTGTATCTGTAAAGGCGGCGGTGTTAATAAGGATATCAGGCGCGATATGGTTAACGGTACGGACCAACTCTCCAAAATCGGAATATATTGATTTCAAAGTTTGCGAGTTCAAGGGAAAAATTTTGTAGGATTCAGTTCGCAAAGATTCAACAATCGCTTTTCCGACGAGGCCATAGCCAATAACCACCACTTTGATCATGCCGATGTAGACCACCAATTCAATATACGAGCTCTGTAACGTTTAAGAAAATATTTGACTAAACTCGTTACGTGTAATCTAAACGCTCTCGAAAACAGCTTTCTGCTCGCATAGCCACCCAAGTGATGTATGCGCGTACCCCATATTATCCTAGGACCCCGCAAACCAATTTTGGCGCACGCCCTGTCAACGAAATCAACATCTTCGCAATAAAGGTAAAACCGTTCGTCAAATCCGGAAATGCTGTTGAAAAGTGTTAAATCGCAAAGTAACGCACATCCATTTACATTGTATGTGTTCCCCAAACTCGCACACTCTTTGGCAAAGGATAAATTGAAAGAGCGAACCATGAATGCTTTTAGTAATTGTAGTGGTGTTAACGGATTTCTCAGAAGCGACGTCTGCTTGTTGTCTGCAATCTCAAACCCGCAGATAGCAGGGAAGATATTCTCTACTGACCTCTTTATAGCAACCAGCAGACTATTTTCGATGATCACATCAGGATTGATGAGCAAAAGTAAATTTCTAACATCGGATTGAACGTCAAGTTTTCCCACGCATAAATTGATATTTTGAGATAAGCCACGAGGAATGCTATTACCGATAAGAGTAATCTCATTAAGCTCGCATTCTTCCTTCAGTATTATATCGCTACCGGTGTTATCTAAGCAAAGAACATGTATCCCCTGCGCAACTAGATTCCCCAACAGACCAGTATCGCGTACTACATCTCCATGCCCATGACACACGACTACCGCAACAACCTTAACCGGCATTCCGAAATTTTCCAAATAACTGACTTCCAACCGACTGCAAATGACCACGACGAGTAAAGTTATAACATATCAGGCAACCGGGTCTTTCACATTGCGTCAGCGTTTCGATTACACCAAGAGCCGTTTTAACGAAGGTGACATCGTCCTCAAACTCAAAGTTGTTTGCATATATTGGATTACTCCATACTTCATCCAACCCAATACCTCCTCGATATATGAATGGCAATTTACTTGTAAGAGCCTCAATCCCTAAACGAGGGGTTCCCTCACTGTAGGAAGGAATCAATAATACATCGATCTTCTGAAAAAACTCCCGAACATCACAATAACCTACAAAATCAACGCTCGAAAAACTTTTGAATTCGTTAACAAAATCATTATCACTAAAACTACCGCCAATTATGAATTTAACAGGGAGGTCAGGGACAGATTCACTAAAAAATTTTACTGCGTTAAGCACCAACCTAACACCTTTATTGAGAGAGTCTCCGCCAAAATACCCAAAAACAAATTGGTCACTACCAAATCTGGTTGGCCTTGGCTTTGGAATAACCGAGAACTCAGCATTTCCTACTGCATAAACATGAGTAAAACCAACCGCTTTAAATTTTCTCTCAAGAAATTTTGAACTGACCAAAACTTTATCTGCGCTGCGCAACAAAAAAACATGCAAGCAACTTTTTAAAAAACCAAAACGAGTTTCAATTTTATACAAAGAAAAAATATCACATCTTACAAAACAAACCCATTTATTACTTTTTTTCCTCAAGAAAAAAGCGAGGAGATCAGCGCGAAAACAAAAACTAACCAACTCAGACTTATTTGAATCAAATAATCTTTGCTTTATCAAATCTAAAAAGTAAATTTCGTGAAAAACTGGATTGTTCTTGATTTTGGATTTAAAGGGGCCATGACGAAACGAAAATTCACAGAATTTGATCTTTTTATGATACTCACATCCAAGAGCCGAAAAAAGACTAAACATTCCTTGCACTGGTGATGAATAATCTATTTTAGGGCTAATCAGGTACGTCTGCATAACCGCATCACTAAATATAACAGGTATCTCCAAAGGGCTTTAAAACTACATCGGGAAGCGATATTTTTTAAAATGAGAATATGATGCAGTAATTTCCAATGCAATAATATATGCCCGAGGATAATATTTGAGATTTTCATTTTCCGAATGCAACCCCCGCCCTCGTTATTCAGATTTTCACATGAATTCTCATATCTTGCCAACAAACCTTGATCATTAATATCATTATCAAAATTTTCCCAGGAATTATATCCATCGTTTAAACCCATTAAAAAATACTTAATTTCGTCATTTTCATGACTTTCACTTCTCCAAATAGGCTCAAATACATAAGATAGTGCTCTCATCTTCAAAGCATACAAATATGCTTTGCGATAAATATCAAATGGTTTTTGAAAATAATCGTGGTAGCCTACAATAAATGAATACTGCGAAAACAAAAACCCTTTAGATTTTAGATAATTTTTTAACTCGTACTCAGGCCTTACAGAATTTTTTTTTATCGGGAAAAAAGATAAGGCCTGAGCTAGAGCGTCGGAACTATAAAAATGAATCCCGCCAGGACGTACAGTTTTAAAAAATCTATCGATCACAACACCCTGAAAAATATGAATATGTTTTGTTATTCGACTCAGCCGCATACCAGCCCTTAACGAGTCGAAATCGATTAGGATATCGCCATCGACAAATGCTACGTAGTCAAAACGCTTCGAGTGCATAAGCAAAATAGCTGCTTCAAGAGTTTTTCTGAATGGCCCAGCTGACACTAAAAATACATTTTTTTCACCAAACTCACCCTCTAACTCGAATCTGAGTGTTGACAAGGTTGATTCATTCGTATGTCGTATACACCATCCAACTTTATTTAAGTCGAAATGTTTTCCTAATTTCACGATTTGACTCTCATCAATGATTGCGCAAGCCGCGGGTGAGTTTCATTAAGCGCTTCAATCTGGTTTTTCCTCGCTGCGGCCGATTGTCGTAGTTTGTCGATATCATTGAGGTGTTGTTGTAGCTCCTGCCGCTCCACCACTGGAGGACAAGTGATTGATGACTCACACCACTGATAATCAGGAGGGATTATTAATTCCTTAGCGATCAAAACTGGGACCCCCATGCCGTATGCATACACCTGAATTGCAGAAACGCCACATATCAACAGATCACTGGAAATTAGCGCCGTTATAGCTGGATTTTCGTCAAAACGAATTGAGCTATTTCCTGACAGAGATTGGGATCTTGGGTGTTGAACTATACATACTTCATGCCCAAGCGCTTCAACATAATCAATCAGTCCTAAATCTATAGACATGCCTCGAGGCAATCCGGGTAAAGCTATACAAACTTTGAGAGACTCTGAAAATCTAACTTCACGTTCAAAATCAATCCAACTTAAGAATTGGTCTAACCACGCTGATCTGACACTTCGATAGACTAGATTTAGCGGCGCAAGATTCAGCCTTTGAGCGTCCGAGTGTACAACGAATTCAAAATTATCCTTTAATTTTGAAAAAGCATTTGCGATAGGTTTATAAAACTCTGGTGACTCCCTGAACATCTGAACCGAATGCGGTAACACAATTATCCGCCTCCGGGTCGACATCAATGCGGAAGTAACTACCGACAGATTGGGACTCCGAGCAACGAGAGACGCGACAGTGTAGTCTATGAACACAAACTCAGCCGAATCCAGAAGGCGGCCCAAAGTTGCAATAAGACGTTTTCGGGTGAAAATATTTTCCAGATTAGGTCCGAGAACGTATAAAAACGGTAGCAGACGATACAAAACCGCCGGCATAAACCCACACAATAGCTTCAGTCTCGTACAGAATTTTCCATTTAGGTGAGGGTTGTGTTTAAAAAAATCATCAACCAAGATACCTGACTGGTCACCTGCAACACCCAAAAATAAAGCTGCATCAATACCTTCTTCTAACAAATCTTTTGAAAAAAAACACGCATGTTGAACGTCGGGAAACTTATTTACTACAAAAATAGAGGATCTAGCCATTTAAGGAAATTTCGCAAAGCGCTCTAGACGAGCAATTAAAATCTGTAAATTGATCAAAATATAGGGTCTTATGCGTGGACCCTATCTTTGGATGCGTATCGCATCTAGTGGGATTCCCGGGGGAGCAACGCGTAAATACGCGTCGCAACATTCTAGTACCCTCGTGATCAATTGAACATATAGACTGGAGGCCCAAATGTGATGCATAACTGTCGGTGAACACTGTCCCTTGCGAACAAGTTGGGTGACCATCAACTCGAATCGAAGAACAAAAATTCGAAATCCCTCGCGTCTCAATGTTCAGTAAGAAGTAGCCATTCGAGCCAGCCTCGGCAAAACCAAAAAAAAGGAGAGTATTATCGTCAACCCAACAATGGTGGCTAATAATCGAGAATCTCGACCACTCGATACCCCTCACAAAATTTTCTGTGTCACGATCAAAAATCCAACACTTATTCTTCCGGGCTGGAACGTTCTCGGAGATAAAACCAAAAACAAAGCGCCCGTTTGGCGAAAATTTGATGTGATTCAAAAAAGCACTGACACTAGGCTTTAAAAACGCAAAATCACATTCAATGGAGAGGATCAACACCGGCATGCTAGATCGCAGATCGATAATCCTCAGTTCACGGTCGGTGGGCACTCTCGAAAAGCCGTAACCTGGACGATTTTCCTTGATCGTTTGAAAACAAATCGCTGCAGCCTCAAAACGACTCTCGCAGACGTCGATGAAATCATAGGGGAATTTTGTTATTACCTCGCCATCGAGACTGAACATTGTTGATTCTGGCTTGCCTGCGCAGTCAGCTTGAAATGTTGAGCTTATAACTGACGGAAACTCACGATGGTTAAGCATCACACACCTTGAGCCAATTTGATAGTTAACCGGGCAATCATCGAGAACCGTTCTCAACCCCTTGTTTTTGTCAACTAAAATAATTTTTCCGCGGCCTATCGTATTAAACCCCACTAGACATAAGAAGCCGGAGGTAGAGTCAATAGACACGTCGTGATAACCCCCTGTGGTGTTTAAAAACTCTGGGAACTCGTATCTTACTAAACTTTTATAGCTAACATCCCCAAATTTGTTCAAAAGATATCCTATAGAATGGAGAAAATATTTTGTTATGCTTTTAACTTTTTGCATACAGTATTCAGAAAATGTAAAAAATTATTAGATACAAATTTAGGCTCGCGATTTCTGAAAAATACTTGATCAAGCCTATCTTGGTCATCTGGATCTTTAGAACCAATAAAACAGAGGTACGAACTAGAGCCCCTAGTATAGGCAAACAAAGTAATACTCGCTGTAATATCATTTTTGAGAAACAGTGTCTGAATTCCATCTGGGTTGAACCGCCAGTAATCACCAAAATCTTTCGTGCTATGAATTTCTTGGACATGAGGTATGACACAAAAAACGAATCTATCTGTGAGCTCACATAAAATCCGCGCTGCATTAGAAACATCAAAAACGTGCTCCAAAACGGTGTGGCAAAACACTAAATCGTAAGTTTTACTTGGGCTAAATTTTTGATCTTCAAGATCGATTAACAGCTGATTTTCCGCGATATCACCTCGATATCCTCCTTTGTTTGAAACATCATAACTATTTAGTTGAATATTCTTGAAATAGCTTTGGTATGTTCTTCCATTTTTATCCTGATCTTCCCATCCTGAAACATTGATGACACGACGTATTTCTGTTCCAAAGACGTCAACAAAATGCTCATATATTAAATTTGAACGAGCCCTTGGCGATCTATAGATCCTATCCCTCAGCAACGCCACTCTCTCCCTCACTCAACATTTCACTAATCTCGCTTAATGCGTTTTTGACTGGCGCGTCGAAATTCAAGCCTCCTACAAGTTTCGTCTTGGGGTAGTCCACTAAAAAACGATCCCTTCGGAATAATTTGTGAATTTTTTCCACTAGGCTCTCAACAGAATAAAACGTTTCAATTTCTCCAACATCAAGAACAGCTTGTATGTGGTCTTGGTTAAAATCAGAGTATAAATCTTGGCGATCACTTACGACCTGAGACCCCGTCGCTTCAGAGATTTCGAAGATTGAATTCGGAACGCAGATGTTTACAGTCATTTTTCCGAGCAAAGCGCATTCGAGCATCGCCGTAGAGAACATCGAAATCACCAAATCTGATCGTTCGAGAATCGACAGATAGAGACTCAAATCATTATCAGGATCGTCAAAAATAACCCTAGTACCCTTTGCTTCAGGCAAGGATAACTCCACGTTGCCAAATTTATTTGCGTGGTCCCTAAAGCCGTCTATCTCATTTTGAAAAATCAATCGCCCGTCATCATGGGTACGTAAAGACAAAGGGTGAAGACGCACAAACCAATGTACATCCAATCCGATAGCTCTGACTTGTGAGTGGATGCGTTTGAATAACGCTAAATTAAATGAAAATCGTTTAGGCGATTTCGAAAGGAAAGACACGTTCAGTCGCTCACCAGACTTTCGGCATCGACCTGAACTAGTCAACGATCCACTCAAAATTTCGAAATGCTTAAAAAATGGTATCGCACCAACAATACGCACCTTCCTTTCGTCGCACCGATGAATTCGAACCGCTTCCTCTCTCATTTTTTCCGACCAAACGAGAGTTAAATCTGGCGAAAAATAGCGATACCCTAAACCGCTTAAATTATCCCAGCTCAGAATCGCGGCTACAACAGGAATACCCCGCCGGTTCGCAGCTTTTCCCACAATCTCATCAAACTTAAAACCACTGAAGCCACCTACAATAACAGCGTCGAACTTACCGGACGATAGAGCACCGTCAAGAATCGAAACCTGACTAACCTTAGTTTCAATCTTAATCAAAATTCTGCGTACAAATGCAATATGACGCAAAAAGAACCAACAGCTACCAAGAATCAACTTTTTAATGTATCCGCACTTGCTAAGCTCTTGCTGGCGAAATTGCCAAATCGTATTGCACTCAACGCTCTTGGGCAAAAAATTTGCTCTCAATAACTGACAGTACCGCTTCGTTCGCGAGGTAGAATCTATCGCAGCTACAATCTGCCGATTACCCTGAATAAATTTAAATTGGCTGGGGACCGCGAATCCTTCGTCACCTAATAGTTCAACATTATTTCCCCGTCCCCCTATAGCTGAAGCAAGACCAGAGGACAAAAAATATCGGAAAGCAAAACCATTTCCCACCGCGATTAAAATTTTTTTCGGAGTTGCGGTCATAAGATGGCTCTTGCCAATTGATCGATTTGGCTTGAGATATCTGATGACCTGTAACTCAAAGCTCCACTTCGATTTAGCAAATCGGAATACAAGTTAATCTTCAACCCTCTAGCCTCGATAGTCTTAAACAAAGCCACAACACTAGCAGGGCAGTACCTATAACTTGTTACAAACTCCAACACATTTAACTCATTCAAAAATCTAAGATCGCGGTTTTTCCAAACCATATTATTATTTAAAACAGAAAAATAGCTTTCGCCGAATAAAAAAAGTGGCTTTCTATGTTTCAAGGCCAGCCAACCCGTAGACCCGCAATAGCTGACAACACCTTCAGCCTGACTAACAAGGGCTTCCAGCTCAAAATTACTAGGCACTAGGGCTATGTTAGAAATACGGTCTAGACAGGAGTAGAATTCCCGATTACGCCGCCCCACCATCCAAGGATGCTCCTTACAAACTAGGGTTACCCCGAGTGGCAGACTAGCAGCAAACCGAATGGCCAACTCCGCTTGCGATAAAGAAAATCTCGAATAGACATCAAGAGATACTTCAGGCTCAGCGTGTAAGGGGAAAACGAAATATTTTGACGGAACCGAATTAGCAAAAAAAACGCTATGGGTTGAAAATAATCGTCTCATCCGCTTCCGAAATGCAATGCCCACCTGGATTATCGACGAGATTTCGCAGTGACTATCGACTGGGCGGAGCCGAACTAAAAAGCTCCGTAATTTACCCAAGAGTGAACCATTAGATTTCTGAACATCTCCACTCTGAACACCTTCATATCTGCTCTCAATCTGAGTTATATATTGGTCAAGCTCGCTATCGCAAACTGTATTTAATATACGATCAAAGTCTCGCTGAAATTCGGCTGAAGGATCATTAATCTGCTGCTCAATAAAAACATAGTTTTGGAACCGTGCAGAGCGAATATTAAAAAATTCGTAATTCTCTAATTTTAAAAGGGATAAAAATAGGTCAGTTATAATATTACAAGCAAAACTTATCCCAATCGTTCGGCCGGAAAAGGGCAAACTTGATTTTAGGGCGTAACTAATTCTTCTAAGTAATCGCTCTTTTTGGAGGTCAGAAATTTGCCGCGAATATATTTTATCGAACTGACTAAGCTTTCCATACTTAATTCGCCTATCGCTATCCAAAATATCTCTAAAATTATATTGATCTATATCAACTATGTCTCTGTATTCTGACTCGGCAAGAAATTCGCTTGAGTCCAGTGAAGTGAAGATATCCTTCAAAAAAATAAATTTAAAACCTGAAACATCTTCTTCTAGATCATTGCTTTTTAAAAAATTTTTAAAAAACCTGTAGTCGGAGATAAAAAATATAATATTAGCTTGAGGGTTTATTTTTCTGAATTCCGCCGCCATTGGAATCATGAAATTTAAAGATGCGCTTTGGCAGGAGAATATTATATTCATGACTCGTGCATTAAAAAGAAATTAGATTGATCAACATAAGGATTGCAAAATTTGAACCCAATTTTTCTATACGTCGCTAAGGCCGCATGGTTCAACTGATCAACCTTAATTGATATTTTAGACTGAGAACCATTCATTCTTTGTCTCTCTATGAACAAAGAAATACTTTTCGACCCAAAACCCTTGCCTCGAAAATTTTTCAATAGATAAATAGCCAGTCTGATGTCGTCGTACCCTTCGTCCAAACCTCTTGCAAACAAAATACCGATAAATTTTTCTTTAGAATAGATTGCAAGATATTGATCCTGATTGGCTATCTTAATGCGTTCAGAAATTGCTTCTAAATCCTCAAGAGCGGTAAAGAAGGTTGACTCTTGAGAGTTGATTTCCAACTTAACTTCTCTTAGGTGTTCATTAGATAGCTCTGCAAACGACAAGGTAGAGCCTTCGCTAAATTTTTCCTTCAAACTTCCTCACCCGCCGCCACCGGAGATCGATTTACACGCACATCATCCCAAAAAATTTCCCAATTATCTTGCTCCTTGTATGGTCGACGCATTGTTATCTCTTTTGGATGAACTGTGCCGCTAGCGCACTCCCTAGCAACAAGAAAGTACGGACTTCTTCCCATTACTTGCAAATTATTTAGTTCCTCACTGGTAGGCCCAAATCGGAGTGACTGCCCGACGATTTTCTGCGCCTTTCTAGCTTCTTCGCTCATGTTTTTAAATTCATTACCGTTTAGGCTCATGTGATGATCTGCGCCCAATCGTCTCGAGTCAATTGTCAGATGTTTTTCGATAAATTCTGCCCCCAATGCCACCGCCATATTTACCGGAAGGTTCGATCGACTATGATCCGACAATCCCAAACGAGCTCGAGGAAATTTAGACCTCAAAAAATTCAAGCGGATAAGATTATAATCGTCCAAATCAGCGGGGTATTGAGAAACACAATGGCAGATTGTCATTCTGCTATGGTCAATATCCCTTTCTAGTAATAATTTACTGAGATGGATTATATCCATAAGGGTGCTAAAACCGGTTGATAAAACGACATGATCAAAGAGAGAAAAAGCCTGGATTATCGTCCAAGGCTCTTTTATGGCTATCGAAGGTAATTTAACTCGACAATTACCTAGTCTAGATAACGTTTCGAAATCTGCGAGGTTATATCCGGTGCATAAGAAACCTACGCCAACACTCTCGCAATGTTTGATCAATGTATTCAGGAACGCTTCATTCAACTGACACTTCAGTAAGAATTCATTTTGAGTTATGCCCGCTTGCCCGCCCATTCCCTTTATCTGGTAGTCGGCGGCAGGAACTTCTTGAGCCAGTAAATCTTCAACATTATAAAGTTGAAATTTTACCGTCGACGCTCCGCTATCTCGAGCTAGGTTAATTAGCGAGATAGCTTCATCGACGCTACCATCATGATTAATGCCAATTTCCGCAACAATCTCTAACATCCACACCCCTTTAAAATCTCAATCTGAGTTGTCAAATCACGAACCGATCCCCTTACCTCTAGGGTTACGATCGCCCCTGGACGCTCTCGCAAAAACTCCAAAAACCAAGAATCTCCAGATATCGGCTGATTGGTATCTTCTAACCCATTATTTTCACTTAAATGGTAGGCCCCAATCATGCCTTTCACTTGATCATGAAAACGATGTGGTGAGAAGCCAAGTTGATAACCACTTACCTTCGCATGACCCACATCGAATAGTAACCGTGCGTTTACACCCCTCTCGTGGACTGCTCCAAGCAACTCGGTGGTATCCTCGCTCCCTAAGGCTAGCAGATGAGAGGAAAACCCCGCCCGAAAATTTTTTGAGCCGATGACATTATTTTCTATCAAAACTGGATAATCTGGGGGAGCACTAGATAGCGCAAATGCCCTCCCCAGATTGACTGCGAAGTCAGTGCAATATTCAGAATAAGACCTAGAAAGTTCTAACTTGCCTCCTTGAATCGCAGTTCCTAGCATAGACGGTTCAACTTTTGCCAAAAACCCTGCATGTAAACCGTAAAAAGGCATGTTCAACTTATGGCTGAGCGTAAGATTTCTCGCAACCATATCTATAGACTTGGCCAATTGCAAAGGATCCATTGAAGATAAATTAAGCACAAATGACTCGTCGGGAATCGGATTATAATTATGAATTAGCATCGGAATGGTTAACTCAGATAAATCAATATCCGCAGGCAAAGCATTAGAACCAAACTCTAATCCGCACTCAAATTTGGCCGCAAATTCAGCCATTTCATTTAAGCAATAGTGTTCGTCTTCAAATGCTAGTGTTGAAAGATAGATCAAACTCCACCCTCGCCGACTCTAAATCTTCAATACTATTTATATCTACCCCAAAAATTGTTGATTCAAATCCACCCACTGGACCAGGGTAAAACGAACCTTGACTAAACGCCTCATCCACTTTCACGAGCTCGAATTGGCAATTCGGAATGAAAGCTTGCGGCAATAAATTTCGTTGATAATACTTTTCATAACTTGACCCCGAAATAGAAGGAGTCAACAAGTGACTTTCATCCATAAGCCTTGACCAAAACGGATTGTACATTTCAGGAATAGGACTTACCGACCTAATTGAACTAAATTTGTCGATTAATCCCGATTCCAAACATTTTAAAAAATCTTTCATCAAACGGATAGGTGAGGTAGGCCTCAACCAAACTACTACCCCAACATCATCTAGATACCCTGTGCTTCTAAGGTCCTGCAATACATCAAAATCCGATGCGGTGTCAGATGCAGCGAAAGCACTTCGCTGATGAAAAACTAACGGCATCCTTCCAAAATCTTCCGATTCCTCTAGACCAGAGATATCAGAAGACACAATCACCGCATCTAAAACACCGGAGCCCAGTGCAAAATCTACAGCATGAGCGATTAAAGACTTCCCATGTATCTTTTTCTGGTTTTTTTGTTTGATTCCTTTGGAGCCAGCTCTAGCTGGAATTATTGCGACTAAATCAGGCATAGCGACACAATTTCATTTATGTCGGCAGTTGAAAGACCCGAATGGCAAGGTATGTCAAGCATAGATTCGTAAAGTGAACTTGATTGCACAGTATTTGCCAAAACACGGAAATCATAACTGTTTAACAACGGCTGCGATGTCAAAGGCGGGAAAGAAACGCGCCACTCAATATTTCGCTCGGTCAATGCGTTTTTAACCTTTTGACAAGCACCAGCAGAGTCATACTTTAAACAATAGTTGTACCATGAGTGTTGAGAAACATAGTCTGGGATAAATGGCGTTTTTACAATGGACTCATTTAAACCATTGTTGATATGGTCGTTGTAAATCAGAGCAATTCTCTCTTTAGACCTTAAAGTCTCATCCAAACTGGAAACTTGATCGATACCTATTGACGCCAATACATCATTGAATCTGAAATTATGACCGAGTCTAGCGTGAATGTACCTACTCGATTGCCCTTGATTTCGAATGCATCTGAGCTCATTAGCCAGCTCTCCTGAATTTGTGGTTACACATCCACCCTCGCCAGTGGTCAGATTTTTGTTAGCGAAAAAACTAAAAGAATGCGCAAGTGCCTGCCCACCAACTTTTTTGTTTTTGTAACTTGCTCCCAAACTCTCAGCGCTGTCGCTCAAAAACAGAATATTTCGTTGTTCGCAAACCTCTTTTATTCCGTCAAAGTCTACAGGCATACCTTTCATGTCAACAGTAATAATTGCCTTGGTCGAATCGGAAATTCCTGAAGCTATCGCATCCGGTGTAACATTAAATGTGTGTGGATCGGTATCGACAATAACTGGTCGTGCTCCAACATGAAGAACTACGGACAACGTTGATATATAAGTGATATCAGGTATGACTACCTCATCTCCCGGCCCAACTCCAAGCGCCAACAACATGGCATGCAAAGTACTAGTCCCGTTATTCATCGCGACACAATGTTCGACCCCGCAGTAATCTGCCAATATGCTTTCAAACTCCTCGACCACAGGACCAGTTGAGATCCAATTGCGATCCAAACACTCCATAACTCTAGCTTTGCTGGCGTCAGTTAATATAGGGTCCGCCATTTTTATTCTCATTTTAAACCTCCGCGCTTAGGTTTCGTAAAACTGCCTGCAAGCCTTCCCGAAGCGGCGTTTTGGGTACAAACCCCAAGCTTTCTAAAATAGTTATATCTGGACATCTACGAGAAGCAGACCCAGCGTGGCTTTCTAGCGACGGCACAGGAAAAAACTCAAATTCAAGCAAATCCGACAAAACAGCAAGTACTTCGGAAATAGACGTTTCCACTCCGCTTCCAATATTAACTGTCCCAGTGAAATTTCGAGTGACTAGTAAATTAAACGCTGATGCAAAATCATCTATAAAACAAAACGATCGAGTGGTATCCAATGATCCAATTACTTCAATATTTTGAACGTTTTTGGCTCTTGCCCTCACGGCTTTTAAACATAACTCGGGAATCACGTGATCAAAACCCATGTGCGGACCATAAATATTATGAGGTCTAAAGATTGTGGAATTAATGCTCGGTTTCAAAAAATATTTGGTGAGATACTCACCTATAATTTTACCGCCTCCATAGCTATACCTAGGATTTTTAATATCCGGGATGACAAGACCTACGTCTTCACAAGTGGGAATGTGGGATGGAGTTTGATAAACCTCGGATGAAGATGCATAAACAAAGGATTCGACGTTATGAGCATTAGATGCATCAATTACGTTTATTTGGCCACGGACAGCTACACTAGCTATTTCTCGGGGTCTTGAATAAAAGTTCCTGGTACCATTGATGAACGCCAAATTAACAACAATATCAGCGCCCTTGGTCACCTCGAAAACAGTATCTCGGTCTAGGACATCACACTCGACCACTTCGATGCGTGAGTCCTGAGCTCTATGGTTCCGTGAAAAGTTATCAGCTACTACTACACGAAATTCATCGCCTAAAGTGGAGGCTATCGCGCGACCGAGGAATCCACTACCTCCAAAAATTACAGCCCGCTTGCTTACCATGGTTTATAGACCACTCTCTGATTATGAATTTTCTGAAATTCCAATGACGATGAATTAAACCCATCTAAGATGTGGCAATAATAACTTTCACCAACGCAGGTGGAAAAATCTATCGAAGGCCACCTGCTATGATTATTCAAAATTAAAACTATAATGTGAGTTGCGGCGAACTTCGGCAAGCTCTTCAGGCGCTTTTGTAATAACAGTTCATCCAAATCTTCGTCGTATACGATCGGATCAAACCAGACAACAGATTCTGGAATTTCAGCCACCAACTGCTTGAAGATTTGCACCCCTATCGAATCACGAATATCTGACGTTTCAGGCTTGCCTTTAAAAGCTAAGCCTGCACAAATAATTTGTCCTGCCAGACCTTTGCTACGGAGTTGATGAACATAGTTTATCATTGACGCCTTGCCAGCTAAGCTTTCCTGCCGCCCCAAACCAAGGCCCGAGATTCCGTCGGTAGCAAAGCCATTACTCGCTCTCAAGAGGTAGTAATCTTTAGAAAGGCATGGCCCTCCCACTCCAACAGAGGGATACGCCAAATTATTTCTGAGGTAATTGTGGTTTAAGTGTTTTACAAAACTCGAGCCGCTAAAGCCAAAGTCTCGCGCGATACGAGCGAAAAAATTCGAAACACCAAAATAAATATCTCTTGAGACATTATCAGCAAGTTTTGCTAATTCAGCTAGCTCAAACTTCGGATACACAATCGCCTCTTCGCTAACCACTGAAAACAGGGAAAATGCTTTCCTCAGAGCCAATGGAGTTTCCACTCCGATGAACTGTGGATTCTTAGACAACTCTTTAATAGCTTCACCCTCCGCAGTCCGCTCAGGACAAAATGCTACTTGAAGATTTTTCGTCTTTAAAAACACCTCAAACTTCTTACTTATCTCAGACGTTTGTCCAACAGGAACAGTAGACCTAAAGCATATCAACCCGCCATTTTCACATACATCAATAGCTGACTTCACAGCACACTCAAGATGATCTAATCTCGGTTGATGTTCGTTGTCTATCGGTGTACCCACAGAGATAATGACGAATGAACTTGTGACAGGGCGAGACTTAATTCCGTCAAAAAACTCAATTTTTTCTTTATGATTATCAAAGACCTCTTGTAATCCATGCTCGAAAAATGGGATTTCACCCCGAGCATAGCAAGAGAGTCTGTCTAAATCGCTTTCTATAAATGAAACTTTCACTCCCTTGGCCGCAAGAGCCAATCCAAGAGTAAACCCAACATAGCCAGCACCGATTATGATCACTGATTTAGGAAATCCTTCGCGGCCAAGATCCATTGGACGGTGTCTACAACCAATTACGTTGCGATCTACAGATAAGATCGGAACAAAGTCTATGGACGACAGAACCGTAGAGCTTGTTTCCAAACACCACACGCCTTTATCAACTTGACTAATGTCAATATTAGAACCGAGATCGCCGATCTTAGAGTATCCAATGACGCCTAAATACTCATCACTTTCACTAACTACCGCTAGAGTTCTGCTCCCCAAGGCTACCATCTTAGATGTAACCTCAGCCACCGACGACCCTACTGGCACACAAAACCGCTCTAGATCACCCTCGTCAAACCAATAATCGTTAACGATCCTCAATCGAAACCTCGCTCATACTTGCAGATAATGCAGCTAACCTTAAGTCGTGTGAGACGACGACTAATTTGACGCCACTATCAATCAATCTACTCAGACACTGCAACATATCGTTAACAGCATAACTATCAAGACCTGCCAACGGCTCATCTAAGAAAATTAAGTTCCGTTCACGAACAAGGGCGCGGCCAACCCCAACTCTTATTGCTTCACCACCAGATATTGGCGACTCGACCGTATCCAACTGGGGCCGACAAGACAAATGAGCCAGGCTGAGTACTTGTGAAATGTTATTTAGTTTTTTCTGATCTATATCCAAATCCAAAAATAAATTTCTCGCTAAACTTCCAGGCAATATTGTTGGGTGCTGAGGAATCCAACAAGAAGCCTCGCATATTTCCCGGACAACCGGAAATCGAAAACCTGACCTCCCTCGGATGACAGTACCCATGAATAAACCCTTAAGTAAAGTCGATTTACCAACCCCACTAGGACCCGTCAAGAGTATCAGCCTCCCCCCCTCTGCTTGCAAAATGTGACGCAAGTCCAACGGCGGATTTACAACCCTCCTACGAGTGTCGTAATCAATCCAAAACTCGCTGACCTTGGGAATCTCACCAAAATTCACTGCCCGATGAGGGTTATCAGAAATTTGGGGCTTGCACGACGCCAAAAGCTTTGATGCAACCGGAAGACATACCGAAAGTTTCTGTACAGAGGATAAAATATCGCCAATACGTGGCAAGAATCGCTGCAGCAGTATTAAAACAGCAACGACACTCGATAATGTAAATTCTACAAAGCTTGAAGCCAACCAAAAACCCAAAAACAGAGCAGCCAACACTACATTAGGTAACTGATTAGAGATCTGCTGCCAAAATCTAACTGAAGTCAAGACCTCATTATATCGGAATTGAGGCCCCAAGGTTCTTTCTGACACGTAATTTGACAACCCTAGCCCCTGCATATCAGCTTTAAATCGAAAAATATTCATTACATCTCTAAGCCGAATAGAATTTAGGTCACTTCGCTTGGCAGATAGTGACAATATAATTCTATTGATCTTGTAAACAGGAATAGCTACCAAAGCCGCTGCCGAAGCAATCGCACCAAAAAGGTATACGCTCTCAAACACTAAGATATACGCTACTACAGATAAGAAAATGAACAAAGCAACGACGAGTTCCGCGTAGCTTTCTAGATAACCACCGAGAATGTTAATCTCAGACAATAGCATACCACCGTCAGAGTACCCGCCTGGACCACTATCTTTGACAGTTGCTAATTCCACTAACACTACACTTAGTCGGTTGGAAATACTTAATCTAAGGAAGCGTTTCAGCTGATACTCTGTACACGATAAAGCAATTCTGATTATCAAAACTAAAAACATCAGACTTACTTGACTATCAGTCAGCGCGCCACCTCTCGCTTCACCAACCAAGTCAGAAACCATGGCCACAACCATGAACATTAGGCCAAAGTCACAAGCAATGCCAAACAAACTGACAACAAAAACAGCGCAAAAAACCCAAAGATCTTTACGACTGGTTGCTAAATCAACGAATTCCAAAAGGCTCTGAATGAAATCGATTAATTTCGTCATTGGGGCGAGGCTAATTAGCTGTAGTCATTGACATGCTCAAAACAACCAATATTGACACTAATCCAGTCAGCCGTCTGTGCTAGGCCTTCTTCAATATCTGTCGTAGAAAGCCATCCAGTGAGTTCAGTTAACCTTGTTGGATCGCATAACAAATGGTCAACCTCACTACTTTCGGGTCTAATTTTGCCAGCGTCCAAGGTCACTTCTCCGCTGAAATTTGTAAGTTCCGAGCAGTAATGAACAACTTCTCTAATGGAATACGACCTACCAGTCCCAATATTAATAACTTCACCACTTACTGCGCCGCTATTCGCAACATTCCATATTCCTTTAACAGTGTCAGCGACAAAGCAAAAGTCCCTCTTAGGCTCTAGAGCGCCAATGGACACCTCTGTACCTCGTAACATTTTCGCAAGAATTGTTGGAATCACAGCGCGCGAGGTCTGGCGAGGGCCATATGTATTGAAAGCTCTAGCAATCACGCACTTGACACCAAAGGATTTGGCGTAGCTTTCGACTATTTTATCTGCTGCAATTTTAGAAGCCGCATAAGGAGATTGAGCAACCTGCGGATGTTTTTCGTCAATTGGGACATATTGGGCGGACCCGTACACTTCAGAAGTACTCATCTGGACAAATAAGCAATCAGGGTTTCGCGCCCTTATAATCTCCAAAATGTTCAACGTTCCCAATGCATTAGTCTCAAAATATGACTTTGGGGATTCATAGCTATACGGAATTGAAATTAAACTCGCAAGATTGAAAAAGAAATCGACATCATCGAGCTCATACGCCAGCCCTCCAGGATCGCGAATATCAAACCTGACAACTTTTATTTTGGTTATCACATCATCATCCAAATCCTGTAACCACCCAATTGAACCCCATGAATTGTAATACACCCCAGCTAAGACATTGCAACCCTGAGCGACGAGCAATTCGCACAGATGACTACCTATAAATCCATCAGCTCCAGAGATAAAAACCGTTTTTCCGTGCATTATTTTTTTCCTGAAATCATATCTTGAGCTAATGAATAATCAGTCGGAGTTCCAATATCAATCCAATCCTCATATATGGGCTGAACTCCGACACGAGACTGTTTAGCAATCATATTTACGAGCTCTGGCATATCTAAATATCCTGCTGGGAAATTATCTAAAACCAAACTTCTGAACAGATAAATACCTCCGGAACAATGAAAACTATAACGAGGTTTTTCTTCCATAGATTCAACAATATCTCCTTCTAGTTTTACGACTCCAAACGGAATATCAATTGAATACGTCCGAGTTGCTATAGAGCAGTCATAATTTCCATGTCTGTGGAACTGCAAAAATTCCAAGTAATCAAACGATGTAAACAAATCTCCATTAATAACCAGTAGATCTTTAAAGTTAGATTTACCGATTAAACCCAGTGAGCCTGCTGTGCCCAACGGATGAGTATCATGAACATAAGATATTTCGACTTCAAAAGCAGATCCATCACCAAAGTAATCAATGATTTGATCTTTAAGGTAGCCCACTGAAAGAAAAAACTTTTGAAATCCTAAATTTCTTAACCTCTCAATATTCAAATGCAACAAAGGCTTACCAGCAAATTCCAACATTGGTTTTGGAGTAGACAAAGTTAACGGCCTTAGCCTTTTCCCTTGCCCTCCAACCAGAAAAAATACTGCGGCATCACTGATGAGATCTGCTCTAATTTTTCTTGAAAGATTTCCCTCTCGAAGATCAATCAAACCTAGAAAATGTTTTAAGTCATCTACAGCGATCAAAATCTCAATAGATAAATACTTAGCACGCAAAACATCAGATTGATGACTCGAAAGAGCGCCACATTCAGTAACAAAAAAACGAGGAGATTTATTCATGACTTTATCAACAGATGCCGTCATTGGAGCACCTTTCAAAATGGCTCGACGTACATCACCATCTGTCAAGCTACCGAGTAACTTCAGATCATCAGACACGACCACAGCAATTCTGAACCGAGAGGTTTCGATAACATTGATCGCCTCCAGCAAAGTGGTGTCTGGAGAGACCAAGACATTTTTATTTTGTATTTCCGTCATTTGCTGACCTCCTTGCCTCAAGATCATGGAGCGCCCTTTCACCAGCCCCGCCCTGCCAATAAGGAGAATGCATTCCCTTGCATTTGCGAATAAATGCTGCCGAAAACGCTTTACTTAATCCATCCGAAATAGAAGCGACGTCGCAAGATACATCAATAATGTTGGATGTCCTGAATCTGCCGTTTTGTCGATCGCCTATGTTTACGACTGGGCAACCGAATACTGAGGCTTCTTTGATACCAGACGAAGAATTACCAACGCAAACAGACTTCACCCCCGATGCGCCTAAATTATAAATAGAAAAAACGATAGACAGCCCGAAGGTTTCCCGAAGAATTACCCTATCACACCCACTTGAAAATTTCTCAATTTCGTTGATGATGCCGACACCCCCTGGATCATTATTCGGATAACTAACCAGGACAAACCTATTTTCAGACATTGAAACCCAATTTTTCAAAGCAACGAGGCACTGAGCAACAGTGCTACTAGCTTCACTCCAGACGGAAGAGACAGAGTGGAACGTGAACAATATCAACTCGGCGCTCGGACCAATATTAATACCAAGTTCCAAACTTAAATCTCGCGCATTCAATAGATTTCCACTTTTGATCTCATCAAGGGATGGCAAGCCGATCGTACAAATATCTGTATCTAACACACCAAGATCAGCCAAACGACTTTTAGCATGTGAAGATGTCGGCCAATGAATAGATGCAAACCTAGTCATCACATCTCTATAGACATCATCGAATGCTCCTCCCGTTGTAACATCTCCACCTTCGATGTGAACAACTTGTATACCTAAATGAAATCCTGCTATTACCGCTGCCAAACCTTCGAATCGATCTGCATAAACAACTAAATACTTGAAGTCCTTGGTCTCTAAAAATGAAACATATCGCTTGATAGCGGAGCCAATTGCACTCGCGGTTTCAGCTCCAGAATTTGGCGACGGAATATCAATGCAGATGACATTCTCCCAGCCATCTTGATGGATCAAGTCGGCGGTATAGCCGTAACTTGCGTCAAGATGGGCTCCGGACACAATGACTGTCACACTCCAAAATGAACTTGCTTCAAACACCCGTAGAATAGGTTTGAGTAAAAAATACTCCGCTCTATTACCGGTAAAAAAGGCAATAGGCTGAGATTTAACAACTGAGATATTCACTGACGATGGAGGCTCTTGACTATAAGATTTTAGGAAGATTGAAAGCGAGACTCGTGTCTTCAAACCATCCAATGGCAGACTGGGCCTTGGAGCAATCCAAAAACCTTATATCTCTACTGGATTCACTCAGACTATACTCAATTCGGATCTCTGCTTTCCCCATAGTTTCAGAGATCAAGTAGGCTGCTTCAGCCAAACTCAAACCATGTTCAGAACCAAGATTAAAAATCCCGCGCAAATCATCTACCTGCATCAGCTTAATTAGAGAAATTACAAATTGTTCTATATAAAAAAAATCGCGAACATTGGATCCGTTCTCCAACACAACTGCTTCATCCATCGACAGGCGCTTTATTATCCTATCAATGAAACTTTGCCGTCTAAGCCTGCTCCGTCCATATAAATTAGAGCTCCGGATTACCGCGCCCCCAGAATCAAGAAATAATTTTTCAACTTTCAATTTGTGTAATGCATAACAACCTTCAGAGCAAACAGGATCGGTCTCACTCAAGCCACCATCGCCTACGTTATTAATACCAGCATAGACTAGATAGCTTGAGAGATATACCTTAGGCGCGGAGCTATATCTAACAAATTTTTGTGCAGTACCGTACTGGCTTGAAACCATTTTTTCAGAACCGTAACTGGAGACATTTGGATTTTCAGCTAAGTGCAGCAGCCCTTTGCCGCCTAATCTGGCTCGCAGTTGACTGCTAGATGCTTGGCGCAACCATTGACCATCAATAAAATCAAGATCGAGTCGCCATCCCATCGATTGGCTAAATTTTGAATGAAAAGCTTTTTTTAAATTAGAACCAATAAATCCATTGGCCCCAACCACAGCGATGCTTCTCATCTTGCGGCGTAACCACCGTCAATTACAAGAGTCTGACCCGTCATATAGCGACTACCTCTACTCAACAAAAACTCAACACCGCCCCAAATATCAACGGGTTCAGCCATTCTATTTAAGCACGTCTTTTCAGAGTATTTTTGTTTAAAGGATTCGCTGTGACCGTTGAACACACCCCCAGGGACTAGTGTGTTAACTCGAAAACCATCACGACCCCAGAACGAAGCCAGCCAGAGTGTTAATCCATGCAGTCCAGCTTTTGTCGCAGAGTATCCGGGAAAATTGTTTATTTCCTCATCTTCGTATAGCTTTCGGTCTGGCGCGCAAAACCCATAAATACTAGAAATCAAAATAAGATTACCGCATTTTTTTAGCCGAAAGTACGGATCACAGGTTTTAGCCACGTTGAACGCACCTGACAAGTTTACATCCAGAGTCCTACGCCACAATGTTTCAGACAAAATATCCTCGGGGCCGACATTCACCAACGCCTCAGATGTCAAAGCTGCACAGAAAATGACGTCAATCTCATCGTATAAAGCAGAGGCTTGACTAAAGACTCGTTCGATATCGTTCAGCATTGTCACATCACACTCAAAATAACCATCTACCCGCAATTTTATGTCTTCAGCGAGTGATTCTTTTAAGTTATCAAGATTCTTTATCGAAATATCAGCAACACATACTCGCCATCCCATTTTTAATAACGAAGTCGTAAAGAAGGACCCTAACCCTCCACCACCACCAAATAAAATGACACCTCTATTCAAATGCATTTTTTCTAGCCATAAGGAATTCCATAAGGATGAAATCGAACTCAGTATCGATATCAAAGCTCTTTTCCACACCGATATCATACGCAAGCAGGCGTCCCTCCATTAGATGAGAACTCCGCTTTATAAAGGACGGATCTAAGACATAAATGGAAGCGACATGATCTAGCACTCGGGGGGACGATTGACGTCCCCGGATAAACTGCCCAAGTCTTTCTTGTTTGCAAATTTCCAGGGTGCCATCGGGGCGCTCTTCGACCATATTGAAATATGGGTTCTTGCGTGATTCTGCTGTAGTCATCACCGCGTCGATAGTCCCTTGCTTATCTCGAAATAGCTGAATAGCATTTGTAATATCCAACACGTCGCGCAGTGGGGACGTACAATCTAGATCTACGAAAATATCACACTCGTCGTTCATAAACTTAGTTAACGAATGTTGCCATACCTGAAACTTGCCCACATCACTTGTCGCGAGATGGCCTGGGCGCAACTCAGGAACTTCACAACCTAGTGAAACTGCTAGCTGAGCAATCAGAGGATCATCCGTAGAAACAAATACTTTCTCAATCTCATTGCACTGAAGCGCCTGCTCAATAGACCATTGAATCAAAGGCTTACCAAGCAAACTCTTACGATTTTTCGTCAGTAGACCCTGAGAACCCTTGCGTGCTCCTATATGTCCGTAAATCATAAATTGTTTCCCAATAGCCGAGCCACACCGCGATCGGAAAGCGATTCGGCAAGACGAAGCGAAGTCAAAGCAATATCTCTATTTATCAGTGCCATCTTCCTTCGTGCTTCTTTCTCTAGTTCACTCATGACAATAAACTCTTCGAGTGACTCTAAAAACATCTCATTCCTGTCGCTCTCAAGAACTAGTGTTTTCAATTCACCATCTAAATGGTGTTTGATCTCGCCTGATAGCAAGTTAGCCTCAAAATATAGCTGGTCACCGAAAAACTTAATCGTTCTATGTCCAACCGGATCAACAGAGTCGAGGTGGATCATACTAATGACAGAGTTTTCATGGAGACAAATTCCATCACCCGAGGCTACACGGACAACACCTTTTTCCTCGAAATCCCTTGAAAAACCAACCGCGGAAGCGACCGGACCAAAAAATTTCAGCAATAAATCAACTTCGTGAATCAGGTCAAGAAAAACAGTTCCACCCCTCGCACTGTCATAACTGTATGAAACGTATTCATCGCTTTCTAGCATTGGCCTCCAATCAGACAGCTTCTGTCCGATTGAAAAATGAGCGCTCATGATTCGCGCGCTATGCCCTAGTATCCAAGACGACGCATACTTGATTATGGGGTGATGGCGCATCATAAATCCGTGATAGAGAAAACCTCCCGACTGGATAAACTCGTCGATTACTGGATCGATAAGCTCTGAACTTAAATACGCTGGCTTTTCTAAATACACAGAATAAATACTGCCTAAACACTGATTTAAATCCCTCAAGTGAGAGCTCGTTTGGCTCGCTATTATAGCGTGCGTAAATGCAGACAAGTCTTCCTGCGCATACGGATCATAAATCAACTCACAACAGTCAGGCATCGGTTCTATTCGGTCTCGTGACCGCGAGAGTAAGGTCACGCACACATTTCTCCTGCGCATTAAGTTGGCCACGTGCCTCATGGCTATAGAGCCAGTGCCAATAATCAACACATTGAACAGATACCTACTCCTCTTTCAAATCCTGAAACCGCAATTGCGCCCCTTTTTCAACATCCAACAAAAGTCTTCTACCAAGCAAACTCTCGTAATCACCCGGCCCAAAGTCACCACCTGATGGGCGCATCGGAAAAATATTTGTTCGGTCAAGTATTTCACCAGAACGAAGGTTTCGTAAAGCCACAACCGATGAGAATGCGAAATTCGCGGTCACTTTCTCTTCTTCACATATTCCCTTACCACCACCTAAGCTCATCCACACCCGTTCTGCTCCAAATTTCAATTGCCTAAACTCGGCGGGGTCCATTGAGCAAGAGATATCCGGGCCAACTCTATTCTTGCTATCGGTGAAATGTCTCTCTAAAATCGATGCTCCTAAAGCTACCGCACCAATGCATGCATATGGGTTATCCGTGTGATCCGAAAGCCCACATACGGCATCTGGGAACTCTCTTTCTAGATCCTCAATACAATTCAAGCGTACCAACTCTTGCGGAGTAGGGTAAATATTTGTGCAATGTAGCAAGGCAAAAGGTAAACGAGCTTTTCGTATTATTTCCACTGCTGGTTTCACTGACTCTATAGAGTTCATTCCAGTACTCAAAATTATCGGCACGCCTAACGAGCAACACTCTTTTACAAACGGGTAATTATTGCACTCACCGGAACCAACTTTAATTGCTGGAACACCAAATCTTTTCAATCTCTTCAAAGCTAACCGCGAGAACGGGGTGCTCATAAAAGTAGCTCCCCGAGAACTAATGTGTTGCAGCAGTTGTGATTCGTCTACCTCATCAAGAGCACATTCACACATGATTTGATGTATCGATATGTCTGAATTTCCAGGTATTGTATCTTTGGCTTCATTAGACATTTCATCTTCAATAATATGGGTTTGATGCTTAATCACTTCCGCTCCCGCATCGATCGCCGCATCAGCCATGGCTATAGCTACATCTAGAGAACCACCATGATTAATCCCAATCTCTGCGACAACTAAAGGAGGGTATTCCCGACCTACTTTTCTGCGGCCAATTTCAAATGCTGGCTTGTTCATAATCTAAAATCCACCATATGGCTAGGGACCATCCCTCTAAGATCTATCAATACCTGTTGATCGCTCGAAACAATGTTGACCGCCTCTAAATCTTTTTTAAATGCCTCATGAGGGACTGCAAATATGATCCCGCAATATATGTCTAAAGCTGGCAAGGATCGTAACAACCTAAAGCTTTCAGGATTGACTTCAAAATGCGCTATCGGATCATAGACATCAATATCAAATTCTGATTTGAACAATTCGATGAGGTCCACCACTTTTGAATTTCGTACATCAGGGCAATTCTCTTTAAATGACACCCCCCAAATCAGTATTCTATTCGAGTGGATCAGACTTAAATCTAGTCGGTCCAAATAAATTTGCTTGAACCTATCGTAAACAAACTGCACCATCAATTCGTTACGATTTCTGCCTGCTAAAATAACCTCCGGCCGGATACCCACTGATGTAGCGCAATGTGCTAAGTAATAAGGGTCAACCCCGATGCAGTGACCGCCGACAAGGCCTGGATAAAATGGCATGAAATTCCATTTTGTAGATGCAGCTTTTAAAACTTCTTCAGTATCTATATCCAACCTATCAAAGATCATACTAAGTTCATTCATCAGCGCGATGTTTAAATCTCGCTGTGTATTCTCTATAACCTTAGCGGCTTCCGCCACTTCAATCGTTGCTGCTTTATATGTGTTGCCGTCAACAACAGCACCGTAAATCAAATCCATTAAAGCATTGGACGTAGCGCAACATCCAGCATAGACCTTCGTTATTGCCGCGAAACCATGCAAAGAGTCTCCTGGATTTACCCGCTCAGGGCTATATCCGAAATAAAAATCCACCCCTCCTATCAATCCAGAACAAGCCTCCAATACTGGTACGCAAACATTTCTCGTGACACCCGGATATACTGTAGATTCAAAAATGACCGTACACCCTTTCTTTAGTATACCGCCGATCATTTCACACGCGCTCAGCAGCAGAGCCATATCAGGCTTGTTGTCTTCACTTACGGGAGTCGGAACGGTTACGATGAATACGTCCGCACTCGACAACTCTGCAAGATTGTTCGTCACGACGGCTTGGTCGACAAATGATTTCAGCTCTTCTTGGTCTACAGACTTATTTCGGTCCGTCAGATTTTTTATCTCTGATACTCTGCGCATGTTTAGATCAAAACCGTCTACCCTGAATTTTTCTGAGAGCGCGACAGCTAGAGGCAAGCCAACATACCCTAGACCAACGACCAAGATTTTCTGTTTATATCCTCCAGTCAAGGTGGTGCTCACACATACTCCTAAGATCCCGTTTTGGAGACCAATTCAAAAAAGATTTTAACTTCGTACCATCGGCCGAGCTATAGGGGATATCACCAACTCGCTTTTTGCAAACAGTGGTAACTAATTTTCGTCCGCAAATCTCACTCATCTGGTTTACTACTTCTGCAACACTGTTGGCATGATTTGAGCCAACATTAAAAATATTCAGCTGCTCTTCAAGTGAAGATAGATCTGACAATCCCAATCGTAAATGAGCGTCCACAAGATCATCGATGTCGATAAAATCTCGAACGCAGGTACCGTCTCTAGTCCTATGATCATTGCCAAATATTTTAATCGGCATATCGTTTTTTATATTTACACAAATCTGATCGAACAACGATGATTGCACGGGTGTTTGGATGTCTTTGCTTCCTCCAACTGGATTAAAATATCGTAGGCTTACAAACTTAGTCGAATCACGCTGCAAGCGGGCTACATCGCTCAGAATTTGCTCTGCCATTACTTTAGACCGCGAATATGGAGAGAGAGGATTCAGTTTATGAGTTTCACAAACCGGTTGATTAAGCAATGTTTCACCATAAACTGATGCAGAACTACTGAAGCAAAAAAAACCGTTACGGGAAAATTCAATCGATTGCAGTAACTCCAGCAAAGCAGCTACATTTTCCTTATAATACGACTCAGGACGCTTAAATGACTCCAAGACATCTTTTAAACCCGCAAAATGAAAAACCCCAGATAGGCCTTTCAATCTATTACCTAGGACTCTAGCCTCGCATAAACTTGATTTTAAATATTCTACCCGTGACGGAAAATCTTGAGAAAATTGGACCATCCACTCTGGTTGTTCTGCCTTGTCGACGCATAGAAACATTGAATCACTGTAGCTCTCATGCGACAAAGCCCGCTGAAGAAAGTGAGACCCTATATATCCTGCTGCCCCTGTAACTAAATATCGTTTCATCGGCAGCTATTGATTTTTTCCCTGTACGCACTAGTAACTTCGCGATCTGATGATAAAGAATCATCACGCTTGCAATACTTATAAAGCGGAATAGGAATCCGAATGATCTGGTATTCACTCAAGAATCTATCGCGAAGCTCCACTTCCTCACAAACTCTCATCGTCTCATTGTAGAGCCCTATCTCCACCAAATGATGATGCCGGAACATGATTCCGCACCCAATTGGTTGCTCCATGCTATTAACAATTTCTACAGCGTTCTGCTTGCCATCCACTAGGAAATAGTCACAACATACTGCGTCATATGAATTGTTTAGCCTCAAAGAGGTAGTTAAAATGTTAAGATACTCCTCGTGTACGAAGTCGTCAGAATCGACACGTACCACGAACTGCCCTCGCGCATTCCGTATTCCTGTGTTGAGAGCCGAAGGCAACCCACAATTAGAAGAATGACGTAACAACTTAATTTGCGACGCAAAAGGCTCAAGAATTCTCAAAGTGTCGTCGGTAGAACCATCATCAATTACCAGTATTTCGACTTCCGATACGCGGGAAGCTGCTTCCAATACAGACCTAATGGCTCGCCCGATATAACGGCCTGAGTTATAGGTCGGAATCAGGACAGATACTATCATCAGGCATCCTCCAGCCGAAAATTGAAAGGAAGTTCGTTGCGAGAACGTGAAGATGACTGTGGTGGCAACTGCCCTTCGAGAATTAATGAATTTACTGCTTCGACCAAGTCCGAGACACTACAAGAAATTGGGTCAACCATCGAAACTAGATCTAGAAGAAAAAGATAATCGACTCTATTATCCACTCCGAAATTATAATTGAGCTCTATTTTCGAAAACGATTGCTCCGGAATCAAAGTTCTTACCTCCAAACCGGGATTTTCCAAGACAAAAAACGTCAAATATTCTGTCGCGTCGGGTGTTCCTTTAGTTGCAGCAACTATCCTCCTCAACAGTTCTAAAGAAAAAATTTCACCTGAAACGCCAAAAGGTAGTTTGGTTACCGCTGAGTAATCAAACTTCTTATCCTTATTATTTTTAATAAGTTCTTCGATTAAGCGAAAATCAACCAACGGGTTATCTCCGGTTAGTCTCATCACATAATCATAACCATGTGATTCGGCTGCAGCCGTTAATCGCAGTGCAACGGACTGTCTACTACCTCGAAAACAAACAACCCCAAGATATGAGGCGTATTGCGCAATCATGTCGTCATCATCACTCAAGGATGTACAAATAACGAACTCATGCTTAAGCGATGACCAAAATCTCGGATTGCCAGTATTACGACAAAAATGGAATCGGGAGACCAGGAGACCTAAAGCAGGAAGACCTGCGATTGGCAACGCCCACTTGTTAGCTAAACGAGAAGAGTCACTTCTAACAACAACAGCTATTAGAATTTTATCCATCATGGATGCCGACATCGCTAAACTTGACTATAGAGCCCTTAGTAATTTTAGCCTTTGCAAACATAGCCCTACCAAGCATCAAATTCTCATGAAAATCGAATGACGAAACACCCTCATGACCCAGCCTATCTAAATCCACCCTCAATAAGTCACAGCTATCTTCATCAATCACATCTCCAGAAGAGATATTGCCCGATGCTACTAAATACTTTTTAAACTTCAGACGATATTCCAACTCAGCACAACTCATCTTGCTGTCAAATGGGTTATTAATCGCAATGTCTATGTCTCTCAGATAAGAGCAAAAAGTATCGAACTCCTCCGCATTTATTGACGAAAAAAAATCAGTTCCGCGCGCTTCGCGATTTATCGTTACGTGCTTTTCAATCAAACGATACCCTAAAGCTAAGGCCGCACCACAGATCCCGAGACCTTTGTCGTATTGCCCGCCGTCTGTGTGATCTGCGTAGGCAAATTTCAATTTGTTATTACTCGACGCCCCACCCCCTTTACCAATCCTTAAATCAGAAGTAGCGGTAGGAAACGCCTGAAAGCCTACTTGCAAGTACGGAAGTAAAAAATCTAAGTCATTTAACGCTGAAGTCACTCGATCAATTTCACGTTGCGTAGAACCGGCCAACCCTACAATGACGTCCCTGTGATTGGTACAGCATTCTTCACGGATTATTTGTAATCTCGATGGCGTCAACTCCGACCCGGAAATTTTTAAGTCCAAACTCTTATCGTCTAATGCCCATTCCCAAGCTGTGCGTCCGTAGGGCTCAACGAACAAATTAAAACCTTTCCCACGTAGATCGGAAACCACTTGATCCCAGACATCAAAAGATATCTGCAGTTTTTTAAAAACGTCGAGATCGGGGTTAGATGACGCACACAGCTCTTTGGCTACGAAGACTTGAAGTTTAATAGAGACATCAGGGCGTACCGTTATACGATCACAAATCTGGAGAATGCGATCGGGGTTTCCCTCGTGAGCAGAAGCAATCTCAGCTATGTAGTGTGCCGTCAACTTTTCACCGCCCAATTAAAGCTATCCTTAAAGTCGCATTTTTTGCACAAGGTATCCCCACACAGACGCTCCTCAATTTGTAACTTTCGAAAACTATTCATAGGCTCACCGACCCAACAATCGAATAAACCTCGCACTTCTGGGATCGACTGGAAATCTTGCACTATTTTACCAACATTTTTCTCGAAGCCTTTTTTGCCCTTGACAACTCTATCCGATGCAATTAACACAGCAGGATCAATCTGAGCGGGTTTTTGGTCTCCAACGTAACCAATAGGGTTCGCACTACCCCAGTCATAGCAGCATTTGGATACCCTACCGTCATAGGTGACCATAAGCCTTTGGAACGGCTGATAACAACCTCGCCTCCCAGTCGAGATTAACTTGTTGCCGCTGGAGTCGGACAGCTCCAACCCAACGCCATTAGACCACCATTCTACAGCAGAACCGTTATCACCTCTTTCTGAATAAGGTGAGACTTGAACCTCGTCAACAATTGTCCCAAAGAGTTGGCCTAAACCTTGATGCGAATCACCTGAATTATCAATGTCAACCATTTGCACCTTCACGTAAGGGAATGCCGCGCCAATTTCGCGCCTCATCAGCATAAAATCTCTTATATTCGACAGGACAGTCTCGAATTTATTCTCTCCAACTCTCGCGGGACGGTTCTTCTCGTATGACTGAGCGTTAGTGCCATCAAACGAGATGATCAAAAAATCTAGACCTGCTTCGATTAACCCCTTCGATACATCACCACTAAGGCGAGTTGCATTAGTATTGATGATTACGTCCAAAATACCGGCATCCTTAGCGTAGCGTATAAATTCAATTACCCGAGGATGGAGTAATGGCTCTCCACGCCAGTTTAACTTGACCGAAGGAACGCCTAATCGGACACATTCATCTATGAGCGAATAAAACAACTTATCGGACATAATTTTATCTGGTGTTGCATAGTTGGCACGGAAGCAATGAGGGCAGGCCAAATCACAGACAGCAGCGATTTCAATGTCCACGCACAATGGACCGACAGATGGAATTGTATTTCCGATCTCCAAAGCCCGGCGAGGGATCTCCACCCAATTTCTCCGGTAATCAATAAACTCTCGCCGCTTGAGATCAATTGAGTCAGGGTTTGGTACAACTGCTCTCCTAAAAATTGCATTTTGAGAAAAATTAGCCTGGACATATGCAGAGCGATCTTTATGGGACCCAGCTGACGCGACTACTTTTGTGGAGCCAAAGAGAGTGTCACCGTCAACAATTTTCAAACTAGCGTCTCTCGAACTCATCTTTACTCACCGCGTCACCGCATTGCACATTAACGGTTAATGTTGAACCAACCACCGAATCATATTCGAATGGATCCATGCGACCATTCCACGGCCTCAACGCATCCAGATCTTGCCTCGTCACCACATGTCCCGACGGCAGGGATCTTTTCCACACCAAACATCTCCTCGCATTATCGATAGCAGCCCTTTCCTCAGCACGATCCTCAGATATGTCACCGTTAGACAACATCATCATGTCAACAAATCTTCGATAATTAGCCAAATCAAGGGGATCGAATGAGTGATAATGATCATTCCCAGGGATAGATTTATCCAACGTAAAATGTTTTTCGATAACAGTGGCGCCGTGCATTATTGCCACAGCTAGTTGGGGGAAGAAAGCAACTTGGTCACAGTGATCAGAGTAACCAATATCGCAATTGACAAATTTTTCACGCAGAGTTTGCATAAAATTAAGTCCCGCATATTCGATCTCGCAGGGATATCGAAGAACGCAGTGCAATAACGTCAAAGTGTGCGGACAATTCGCCTGGATGTAAGAGACCGTTCGATCAATTTCTACCAATGTCGACGCCCCTGTAGATACCAACAAAGGCTTTTCGAGCTCTAGTGCCGCATCAATGAGCAACCGATTCGTCATGTCAGCAGAGGCGATTTTTATCCGCTTTTGAAGTGGCCCCAAATCTCTCATAAATTTGTCGTCAAAACATGTCGTCATGAAATCCAACCCTAGGTCTTCACAACGTTCGGCCAAACGTACGTAATCGTCTGTGTTGAAGGAATCGAATCTCTCAAACAATTTTCTTTGAGAGATACACGACTCTTGGCTCAAATCCCAATATGAGGGACTGTCATCTAGCGCAAGGTTACAAGCCTTATAACTTTGAAATTTTATAGCGTCAGCCCCAGATTCAGCGGCTGCATCAATCATATCGCATGCACGAATTAAGTCACCTTCGTGATTTACTCCCGCTTCTGCAATAAAATAGGGGCGTTTGATATCCATTCTATACCCTCAATTCGCCAATACATGACCTTCTAGGAGATACCGCGTTCTTGTCTAACAAGATCTCACTAAACATTTGATCATTATCAGAAAAATAGGATCTATCGGTTTCAGGGTGCCAACAATGAGCTACAGAACACCAAAGTCGGCCTGAAATGATATCACATCCGGCGTGCTGTAATCGCACAACGAAATCGCTGTCTTCGCGACCCCAACCGAAATACCCTTCATCGAAACCACTGACTCTCAAAAAGTCATCTTTCCAAAATCCCAGGTTACAGGTCCGGGCTGACTTCCATGAAATCCTAAAGATTTGCCTCAAACTAACCATGCGGATGCAGAAAAATTTGAACCCTCTAAACACAGAGTGTTGCATCACAGCGAAACCTTTTGCTTCCAACATTTTGCTGAATGATTTAGATAGCATTTTACGTCCGCCTGAAACCAACGTGCGGCGGGTGACCAGAGCTTCATGATTAGCGATAAAACTTTCGGGTAACAAACAATCACCATCGATCATCACAATATAGGCGCTCGAACTTTTCAATACACCCAAATTCCTCGAACGAGGCGCCCTATATCCGCAGTTGGGAAGCCACGACCTTATAACAGGGACCGGTGAGCGTGCACGAAATTGGTGTACGACCTCATCAATCGAGGCCCCCGAACCATCGTCGGCTACGATCACCTCTTTTGGGAATTTATTAAGCGCCAAAATCGAATCACAAACCAAGGAAAATGCTTCGCTATTTTCATAAACCGTTATCACAAGCGAAATGATTTCTGATTGGGCAGCATTAGACATCATTATCCTCGTCAAAAATAATAGCTGTCCCAGCACTATCAAATTTTGCATCTATAAATAAGCAAGTATTCAAAGCTTGCTTAATTCTATTGTGGCATCGAGGGGGAGCTAAGAATAACATAAATCCGCCTCCACCTGCCCCTAATAGCTTCGCACCAACTGCACCAGCTTTTTTCCCGGCAAGATACAAATCGTCTATCGCACAGTTCGAAATCACTGGCGCAAGACTTTTCTTCAAGGACCATTGAAAATCCAGTAATTTTCCAAGTTCTTCAATTGAGCCGGTACCCTTTACCAAAATGTCAAAACTCTCTCTAGCAATCGCCCCTATTTCGCGCAGCACGGAACCTTTATCACCAAATTGTTTAACTTTTTCCTCGGCTATTTCTGAGGCATTTCTGGAGATTCCTGTAAAACAGAGAAGCATCGAAGCTTCTAGGTCTATTGCAAGCTGTGAACTAGTTGAAATCGGTAAAACGTCGAACTCAGCCTCGCATGCCCTACCAAACTTAATTCCATTAAGACCGCCATAAGTAGCTGCTATTTGATCCTGAGAACCAACTACTTCTTGGACTAGCGTCTGTTCCACATGCAACGCCGACCGAGCTAACTCGAACTTTGACATCTCAATTTTTTGAATTTCAGCTATGCTCTTGATCATCCCGACAGTAAAACTGGAGCTAGAACCCACTCCTGAGCGGGCTGGAATATCGCCGCTGTGAACTACTTCTATACCAAAATCGACGTTAAAGTACTTACATACCTCGCGAACGACGGGGTGCTTGATTTCGTTAAAATCATTTACTTCTTCAGTTTGGAAGTACCGTATACGATGCCTATATGAAAAATATCTCGGCAGACGCCTGACAGTTATGAAGCAATATTTGTTTATTGTGGTGTTAACAACAAATCCCCCTTCAGTCTTATACCAAGAGGGATAATCTGTCCCGCCTCCGAAGAGGGAGACTCTGTAGGGTGTCTTCGAAATTATCAAGAGTTTTCCACATACCAATCAATAGTTCTGCGCAACCCCTCTCGCAGATCAATAGCTGGTTTGAAGCCCGTGATGTTCTCTAGCAAAGTAATATCGATCAACCGTTTCGGAATCATTATTGGCTTCGTTTGATCAAATTTGACAGCAACGTCCGCATGTCCTGCTAGCTCTAGGATTAAAAATATTACATCCCTCAATGAAACAGACCGGCCAGATGCTATATTCACAGGCCCGCCAACATTATCGTACGCCAATAAACTGACGAAAACCTTCACAAAATCGTCTATATACAGAAAATCTTTGATATCACTACCGTCACCCCAAACTTCGAATGGGTCTTGCTTTGATAATGCCCGTCTTATTAACGCGGGTATGACTTTTGATTTCTCAGGGTCGAATTTATCAAAAGGACCATACAGGTTACCTGGCCTAACGACCAAAACATCCATCGGGTTTGCTACATGCGAGGAATACATTTCACACATAACCTCCGAAAACTTTTTCATCCAGCCAACTACATGATAACTGTGGTAGAAGTCGAAGCCACTATCCACCTCCTTTACTGGATAATCGGTCAGCGGGTAAACAGTGTTGCTACTCAAAAATGATACTTTTTTTATCTCATGCTTATATGCAGCCTCCAGCATAAGCGCGTTCATAATTACATTAGGCGTTAAATGCGCAAGCGGACTCTCCTTCATAATCGCCGCGCCAGAACTAACGGCTGCCAAGTGAATCAAAACGTCCACACTACGACCCTGCAGGAGACGGGACCAACTATCAGGCAGAGTCAAATCAAGATGAAGTGCTTCCAAATTTTTATGATCAAACTCAATTGAGCGACTAAGACTAACGGAGATAACTTTAGCCCCATTGTCTAATAGGTACCGAACCAAATTTGACCCTACAAATCCTGTGCCACCAGTTACAACGAACGTTTGAGAAAAAAAACTTTTAGGTAACAAGCGCACTTTTATCCCTCTCAGATGTGATTACATTTACATTTGGCCACCAAAAATCATATTCGGGATCGTCAAATTTTATAGTAAACTGATTACCTCGATCATAGTAAGTGGACTGCTTATAATGAAAAATGGCCTCATCAGAAATAACTAGATGACCATTACCGAACTTGGGAGGAATTAGAATCTGGTGACATTCTCGATCACTCAATGTGAACGATATCCATTGCTTATATTGCGAAGACTTTGGATCATTATTAACGACTATCAAATAGAAAGATCCATATATACAGCTAACTAACTTCCAAGTGTCCGAATCACCATGAATACCTCTCAAAACCCCCTTGTGGGAGCGCGAAAAGTCATCTTGGACAAATTCGATCTTTAACCCTTGCGACTTATAAATATCATAGTTATAGCTCTCAATATACCGCCCTCGAAAATCTTCAAAGTAGGTAATGGGTTTAACTCTTAAGACCCCATCCAATTTAGTTGGCTCAATCAAAACAAAACCCCTCTCTACATTCAGCTTTAAATTTTTCGTAATAAAAAGGAGTGCCAATATCGAAAAATTCTAAAAATTCACACTCAGTTAATGAAATATTTCTACATCTATCATTATTAATAAATGCAGTCAGACAATCTTCAAAATTTCCACCGAGTGTACTCGATTTCATTTCTGAAAAAAATAGATCCGGCGCAGACAAAAAAGTCGATCCGCAATTTAGGAAATCAAGATGATATTTTCGGGGCGATAGGACACGACCTTTGAAATTTTTAATATTTCGTTGGAATGCTTCTGTTCGATAAAAAGTATCAGGTGGATTCGTGATAGTGAATCCAACATCCACCTCTTCATTCCGAAACTTGGAGTCAGCAGATTCATAAGAAATAGCAGTAAATGTATCGCCATTAATTACCCAAATTGGCGCTTTCAACGAATAATCACTAATTGCTGTTAAGGTCGCTACAGCGGTACCCTTTAATGCTGGCTCAACAGAATAATCAATTCTTAAATTTTTAAATCTACAACCAAAAAAATCATGTATCACCTCGCTCTTATAGCCCACTGCCAAAATAACGCGAGAGAATCCTTCTTTCTGTAGGTAAGTTAATAAGTAATAAAGAAACGGCTTTCCATTGACATCTGCCATAGGTTTCGGCACTTCCGATACGACCGATCTTAATCTAGTACCTAACCCACCCGCTAGCACAATAGCTATCACAAAGTATCACCCTCTGCCTTCAAGCTATCGACTAATTTTTTAGTGCTAGCGGAAAGCACATCGAAACCAAAGAAATTATTTGCAAGATACAGACCGCCCAAACCTGCCGCATGCCGAAACAAACCGCTCGATATTTTCATAACCAAAACTTGTCGCTCACAAACCTTGAGACTCGTCTCGACAAGGTTGATGCCAAACCCTGCATTTTCGACCAAAGCGACATAAACATACAGATTCGACTTAACTCTATTTGGCAGGCAATACAATTCACCAGAAACAGCTACAAGGGAACAGCATTTCATACCCGTTTCCTCAAGACACTCTCGACTTGCGGCCACGCTGGGCGCTTCACCTCTAATAATCGCACCCGCAGGGAACTCTAAAGTTCGTTTTCCAACTGCAGGCCTAAACTGCTCGACTAGATAAACGTTCCCCATCGAATCGAAGGGAAGAATGACTACCGAGTCTGGTTCCACCAAGCGATAAAAATAACCGTGAGCATCTTGAGTACCAGACTTCTCCAGAGAAAAAAATTTATTACTAATCAATGTTTTAAAAACGCATAACTCCATCACCTAATTAGATCGTTTCCCTCAGACCTTAGTTTAGATCTCCAATAATTAAGCAAATCCAACATTGTAGTTTCAAATGGGATTTGTGGAGTCCATCCCGTTTTAGACTGAAATTTTCTAATGTCTGGGATTTGAAGATCCGCATCAATAGGCCTAAGTCTGCACGGGTCAATTTCAATCCGAAACTCGTCCTTTAGAGGCGAAAGAGATATTAAGAATTCGAGTAACTCTCCAATTGAGCATGAGTACGAACCACCTATATTGTAGAAGGCACCACTTTCAGGCGAGCAAGTCACCAGCATGTAATACGCCCTTACAGCGTCCCTCACGTCAGCGATAGTTCTCAAACTGTCGAGATTTCCCACTTTAATAGTCGGTTCAGCAAGATCTAATTCAGCCATCGCGATCTGTTTTGCGAACGAGGACTCCGCAAAAACATCTCCTCTTCGCGGCCCAGTGTGAGTAAACATTCTAGTGGTCATAACAGTCATCTGATATGCCTCAGCATAAAAACGTCCGATTAGATCAGTTCCGACTTTAGAAATCGCGTACGGAGAGGCTGGATGAAAAGAACAGTTCTCAACAATAGGTAATTCATCCCGTGTGACTCTACCAAACACCTCAGACGAAGCACAAACATGGATAACTGCACTTGGGCTTACCGATTTTAAGGCTTCAAGTAAACGCGCCGTTCCTTGAATGTTCGTGTCCAAGGTATCCAAGGGACTATCAAAGCTAGTTTGTGGAAAACTTTGGGCTGCCAAATGAAATACATAATCAGGATTGGCACTCTCAACGACTTTTCTTACAGCTACTGAATCTCTTAAATCTCCATAAGCCAAGCGAATTCTTTCGCGCCGATTGATTTGCGGAAGATGAGCCGCGATATTATCCAAAGGACTACGCCACCGGCACATTCCAACAATATCCCAATCCGTGTTATTAACCAGGTAGTCGAGCAAATGTGAACCGACCATACCCGTGACGCCTGTGATGAGTGCTGTTTTCGCCATGGCTAGTCTACTTGAAGTAATTTTGTTTTTTCATGTACTCGTGCTCATTATCTTGAAACCATTGCCATGTCTGTTCCAATCCCACACGAAACGAGGTCTGTGGATCATATCCGATCCATTCTCGAGCTCGTGATATATCCATGACCCTCTTCGGAAAACCGGATGACTTGTCAGTGTCGAACTCGTAGTTAAAATCTATAAACTGCCTAAGGGTTTCTACTAACTCCCTAATGCTATAACCGTTTCCGCCCCCCAAATTCACAAAATCACCACGAGTTCCATAAAACAAAGCTTGTATAGTTCCCATGGCCACATCCCGACTAAAGGCAAAATCTCTAATCGCAGAGCCATCACCCCAAACGACCACTGGATTCTCTCTCCGTTTGATTCGCATCATCAGTGAAGGAATAACCATCGCGTTATCGGGATCGAAGTTGTCTCCTGGCCCATAGACGTTACATGGTCGCACTATAGCCCAATCTAGACCATATTGCTGCCGGTAGGACGATACCTGAAGCTCAGCCATACGCTTCGCCCAACCAGGATACATATCCATCGGAGGACCATCTCTATTTTCATCCTCAACAAAGATCTCCGAATTCGAGTATGCGCCGATAGAACTTGTGTAAACCAATTTCTTCACTGAATTTCGTCTACAAGCTTCCAAGACATTCGTATTCATCATCAGGAGAGGAACAAAAAAACTAGCCGGCATCGACTTTGTGACGTCAATTGACCCTTTTATTCCTGCTACGTGGAAAACATAGTCAACGTCTCGCGTCACATCCATACAAAATGAAAAATCGGTCAAATCCCCGTAAACGTGCTCTATATCGGGATCAATACTTAATTTGTCGAGCGATGTAACTCTAACCTCAGCACCGGCGCCATCTAAGATCGATACTATTTGCCTCCCGATCATTCCGGTTCCTCCGGTAACAAGGCACCGCGAACCGTTAAAAAATTCTAATTTCATAAATATCCAAAAATTGATTCAACCGAGTATGCCACCAACCATCCATGAAAATAACTCAGAATGCCGTACAAAGAATTCGATTTTTTACGTTGGCCTCTCGCTTTTGCAACAAACAGACGACCCTCACCAAACTTCTTATATCGTACATAAGAGCCCTCAAGCAACCGCTCAATGATAACAATGGGGATTCGATCAACTCAAAGAATATTAAGCATCCCACCATCAACCACAATATTCTGACCGTTTATCCCAGAAGAATGCTCCGATGCTAAAAAAGCAACCAATGCAGAAACTTCGCTGGGATCAATTAATCGTCGTATCGGTGTAGCATCGACGGTCCGTCGATACAAATTTGAGTCTTCTTCGAACTCTCGATACCAGCCTGTTGATGGGATTAAGACGGGCCCGGGAGACACACAATTAAAGGTAACACCGCGGGAAGCAAACTCGTGTTGCAAGGAGAGGTTTTTAGAGAAGCCAATTTGGGCTCCCTTAGACACCTGAAACCAGGGACGCCCACCTCCCACGGTTCCCAAAATCGACGCAATTGTTATCACTCTCCCCCAATTATTATCAACCATATCTGGAACAAACGCAGAACAGAGTTGCCTCATGCTTCCGAGATTTTTATCTAAGCACTCATCCCAAACGCGTTCCTGTGGCAACAGCAAATCTGGGTCTCCCCACCGACCACCGCCTCCTACATTATTCACCAAAATATCAATTCTAAGGGCTTTCGCCTTGACGTCAGCGATGAATTTGCTTCGGTCTTTGGCCACCTCCATATCGCACATGATCCCAACAACGGGAGGATTATTAATATCTTCGTTCAGTTCCGTGACGAGGGCGTTGATAGAATTCGATTCTCGAGCACAAAAAAAACCGTTGCGCCTTTTGATTGCAACATACGAACGATGGAGGCTCCAATACCTCTACTACCCCCTGTTACAAGCGCAAATTTTCCACCTAGATTCACCAGTTTTCCCCAAATAACTAGAATATAAATCTCCGATAGCAGGTAACCGAGATCTAAGCACCTAATTTAGATAATCAGCATACAATGACATCAACTATTTAACTCGGTTTAGCCATTCGATTGTCAACCTATCCTCACCTCATGGAAATTTTGGTAGATTTTGCAATCTCAATTCCTGCATCAAAATTTCCCATAAGTTTTAAGTCACTCTTCTACTAAAAGTTTAGCTATCGAATTGATTTTCCCCTGAGGTCAATCCGATACCAATGTCTCTGTAAGCGTCTGCAGCGCACTTAATGGATGCTAACATCCCTCATTCGCCAAATTTAGCACCCCTTGCAGACAAAAGTTTCGATGGCGCTACGAAATAATTGCACTAAACCAATTGTTAAGATAGTGGATCAGGATGATCAGAAGGGACCCTTAAATCGATTCTCGTGGCTATTGATTCTATCATCCGAAATAAAGGCCCTATTTGTTTCCTCAAGCAAGTCGTACACTGCCGTCAGCACATCATTCGCATCGCGATACATTTCGTTCTCGAGATGTCTAGCCGTTGGACACGGAACAAATCTCCAACCCAATCTCTTCACAGGCCTTTTGAGATTAGCAAAACAGCGTTCCGATATTTTTGATGCAATTTCACCGCTAGCTCCGAATTCTTGCCAGTCGTTGTCTGCGACAACCACTTTTCCTACTCTATTGATCTTATCGAATACCCACTCAGGTAAATCTTTATGTAAAATCCCATAGCTTATGACGATAATCTCAATCCCTCGATCAGCTAAGAAAGCTTTGGCTAGCGCAGCTTCGACCCCCATCCACGATGTAGTTATCACAACCACCTGTGGCAGCGAGCTAGATTCCCCGAGCTCGGAAGCGATATCGCAGGTACCGTTTAATTCGGTTTCCGTAACATCAGCCTCTTGCCAGTAGAGCCATCGGTGCTCCAGAACAACAGACGGATTAGGAGATAAGATAGCAGCTTTGGTGTAGCTGTAGGCATCATGAATGGTTGTGGGAATATAAACCTCAAGACCCGGCAGATGAGCAAAATAAGAATGCAGACTCTTACTATGCTGGTAACCTTGACCCCATCCCCTTCCAACGACCGCGCGGAAAGTAATAGGCACGTCCACTGTCCCATTAGCGCCATACCGATATGACGAAATGGCATTGGCTATCTGATTAATCGCCAAAAGAAGGAAATCTACTCGAATATGAATGTTGACGGGCTTTAACCCAGCCAAAGAGGCGCCCAATCCAAACCCTGCGAGCGAATCCTCTGAAATGGGAGTGTCCAAACACCTGTCTCCGCCGAATTCGCTAACCAGCCCAGCGGTAGTCCCAAAGATTTCTTTATGATCCGGAGCGCCTATCCCGTAGCAGAAAACACTCGGGTCCTCTCTCATTGCAGATTTTATAGCTAAATTTATTGCAGAACAAAAATTCATATAGTGTCAACCCAAAACATGACTAGTTAACGTTGCTCGTTCGGCAAAATTTTTTTCTCTTGCTCTAAAGAGAGAACTATTAGCTTCAGACTCAACAGCTTGCTCCAACTCTTCAACATAAGCCTCTGAATAGCCACTACTCAGCAATGACGCTCTTGATTGTTTCACAGGATCCCACTCAGCCATAAATTCGACCGATGGTTGTTGACGATATCCAGCGGAAAAGTCCTCATCAATTCCGACGTGCTCCAAAAATCGAAACCACTCCCCGTGAATAAATAACGGCTCGGCTGACGAATGATTAGCAAAGAATGCGCCTATCTTCTCACTTAATGAAAAAGCGCATGCCCCCTTCACTTGCAGGTAATGGATACCCATTTGGGTAACAATATTACCTATATTTTCTGAACTCCACCCTTTTCTTGCCCAATTGTCGGTATGGACAGCCAACTGATTATCACAGCAAACAAATACCGTCGGCGTTTTGTATAAACTTGCCAAATTCAAGCTCTCCCAGAAGGTTCCAGCGTCAGTAGCACCGTCTCCAAAAAATACCGCTGACCTCTTTTGATTATTAGGCTCCCTGCTCAACGCGAAAGCAGCTCCAACGGCTACTGATATGTTTCCCCCAATGATTGCAGACGATGACAACATTCCCTGAGAATTAGCGCCAAGATGCATTGAACCAGCTCTACCGTCCGAGCAACCGCCAACCCGACCAAGCATTTCGCAGAAGAAACCAAAAAAATCACCCGTTCTGGCAAGATATAGCGCATGAGACCTGTATGTTGTGGCCACCAAAGATCCCAACGGAAGATTGTGCTCTACAGCGCATACAAGAGCCTCTTCCCCCCGTGACATGTGCATTGGAGTCTTCATTTCATCAAGATGATAGTCTTTTATAATCAAATTTTCTGCAGCTCTTACCGAATAAACCTTCCGGTAGAGCTCTATATCTATAGCCACTGATTGTTACCCCAAGATTGTTTACACCGAGGCAGAGATCGGCAACGCCCACCTAAACTGTACCAGTCCTAACGAAAGCCCAATCACAAAGTAAACCTCTAACCTTTCAATAGGGGAAACGAAACACTAAGTTGAGCGATCTCTGCCCAGGTAATCGCGGACCTCGTAAGCGCGATACGCCAAAGTCATCTGTCGATAAAATACAAAAGATGCTTAGGTGATTGAGTCACACACACCATAAAAAATCAACTTTCTCACTCCGAAAAACCGCCACAAGCTTTTCTCCACAAAATATCTGTTACCGCAATACTCTCAACCGCAAACTCAGAACCAAACTCCCAACTTTTAACTTCATCAGTTACAAGCGACCTGTAGGTATAACAGCCAAATTCGATGCTCCCTAAGTCGTAACGTTCCACTATCGCTGCCAAACTTAACTCATCAGGACTCACAACATCGACTATCCCCTTGAGATCATTTTCTATAATGTGGTTCAAAAAATTTAGAACATAGGAATAACAAACTACAAAAAAACAAGATTCGCCAGACAGCCCAACCTTCACCCGCTTCCCTCCACTACGGATAACTCTCCCCAATGTTGTCCTATCTCGCTTAAAGTCGAGGTCATTGACCATAAGACCCGGCCGAATAATCAAGTCGCCGTCCCTCAAGAGCTGTTCCCCAAATTTCTTAAAGCCAATGTGAAGGCCGTCAATAGCAGAAAGTTGACGTACATCACCGCGACAACTGTAAACATCAACAGAAGAGAAAAAAATTATCTTGCGAGGATTACGAGAACACACGTCGCTGATCAATCGGCAGTTAGTGTAAATTGCTTGCTCGAAAGCTTTAGATGAATAATTGCCCCAAGGTTGGCGAGCGCATATAATTACATGATCAGATTCACCAATAGCTCCGATTTCTTCCGGTAATCTAATAGTTTGAGCACCAAAATACTTAGCGATATAAGGAGATATGCCTGCACCGCCGCCTACGACTTTTATCCCTTGGGTGCCCATACAGTTACCCCATAAGCCTCGTGCATATACGAACCAAAAGTACGCGCAGATGCCAACAACTCAATTTTCCCACAATCTTGCAACCTCTCTAACTCGGTCCGATAACCACTCAGCCACTTTTTTTTCCGATGGAACCGCAGAGCTAAACTATCTAATTCAACTTGACTATCGTAGAACTCAATAGTCGGCTCAAGATGAATAACAACTGATGGCCGCAACTGCAATAGGAACTCCAATAACCTTTCCCACTCAGACCCGATTTGCTCAAGAGCACCGATGGAAAAAATACCAATCTTTGAACCAAACCCGCCCATGACTGTATCAGGAAGACCAGGATCAAAGAAATCGAAATTCACTGCTTTCAAATTCAATTGATATTCTATCGCCACCCTGTCCACAAGCCTATTTGAAGCTTTCGACCAATCTAACCCAAAAAGTTGCACGGCGCCGCCCAATAGCCCTGCGCAGTCTATAAGATGGTGGCCCGTACCACACCCAAGCTCGAGAATATCACTACATTCACTTAAATAATCTTTAAAAAGAACCCTTTTAATTTTCCCCAATAAATTTAATTCAAAATCTTGAGATATAGGTAAAAATAAATCATTATTAAGACGTACTGGCAAATTCTGGCGAATATATTTCGGCACCAAAGCTTTACGACTAGGTGAATGATCAAACATATCCAAATTTTGACTCCATCCCGACTCCCAGGAGTCAAGATAACCTCTGCCACTCGGTTTAATCTTATCAGCTAAGACAGCCTTTATATGTTCTAAATGTCTAGTTTTTTCGTCGTGTGCAAGTTTTCTTACGCTCAGCCTTTCCGAATTTTTAATAGAATCGACTTGGGTTTTGTCATCAAAAATAGCGACCGAATCGATTATATTTCGAATTTTTGATTCGGTTTTATTTTCCATGTTTAAAATCTCCTAAATAATTCAACTGTGCTTACAGTTACCCATAACAAACAGAAAGGATATTTACATCGCACTTCATGTCAACAGCACTATTCAAAGTAAAGCCACCATTTGAACAAAGCATTATCAAAACTCTTCTAAAAATTGAGCCGAGTCTTAATTTTAAGCTACCTGCAAACTATACGACTAGCATTGCCAGTGCAACCAGCGATAATCGCTTAACAACAGAAAACGTAACTCAGCGCCATTATCTTGTCCTTTTTAATTTGAACGTCGGAGAACGTATCGTATTTATCTTTTGGATCGTTACCTTATTGCTAAGTAGACTATGAACCCTAGCTCAACCTACGTATGATTTTTATCCACTCAACTTTTATCCACATTAGTGGAGCGATCTGCGATCATTGAGTTCAAAAGCGATAAAATTATGACGAGCGCATGTTTTTCACCGTAGTCCTTTATACTCGAATTAAACATCGTCGAAACTATAATAAGGCAACCCACTCCAATCAAAGCATCTCCCAACCATCCCAATTTTGAACGTTGGGCCAATCCTAATTTAACAATTGAACTTAAATACCAGAAATACAAAAAAGAAGCTGGGATCCCCCCCATTAGAAGCATATTAAGGTATTCACTATGTACGTTATCCGTTAGAACGTCTGTCTCTTCATTATCCTTTCTAGACTTCAATTCGCTAACGACATCGCCCACCCCCACTCCAAAGACTGGATTTTCTAGACCAATCTTGGCGGCCACCCGATAAAACTCTAATCGATAACCGACCGATGACCTGTAGTCACCTGTCACAAGCATTTTTTCGATATTCAATCTGGTCTCGTTTAACCGGTCTTGAAAGTTACCGAGGTATTGAAAGAATAAAACGAGGAGAATCGCAGCTGAAGAGAGAGCGATAGCCAGACGAATCCCCCGAAAGCTCAAAAAAATGAACACCACACATAAAACTATTAAGATTAAGTAACCAGTACGGCCATCTTCTAAATTTAATACGTTATAAATAACTAAACCAGCTACTGTCAGGGCCAATACGCGCATAACCCCCGTTCGCTCTTTTGCCATGCAAAAGCAAGCAATTAATAGCACTGCCATAACGAACCCGTGATAAATTCGATCACCCAGACTCTTCTGGCCACTCTCAAGACTCAGCCATCCCAGTCCTATGCACCAAGAGGCAAAGAGAGCTATGCCTGCGCCCAAGAGCGCCGCCGCTAACGCATTTTTCTGGGTACTGCTATCATTTGTTAGTACTAAACTGCAAAGTGGCACCAGGATAAAAAATCGATATTCGAATAGAGCTGAAAGACTGGTTAGGATAGAGACTTCAGACCAAAATATAGTACAAACCAACCATGAAAAAAGAATGAGCCCGATAAATTCATGGCGATTCAAATTAATCTTATTAATCTTACTAAGAAAAAGGGGGATTGCTGTTATAAATGCGACTGTAGAAAAAACTGCCGAAAACCCGGTGGGAAACACACCAGAAAATGCGATAAACGAAAAGCCAATAAAGGAAACTGTGAATATTTTCTTAGAATACCCTACGTATCTTTCTATGAGTCTCATGTCTAAATCACAATTCCTTCAACATTTCGATAAATTTGATTAATATGCTTGCTTACCAAATTGGTCCAAGTCCATTTATATTCCCGCGCTCGGCTGGTTGATTCGAGCCTGGTTTTTATTGCATCAGCCCAAATTTCTGGCTGCGCATCTACCTCCACGACCGTTGATTCAGAAAATTCAAGATCGCTAGCTCCAACCATTGATGACATAATGACGGGTAAGCCGCAGGATCTCGCTTCCGCAACCACCATCCCAAACGCTTCATACCGTGCGGGATGAAGTAATAGGTCAAATGCTTCCCACGATATCCTTTCCGACCAACCTTGAATCAGAACCCAATCTAAACAGCGAATAGAACGCGGAAGTTCGCGTGCATCGACACCGACAACTGATAACGTAGCATTATCGTCATATTTTCTATATTCTTGCACTGCTTTTACTGCGATATCCAACCCTTTTCTCTTCCACTCTTTACCAACAAACACTATCTTGCTTGCACCCCCCGAATTCACTTTGAGACTTGGCTCACCGGTTTCAACTGAAACCCCGGGCCAAGCATGGGTGACAAGCTTATTCGATAGCATAGGATATCTCTTCAGTAATTCACGCTCCACGAGTGAGGAAACTGGAAGCACTGCCTGAACGTTCGGGCCGCAAATTTCATGGCGCTCCATACTCAACCAACCTCTAACCCTTCTGATTAAAAATTTTGACAAACGATTAGCGTGGAGCGGCTGCCCATGGAAAGTTGTAACTTGATGTGCGAGCGAGCGTTCATGACTATGGATGATTACTAGCTCACCCTTGAAATGTTCTCTGATAAAAGAATCTACTCGGGCGCGGAACTCGAGCATGGACCGCCATCGTGATTTTTGAGAAGAATTTCCTAGTTCGAAAATGGACACACTGGAGTCTGGTAGTCCCATCAATTCCTCGCATACAACACGCACACATAAGCCTCGCCTGGACAATCCATGGGTTAAATTCCAAACATAGCTCTCCATGCCACCCACACATCCATATCTTCTAACAACATGAATCAAGACCGGCAGCATTAGTCTAATGCCGTGTAGTGCTTCTTGCTTATTTCAACCCCAAGTTTGGTCTCAACCCAAAATCTAATACGGTTACGCCAATTTCGACCGGTTAGGCAGTATGTTGGGTCCTGGGAAAAGACTAGCTCGGCTTTCGTGGAGAGCCAATCTTCCATGACTTTTGGGTGGGATCCACCAAAAACTCTCAATTCTGCCGTATCGATTTGTCCATATCCCCGGAACGATAGGTTAGGCCGACCCCAGTATTTTCCGACCTGATCCAATTTTTGTGCCATCGCAGCTGCGTGTCTGCAGTGGCCATAGTGATAAATGTGCGCGCCTACATGCTTAGCTCGGGGATAACGCCCTTTCTTATTCTTGTCTAATACAACCCAAAAAAGGCCATCCGGCGCGATGGATCGAATTGAGTTTCTTATAATACGTGGGGCTCGACGATAACCAGCCACACCATATTGGTTCGGAGTCCCGTAAAAATGGTAGAAATCGAAATATAGTGCTTCAACCTCTGTGTCCATTAAATTCTTCAGCATAGCTTCACGAATCGTGTTTATCTCAGCTTCGTGCAATACTTCATCGCCTTCTAAATAAAACGCCCAGTCGCCGGTGCAATTAAACTGGGCAATCATCTTTTGCTGACCATAAACAAAGCCTCTATCTAACATCGACTCATTCCACTGGGAATCCACAATCTTTATTTTAGGATCGTTAATCGCTAACACACGATCACGTGTTTCATCGGAACTTTCCCCAACCACACAAACAAACTCGTCAATGACAGGTAAAATCGAACGAATGCTCTCCTCAAAAGGATACCCATTAATCACCGCGTTGCGTAAAAACGTAAATCCAGAAACCTTCATCACACCCTCAAACCATTGACCTGTTGAACAGATGTAGTTCCGATTTTCAAGTCAGTTATTCCCAAGGAATCGGATCACAATCTTGACCACAGTTGCCAATTTTAACGAAATAAATTGGTACTCCGTACCAATGCCCCTGAACTCTTCAGTCGCTATAGCCAAAAAAAATCGCCCATGTTAACACCAACTTCACTCTCCGCAATATTGCTCGGTTAACTTCGCGTGTAATCGTCTAAACGCTTCGATCACCCTTGTACTATTAATGTTTGATACATCAGCTTCGTCGTAGAGCGACTCACAGAAAATATCGGTTGTTTCTCTAGTTATCCGCCGCCCCCTGCGATCAAAAATCTGACAATCTGCAAATAAAACCACAGATGGTTTCGATAACGCGCAAGCCACGTGCCATAGGCCACCATCCGCTCCAACAAAAACATCAGAGCCGTTAATAAGCTTAACGACGTCGGGCAAAGTTGATCGGCCCACGAATGACTGAATATCAGGCAATAAAGTTTGGATTTCCATTGCCAACTCTGATCCGTTGTAAGAGCCGACAAGAACCACGGAGAACCTTTGACTAACCATCCAATTCAAAACAGCCGCCCAGTGCTTGTATGTTCGAAACCCCCACTCTCCACCAATTGCAACGCAGACATCAAAATGTCTAAAGCTAAGACCGCCTTTTGGGACAGATAATATCGGCTTAACCGGGAATCGGCATTCACGTTGAGATAACAACTCACGCATTCTGGTGAATGCGAAATAAGTGCGATGCACCTCAAAGCCATTTACGAAACCATAAAGACCGATAAATTCCACTCGTGGAGCAGCAATAATCTTTTTGAGAAGAACTCTAGGGGAATACGAATCACAAATTACTAGATCGAAAGAACCGCAATGACCATCCATTCGTAACTCCCTGATTGAGGAATAAACTGCGGAAAAATATCGGTCCCCCAAGAATAGAGGCGCATTTTTTTTATCAGTCAGCAAAATAAGGTCTCTATCTTCGAGCATACAACGAGCTGACAAATCCATTAGAGAATCCCCTAGACTTGGAGCAGCCAAGTTTACCCACAAGATTTTCTTGTGCTTAGACAGGATTCGGTTTTGTTCCGGCACAAACCCGAAATGCTCTACTAAAACAAAATAGAAGACCCTCCTTTTGAGATATTTAAAAAACCACTTTAGATGCGCCGACAGATCATCTGACAGAAAATTATCGAGATCAGATGGCACACCTTCAGGAAGCCTCCAAGTTCTTCCAATAATTTTCAAAAGGACGTTTGAAAGCATGCTAAAACCAATGAAACCTCAAGAAGCCGCCTCAGCAGCGGGTACCAACCGAGCCACCTTCATAATATCGCGCTCGACACTAGGTGCCTGATGTAGTGGTCCATAAAAAACGGACACGATTTTAAGTTGTTGTTCAGTTCTGGCGGAAGCCAAACCACCATTGGCCTAACGCGACTGCCGCCGATTCTAATACCCCAAGAGATATCGACCGAGATCCTCGCGGGCCACTCCAGCAGTCTCATAGTCGAATGGCGGTAGTCACTCAGTCTCCAAGCTTCTACACAAACGCTCCATCGGTACATTATCTCAACGATTACCCCGTCGACTAATACTCTGTTCGACTTGATCGCACCATAGAATCCGAGGGAAGCAGCGAGAGGCATATTTTCGCCCTTGACCCGAGTGGAACACCAAGCCACGCTTCGGGCGATTCTCTCGTATCGTCTTCTCAAAGACCATAGTCATCAGCTCATCATTGAGTTACGATCTGATGCAAAGGGTACAATAATGCGTGTATGCAAATCCATCACCACCGTCAAATAATCCCAACGACCTCCGGCCCACACGTAGGTAATGTCACCGCACCAAACTTGGTTCGGCTGAGCGATAGAAAATTGCCGCTCCTACAAATTAGGGATTTCCACTCTCGCTTGCACCGTCTTCTTGTATTTGTGCCGAGGCTGAGACGACACCTGGGTTGCCTCTGCCATCAATCGCCGGACTTTAAATCGACCCACTGGATGTCCAAAGTCATGCAACTGCCCCATCAGCGTTCAACTATCTGCAGAGTGGCGAGAGTCCCTGACGAGCTTCCGAACTTGGATGCGCGAAATCATCCGGGACACATCGGTGTATTACGCTACTTCCCCGCGTAATACACCGAACGACAGACACCCAACGTGCGACAAACAAACTCAACCGATTCATGCGCTCTCAGTGAATCGATCAGTTGGATCGATTGATCTCATCCCATACCAAGAGTACTTTGGTCGCTTTTAGGATGGACTTCTCCCGTTCAAGCCGATGGATCCTAGACTCCAGTTCTTAGATTTTCTTCTGCTCGTCGGTCAACGCTTCTGATTTTGGAACACCGCCATTGCATTCAAATTGAAGCTGCTCAACCCAACGCCGCAGGCCGGTTTCTCCAAGATCCAATTGGCGACAAACCTCACGATAGGAAAACCCTTGATCCAACTACTATTCCGGCAACTTCTCGTTTGAACTCACGAGAAAATGAACGTCGATTCTTCTTCTAGACAAGCTCCTCCAAGTGGTAATTTACCGCTCAGTGGACTATCCGGATATAGTGACCGCCACAAATCGGTAGTTGCCACGCTGGTTAAAGGAAATTATTAAGTAGAGAAACTGCCAAAAGTTAGACTCTTCTTAAACCACACGATCACTCAACGGAGAAACTCCAATGAAACTTCGCAATCTAAAACGATCACTTGCAAAGAGGGCGATTCAACGACCAAATCTTTTCCTCAATCCGAGTGATCATTTGGGGTTTGAGGTGTTGGTTGATGGATGCTGGGACCAGTTCTTGACGGATAGCATTCAGATAATGAGCGCTGAAGATGGCAGTTCCTTATTTATCGATATTGGTGCGAATATAGGCCTCATCACTATTCAAGTCGCCAAATCATTCAAAAACCTAATCGCCTTCGAACCAAATCCAATTGCTTTTAGCATTCTTCAGGCAAATGCCTTGACTCATATTGCTGTCTCCAAACTATCTCTCAGAAACTGCGGCCTAGGCTATCAAAAAGAGTTAGCCGCACTGAAAATACCTAAAAACAATCTCGGTGGTGCATTTATTGATAGTTTCGATAATAAACTTTCTTGCGAAGAGCTCGCCAGAAAGGAAGGCGGTAGAATGGATATCACCAATACTTTCGATATATCGATCGAGCCAGCTACCGACTTCTTTCAATCAATTACTAGCCAAGTAAAAAACATCCATAACAGGATCGTAATCAAAGTAGATGTTGAAGGTATGGAAGAATCTATCATTCGAGCACTAATTGATTCCGACCTTTGGCATTCAAGAGAAGTGATTTGTTTTAGTGAAACTTGGTCTCACGAGTTGAAACTCAAGCTCCTAAAAGATCTCAGTGGAAGAATCCTCATCCAACCAAAAAATCAAATGAAATGGCTTGATCCTCTTGAAGTAGCTAACCTAGAGGATGCAACGGAACTTTGCTTTTGGAATGTCAATTTACCCAAACAAGACGCTTTGAAACTCTGCAAATGAGACTCCTAAAAGCCTTTTTATTGAAAGCTCTTACTAAGAAAAAGCGCACAAAGTTCACACCTGAAACCGCGAAATCTTTTGTCTTTCTTCGATACGATAGAATTGGAGACCTAATAGTATCTTTACCGCTTGTAAAATCACTACGAGAGTCATTCCCATCAACGAAAATTATTCTAGTTGGAAGTCGGTCCAACGCTCCGGTAGCCGAGTACTGCGAGCTTTTCGATGAAATCATCGTCAAACCGCAGGGCCGGCTATTCAAGTGGATTTCGATCTTATGGGATTTAAGATTAAGGAAAGTCACGATTACCTTCGATCTAAATCATTCTGTCGCTACACACACTCTACTTGCCTGCCTTGCCATTAATCCTAAACACGTAGCAACGCCTTACAAAGATGGACGATGGGGCGTAAGAGGTATAGAACTCGAATTGTTTGACTTAATGCCACCGCGACATGAGAAAGGATATTTTCGACCAATGGCTGAGCTGTATCTAGATTTAGCACGGCTACTTGGCTGTAATTCGGATAAAGCATTACCTTACCCTTTAAAACCTGGTCTCAATCCCAACTACTCAGAGCAAACAATAATCCTAAATCATTCTGGGAGCCGACCTAACATGCGGCTTCAGGACGGCCACTTGATAAAAATAGTAAAGATGATTGGCAAAATTCAGCCGTCTTATACGGTGAAGATGTTTCCCGAAGGCGCGGAAAATACACGCATAAAACATCTGATGAAAGATCAAGCAAACGTAGACGTCATGCCACCAACTGCGTCCATAATCCCAGTCATAGAAGCTATCGAAAGTGCCGCATTAATTATTACACCCGATACGGCTCTGACTCATATCGCGTCAGCCTTTTCAAAACCGTTAATTGCAGTTTATGCCAATGAAGCAGCTTTATTTGATCAGTGGAGGCCGTTAAACACAGCTCCCACAGTTACGATTTTTTCAACCAATAGTAAGACTCTGGAGGGGTACGATTTTCATCACTTGTCTCGGGCGATAAAAGACTTTGCAAACAACTTACCTGTGTAATCAAAGGCAATGATTCATTTGAAACAACAACCGTTATTTCCCATTGATACGGAGACCTAGTTTTCTGTAAACAGCCTTTATCTCAAAAGCATCGTCACTTGGGGTGTTTGTCAAGCGTCTTTACTTTCATCTAGTAATAGTCCAGATCTTAGACCGCTATGTACGTAAAAGGCAGAAACGCTTGCATGAGCTTTGCTAACAGAAACAGAGAGGCAAACAAGAGAACCAGGCCGTAAAACCCGGCAGCAAGGATTCCATAACGCTGTCGGACCATCCCAATTGTATCAAAGACAATGGTTAGTTTTTTAAATAATTTCATAAACTCCTGCATTGGTAGATATATATTTCAGGCCCATCCGCTTCATGTTTATCAAAGCATCTACTTCGTCATAGACCATGGGGTCTCCTGCTATATTTAAAGAGGTGTTAATTAAGATTTCACAATCTCGATTAAGACAATCTTGGAGTATTTTTCCGATTAAACCATCGCTGGCATCAATTATTTGAAGCCTACATGTATTGTCCACATGGACATATCCTGGATATTTGTCATTGATTCGAGAGGTTGGCTTCACGAGAGTGCTCATGGTACGAGCCAAAAGCTCATCGGTTTCAGTCAATCGAAAGTATTTTTTAGCGATTTCCGAAAGGCAAATGGGAGCTAGCGGTCGAAATGGTTCGCGCTTCTTCACTTGGTTATTAAACTCTGAAAAGCAGGATTCGCTGGTCGAGTGGAATAAAATTGAAGTGGCGCCAAGGGCTCTAGGTCCAAACTCCATTCGATCATCTAAAACGGCAACAGGTAACCCTGATGCTAGGAGCTCGGCTGCGAGACCAATGTCATCGGAAGTTTTTTTCACGGTATTGACAAAGCGAGGTTGTGAAAAATTAACGGATCGTTTTCCCGGGAAATAGGAATTATCCATCTGCACTTGAGTCAATCCAATAGACATGCACGCAGCTCCGAAAGCTGAACCAGAGTCGCCTGGTGACGGCGGCACAAATACCTTCTTACTCGAGAATTTTTGGGATATTTTTGATACGAGCGCAACATTCATAGCGATGCCACCACTCAAAAACATGGCTTGATCCGCCGGCTCAACATGATCAGCGATAATTTGAATTACCAGATTTTCCAAATGCGATTGAGCCGATGCGGCAAGATCAGCATAAACGCCATCTGTTTTTGTCTTGGAATTGGTCAAATTCGGAAGGCTGCTCAGAGCTTTTTGCGAGAAATAGTTGGTGGGTTTACTTGGATAATCGAAGAACGATTCATCGATTTTGAGCTGGCCAGATTCATACCAAATCATTTCACCTAAAAGGCTCAGATATCTAGGCTTTCCAAAAGACGCCAAGCCCATAACTTTGAATTCACCTTCGTTAACCTCAAAGCCAAGGTAGTCCGTGATTGCGCTGTAAAAAAGACCTAGCGAGACGGGGTAATGAAATCGCTTTATTTCTAGAAGGTTTTGATCATAAATAGCTCCGGACGCCCCTTCGCCATATCCATCTAATACGAATATCTTGGCTTGAATCTCAGTCCTTTTTCTATGAAACGCTAAAGCATTTGCTGCGTGAGCTTTGTGATGCTCTGCGTAAAGAATTTTGTTTTTGACGGAGGGGAAGTAAGTTTCGATTTCAGCGCGAAAGAAGATGGCCCCAGTCCAAAATGTAGAAAGCTTGCGCATGGCGAGCTTGTATCTGTGGAATGGGCGCTGACCACAGTATTTAAATATCGCCAACCATGATTTGAGAGGCTTTTCGTAAAAGACGATAGCCTTTATGTTGGTTGAGTTAATTTCCCATCTTTTGCACAACAATTGTATGCTTTGGTGCGGGAAAGACTGATCGCCTTTTACCCTAGAAATCCACTCTTCTTTAACAAAATCAACAAAATGCTCGTTTTTGAACAAAGCGACAGATGAATCGTGATAGTAAGCAGAAATTCCTATTGTGAAGATCATAGGAGGCTGTGGTCTAGATGACTGATCTTTGTGATGATAAATCTGTTTAGAGCAGGTCTAAACAGAACGAGGACTAATACAGTCAAAGGGATGCCGATCCATTTACCTAAAGGAGTAGCCCACATTTGCGCATGGCCTCTTAGCTTGTTGTATTTGGCAATAATATAAAAGTAAGTGAACAGTACTTTTCGTCTGACCGACTTAACATTTTTATCGACCCACTCGAGAGCCAGTTGGGCATGTCTTTTTTCATCTACTAGGATTGTTCTAGCATGAGGTTCCTCGTCTTCAACAATTTGCTTGATGGCTTGAATATCTTTTTTTGAATCTAGCTTCTTACAAAGCTTATTAAACTCATTAACCGCGAGATGTTCGTGGACAGCGATAAATACTCCAAATTGTTCGCGATCTAGTTTTTGGTTCAGAAATTTTTGGGTGTCTATGAAACCGTGATGCTTCACGTCTTGGGTATTTGGCCGCAAAGGTTCGCTGTTTTGTGATTCGCGCAAGGCTAAATTGACAAAAATATTTGCGTGTCGATATTCATCTTGGGCATGGTTAAGGAATCCTGTGAACAGATTGGGGTTGTGTTCGTTTCGGGCAGCGGCCAACATCTCAAGAGCCGAAGCTCGTTCAGCCAGTGAAAAGAGGTAAAATGTGCGTGATTTATTACGAATTTTGGTAGCAATCATTCTGTCCTTCCATTTTCAGCTTACCCAAGCATCTGAATGTTTGGAAAACTGGCCTTATGGCTTCAACGGTCTGTATCCGCATTTAATCGCAGATGAAACTTTTTGCATAAGCTACGGGCATGGGCAAATCGATGTTCTAACCGATACGCTTGGCCGCCGAATTATTGGCCCGAAAAGTTCTACTAGTGCACAGACTTATGCATTCGGTGATAGCCAACTATTAGGTTATGACGATGATTCTCATCATCTTCTGACCTTGGCCCCTCAATCGACGCTCGTTCTGCACGCGGCTCCCAATAATGGACCTTATGAATACCTGAGTTGGTATAGGGTTTCACAACTGGATTCAGCCTCACACATTATTTTCGGTTTTAACCTCTCTACAGATATTTTTAGGATTCTCCCGGGATGGAAGCCCAAAGATCACATTTTATTGGACTCTGCATCCTTACGTTTATATTACGACTACCCTCTCCTGCATTACTTGAAGGGCATGGCTACAGTTTTTTCCGATAAACCAAAGGTGAGTCTCAAGGCCGTAGAGGCCGGATCAGCTATGGCCGAGCGGTTTGTTAAATTAACTGAAAATCAACTCCGTGAAGCGGCGGATCAATTGGGAGATGTTTTTCAATATTCTCTGGAACAACGCCCGAGTCCGGATCGAAAAGCTTTTCTTATTTATCAGCCTTTCTGGGCATCCAAATTAAATTTCAAAGACACTTTGAAGCTTAGCGAGTTTGCTCGATACCTCGGGTGTGTTATCAATCGAAAAACTGGAGCAACGGTTTTATTTGCTGCTCCTGAGTCGCAATCAGAGAGTTCACTATCACTCGATCGTCGCCATTGGCGACAATCGAGTTTAGCGATTTCGCATTTACAGTTGAGCTGTAGTGGTTAGCAGCCACCGCCACCGCCGTCACCACCACCACTTTGGGCATTTTGCTCAGCTTGTGCTTGAGCGGCTTTCCCAGCAGGTGTCAGTGCAAAAGATCCCGTGGCTGATGCCGCTGCTTCAAACCATCCCATGGTCTTGGAGTCCCATAGTTCGTGTCTGTCTCCTACAAAATTCCCGTCACTATCTTGAATTGTGACTAAACGGACTTTTTGCCCTGAATCCGCAGATTTGACATTTGTGTAGGAATAACTATTACATCCAGCCATTATTCCCATTGCTACTACTACCGCTATTAGTTTGATCGCCTTCATATGACTCACCAGGTGACATTTGTCTAATGAAGATACTAAGTGGTGCGGATTCGCGCAACTGTGCTATTACAATTTTTTCTATTCGTCGAGTGGTAGACCTGTCCCAATCCTGACAGAAGGCGGGAATCACCCTGTCTTATATAATGGTCACTTCGATAAATTTACAAATCAAAGCTGCTCTACTATTCCATTGTAGTGGTTCGAAAAAGACTAAACCCATGCCTCTATAATCAGTTGTAAAATGATGATCACTTTGAAATCAAGGCCAACTGCTTTCTCTGTAATACACCGCAACCAAGAAGGGACAATGATCCTTGCACAAATAAGGGCTTTATCGACAGAGTCTAGAAAAATTATAAGATTATCGTTCGCTGCGTGACATGTTAGTTGGGTATCAAAAAATTCAGATCCTCAACCTTCACAGGAAATCTTAGGTCTTGAATAGTCGAGTTAAGACCAATCCCAAATTATTTAAGAGTAAGATCTTTTTGCACTTCAATTAGGCTCCATATCTCGGTATAACATCAATATTATTAGCCATATATTGGTAAATCATGAAACGAAAAAATAGACAGGGAGCTCGACGGGTACGATTCGACTTAACTTTGGTGTTCTTGTTGGCCCCAGCCGCTTTAGCCAATGACATCGGTGCATCCCAGGCAACAAAACAAATAGAAGATAAAATTATCCATCTAGAAAAACGATATAGAGATGTTTGCTCCGGTCTCTCAGCCTTTACCAGGCTCCGGTTTCTTATTGACGCGGATAAACGCCGATCCTCAGCGCAAGATTGCGATACTGAACTTTGGGAATCGGAGTCATTAAGTATACTAGATAAAGAGTACGTTCAGACTCTACAGGACGATGTTATTTTCCGTAACTATAGTCAGAGACAAAGTACTTTTTCTCCAAACGCAGATCAAACAAAATCATTGAAGCTAAGAGCCGTCAAACGAATGGAAAAAATCGCAGAAGGATTGTCTGACGCTACGAATAATACTGCGAGGGCAAGATTACAAACACTGGATAATTACACAAGTGTCAGTAAATAAAAGAAGCCGCGCAAGCGCGGCCTCTCCTCGATACTTACTAATCTTTGCCAATTAGAAAGCGTAGATGACTGCAACACCTGTTGCATCGTTGTTAACTGTGTCAGAAGACAGGTTTTCAACACGTACCGATAAACCACCACCAATAGAATGTGATAAGCCAACAATAGAATCAGTAGTAGACGCGCCTGCAGCGGTCTCAGTCTCATCAGATTGAGCGTATACAGCAGTGTCGCCTAAGTTGTAGCGAACTCCAATAGTTTGGGTATCTTGGTTATCAGCTCCATCATTACTTGTACGCTCTGCTGAGAAAGTAAGGCTACCCATTACGTACGAAGCGCCAACATATGTTGCATCGTACGCCTGGCTGTCTGCCTCTAAGACGCCCGCTGCCACAGTTAGCCCACCGGCTGTATATTGTGCAGCGTAAGAAGTTACAACAACCTCATTATCTGGATTTTGGTCGTCAGTCACTGCGAGGTGACCTGCAGATGCCATTGCGGTAAGTCCGTTTACTAACGTTGGCAGCGTATACCGAATTGTATTTATCGGCGCGACTGCACCAGGAACAGCAATCGAACCAACACCCGCCTCGCCGAACAAGTCACTCGCTGGATCACGTTCGTCAACTGATTGTGCTGCGGAGTCGACTTCACCCAGAGACAGCTGTCCGAAAGAGCCACTGATATGCAGTTCGACATCACCAGCGCCCGCAGCAGTCTGTACATCTTCGACCGAGACTTTAGCAGACACTGTCAAGCCATTTGCCAACTCTTCAGTAGCGTTAACAGTGATGTCTCCATCATTGTTGGCTGTCGCCAACCCTTCACCGTCTTCGGAGATCCACTGCATTTCAATATCACCTGAAAGAGTAACGTCTGCCGCCCAAACCGGTGCAACGAATGCAGATGCCACTGCAAGTGCAATAATTTTCTTCATTTGAGATTCCCTCATTAAATAATTTTAAAGGTTACTTAAGTATCCTCTTTTGTCTGGGTTCCCCCAGAGGTAGGTAAGCTAGCCCTACCGAGGCGTGTCATCCATCTGGATTTCCACAGTGAGTAAGGTAACTAAACCGTCACGCTTGAACAACCGACACCATCTGAGCCCTCAACGTGAAACAAGGCTCCTTGTGTCACGTGAAAATAATTTTTTTTCCAAATTGACGGAACTTTTTGTACGAAATTTCGTCGTGTGTTTCACGGCTGTTTTCTAGGAAGATTTTCTCACACGGAAATTTGGATAAATAAACCGTTACAAAACAATAGGTTATTGGGTTCATTTTACGGGTCGATTTTGGCTTTCTCGACAATGTTATTGAGCAAAGTTTGAACGATGATTTTTCGACCCCGATTCGCCGTCTCATTTTTTGCCTGAATTTTGTCCAAATTTTCTTACCTCGCATTAGACTAATGTCTAATAAAAAAGATAGGAACTTTTACGAAAACGGCCAATTTTTGCCACCCTGAATTCGGTTGTTCAGACGGCTTCTGAACCTTAATCCCTTAAAATTCAGTGAAGGAC
>Ga0209654_1000140_pt1 | contig 75643 bp, 66 predicted proteins | sample SaaInl1SG_22_DNA_FD_184646 | JGI IMG/M metagenome (GOLD analysis project Ga0209654, IMG submission 184646) | Marine microbial communities from expanding oxygen minimum zones in the Saanich Inlet - ESP_161SG_22_DNA (SPAdes) (version 2) | ecosystem: Environmental > Aquatic > Marine > Intertidal... | reverse complement strand
AGAAAAGGGAGAGGTTGTGGTAATTGATGAGATCATCAATAACCTTCAAGAGCGGGATCGAATAGATTCAACACGGGCGGAAAGCCCGCTGATCAAAGTAGCAGATGCGGTTGAGATCGATACCTCGGACCTGGTATTTGACGAGCAAGTAGAAAAAGTACTAAATTTGGCATTAGAAAAGATTCGTGCCTAGCAGAGAGAAACATGGAAGTAACCATAGATAAGAATTCGGGCTATTGTTTTGGTGTTGAATTCGCCATTCAAATAGCGGAAGATGAGATGGAACAAGGTGAACTCTATTGTCTTGGTGACATTGTGCACAATTCAATGGAGGTTGAGCGCTTGAGTCAAAAAGGCCTGAAGATCATTGATCGAAAGGACTTAGAAGAGATCAAAGACTCAAAAGTACTGATCAGAGCACATGGTGAGCCTCCAGAGACCTATCAATTGGCACTCAAAAACAATATTGAATTAGTGGATGCCTCTTGTCCTGTAGTGCTAAAACTGCAAAATAGAGTCAAACTTGCCTTTGATAAAATGGAGCAAGTAAAAGGACAGATTGTTATCTATGGCAAAATAGGGCATGCTGAAGTGATCGGTTTAACCGGCCAAACGAATAACAAGGCAATTATTGTGATGACGGAAGACGATCTCGATCAGATAGATTTCAACCGACCGGTCACCCTGTTTTCCCAAACCACAAAAAGCACCAAAGGCTTCTATCACATCAAAGAATTGATTGAAGAAAGGATAAAGACTGCCAAAGGAACATATGAGGAACTTGATTTTAGTGCGAATGATAGTATTTGCCGACAAGTATCGAATCGAGAACCTCAATTACTGAAGTTTGCGGAGGAAATGGATGCGATCGTTTTTGTCAGTGGCAAAAAGAGTTCGAATGGGAAAGCCTTGTATGGGGTCTGTAAACAGGAGAACGAAAGAAGTTTTTTTGTCGAAAATGAAAACGGAGTTGATCTTTCTTGGTTTAATCAAGGTGATGCGGTGGGTATCTGCGGAGCTACTTCTACACCAATGTGGTTAATGGAAAAGGTTGCAGATCACATCAAGGAAAGTTTCCAAGAGACACCAGTCACACAATAATTTAAATTCAATTTCATTGTCAAAGTTTTTGGCACTAAATTGCGCGCAAATGGGCTGTATAGCCTTTGTATTGAGGGCAGAAATGCTATTTTTGCCTTGATTTTAAATAATCATATTGATTCTCAATAATTAGAGTATGTCTAAAACCATAAAGCTTAAGAAAGGCTTTGATATCAATCTCGCTGGAAAGGCGGAAAAGACAGTCGCTAATACTCCTATTTCTGAAACTTTTGCTATTAAACCTACTGACTTTGTCGGCATAAAACGTCCGAAACTCAAAGTCAAAGAGGGAGATAATGTAAAAGCAGGAAGCCCTGTGCTCTTCGATAAGATGCAGGAAGAAGTGATGATCTGTTCTCCTGTTAGTGGTGAAGTTGTCGAAGTTAAACGAGGTGCTAAACGAAAGATCCTAGAGATCAAGATCTTGGCAGATAAAGAAGTAGAATATGAGTCATTCAAGACCTATTCGGTTTCTGATCTTCAAGGACTCACCAAAGAAGATGCATTTGTTCAAATGGCCGCTGGCGGCGTTTGGCCAAATCTTATCCAACGACCTTATGGCGTGATCGCCAATCAAGCGGATACACCAAAAGCCATTTTCATCTCTACCTTCGATACGCATCCACTGGCAGCAGATGCTGGGTTTACGTTAAAAGATAAAGAGGAAGCCTTTCAAGCAGGAATTGATGTACTCAAGAAGTTCACCGACGGAAAAGTATATTTGAATTTTAATGCGCATGGTGAAGTGGCGAAGGTATTTGCAAATGTAGCTGGAGTAGAGCACAACAAAATAAGCGGTAAACATCCAGCAGGTAATGTCGGTGTCCAAATTCATCACATTGACCCTATTAATAAAGGAGATATCGTGTGGACCGTAACGCCTTATGGGGTAGCCCAAATAGGTAGCCTTTTCCTTGAAGGGAAATACGATGCCTCGCGATTGGTTGCTGTTGCAGGTTCTGAGGTCAGTAGTCCTCAATACCACAAGACGTACCGAGGTGCCTGTATCAATAAGTTCCTAGAGGGCAACCTAAAGAATGACCACGTACGCTGCATTTCAGGTAATGTATTGACCGGAGAGCACATAGAGAAGGATGGTTATTTAGGTTTTTATGATAACACGCTTTCTGTTATTCCAGAAGGAGACCAGCCAGAATTCTTAGGTTGGATCACACCACAAAAAGAACGACTGAGTTTCCATAGAGCATGGGGCTTGTTCTCTTTTCTGAATGGAAAGGATAAAGAATATGTATTGGATTCAAATACCAATGGAGAGCCACGTGCATTCGTGCAAACGGGTACCTTTGAAGAGGTGACGCCAATGGATATTTATCCAACCTATTTGATCAAGGCCATCATGTCAGAAGATTTTGACAATATGGAGGCTTTGGGTATTTATGAAGTGATAGAAGAAGATCTTGCATTGTGCGAGTTTATCGATGTCTCAAAACACGACATTCAACAAATCGTTAGAGAAGGACTTGAACTAATGCAAAACGGATAATCAATGAAGTTTTTACACGACTTATTAGAAAAGCAAAGACCACTCTTTGAAAAAGGTGGCAAGTTCGAAAAGTTTTACCCGCTATGGGAGGCGAACGAGACCTTCTTGTTCAAGCCTGCCTTAACGACCGGTAAACGAGGTGTTCAGGTGAAGGATGCCATTGACCTGAAAAGAATGATGATGACAGTGGTGATCGCCATGATCCCATGTTTGATCTGGGGAATCTTCAATGTGGGGTATCAACACCACATTGCCGTTGGTGAAGCAACTTCATTCTTCTCGCTTGATAACCTCTTGTTTGGTGCGAGATGGGTGATTCCAATCATTTTGGTCTCCTACATTGCAGGAGGAGCAGTAGAAGTTACCATTGGTATCATCAGAAAACACCCTATCAATGAAGGATTTCTGGTAACAGGGATGTTGATTCCGTTGATCGTACCACCAACCATTCCGTTATGGCAAGTAGCTTTAGCGACAGTTTTTGGTGTTTTGATCGGTAAGGAGATCTTTGGAGGCACAGGAATGAATATTCTGAATGTGGCCATGACGGCACGTGCTTTCTTGTACTTTGCGTATCCGTCGCAGATCTCTGGTGAAGTATGGACACAATTGGCTGGTAAAACACCAGTGGATGGTTATTCAGGAGCAACTGCTTTAGCAGTGGCGTATGATACGTCTAACGTGGGAGGCCAATCTGTTGTGAACGGATTAAATCAAGCCAATGCAGCCCTATCCGCACCCTTTGGTGGTGAATTCTTTAGCTTTCAAAATTTAATGATCGGTGGCGTACCCGGTTCAATAGGAGAAACTTCTGCTTTGATGGCCATCATCGGTGCCTTGATCCTCATCGCGACTGGTGTGGGTAGCTGGAAGATCATTCTTTCCGTTTTTGCTGGAGCCTTTGCCATGGGAACCATTTTTAATTTAGCAGGCGCAAACGCATACATGGAAATGCCAGCGTATTATCATTTTGCAATAGGAGGCTTGGCATTTGGTGCGGTCTTTATGGCAACAGATCCTGTTTCCGCATCGCAGACAGAAACTGGGAAATGGATTTATGGTGCTTTAATTGGTGCCATTACCGTAATTATTAGGGTGGTGAACCCAGCATATCCGGAAGGAATTATGTTGGCTGTTCTATTCATGAACGTATTCGCACCACTGATTGATTTCTATATCGTTCAAGCAAATAAGAAAAGGAGGTTAGCCCGTGCAACAGTCTAATACATACATTATTGTTTTCTCCCTGATACTTACCGTAATTCTGGGGGGATTGCTGTCTGGTGTTTCACAGGTTCTAGGACCAACGCAACGAAAGGCAGTTGAATTGGATACCAAAAAGCAGATCTTAGGTGCAATTCCTGCGGAAAAAGAGATGCTTGCTGAAATGACAGCGGAAGAAGTAACGGCGAGATATGAGCAAGTGATCTCTTCTTCAGTAACCAATATCAAAGGTGAGGTCATTACCACAGATGCTGAAGGCAAGCAATTGATCGCTGAGGACGTGAATATTGAGAAGAACTACAAGTTACCTGCTGATGAAAGGCTTTTTCCAGTCTTTAAATATTCAGTTGATGGGAACGACGCATTTATTCTTCCAACATTCGGTGCAGGTCTTTGGGATGCAATCTGGGGTTATGTTGCGATCTCTGCAGATTTCAATACCATACAAGGAATCAGCATGGCACACCGTGGTGAAACACCTGGGCTTGGCGCGAGGATTACCGAGAACGAAATCCAATCGCGTTACATTGGTAAAGAAATCCTCGGTGATAATGGAGAATTGGTTTCCATTACAATGATCAAAGGGGAGAAGAATCCTGAATCTAAATTAGGCCCGCACAAAGTAGATGGAATGGCAGGCGCTACGATTACAGCGGTTGGCGTGAACAATATGCTAGCAGCCTATTTAGATTACTACAAGAATTATTTCGACAACAACGTGAAAGCTGCTGATGCACTTTCCATGAACCAATAAATAAAGGACAGAGCATGAGTACTGAAACTTTAGAAGCCCCGGTAAAAGAAAAAGAAGGTCTTTTATCGAAACGACGAAAAAAGTTTGTTACCGATCCGCTAAACGATGACAATCCGATCACCATTCAGGTATTGGGTATTTGTTCAGCACTAGCGGTAACAACTCAGATGAAGCCCACTTTGGTGATGGCTCTTTCTGTAATCTTCGTAATGATATTCTCCAATTTGGCGATCTCATTATTGCGTAACGCAATTCCGACGCGAGTGAGAATTATCGTGCAATTGGCCATTGTGGCTACCTTGGTAACCTTGGTAAATGAAGTATTGAAAGCCTATGCATTTGACATGTACAAAGAGCTTTCTGTTTTCATTGGATTGATCATTACCAACTGTATCGTAATGGGACGCCTTGAGGCTTTTGCCCTTGGTAATAAACCCTATGATTCTGTTCTTGATGGTTTAGGCTCAGGTCTGGGTTACTCGTGGATCATTTTATTGGTCGCCTTCTTCAGAGAGATTTGGGGTTCAGGTAAAGTATTTGGATATCCAGTATTCGAAGCGATCGGCATTGAAAACTTTGCTACGAACGGATTGATGGTATCGCCAGTAGGAGCATTTATCGTTCTAGGATTCATCATTTGGATCCAAAGATCAAAAACAGGTTACGTAGAACATTAAAACAGAAAATCATGGATTTATTAAACTTAGGTATCAAATCGATCTTTATTGAGAACATGGTTTTCGCCTACTTCTTAGGCATGTGTTCTTTCTTGGCTGTATCGAAAAAAGTATCCACAGCATTCGGACTTGGTTTGGCTGTTGTGTTCGTCTTGGGGATTACTGTTCCGATCAACTGGTTGTTGAATGAATATGTACTGAAAGCGGGTGCTTTAACATGGTTAGGCGCTGACTTTGCGAGTATTGACCTTACCTTCTTGAGGTTTATCATGTTCATTGCGATCATTGCTGCCATGGTGCAGTTGGTTGAAATGACTATTGAGAAGTTTTCTCCTTCGCTTTATGGCTCATTGGGTATTTTCTTGCCTTTGATCGCTGTGAACTGTGCGATCTTAGGGTCTTCTCTTTTCATGGCACAACGCGATTACACATTGGCTGAGGCTTCTGTCTTTGGCTTTAGTTCTGGTATTGGTTTCTTTTTGGCAATCATTGCCCTGGCAGCCATTAGAGAAAAATTAAGATATTCTCAGGTACCGGATCCACTAAAAGGGTTGGGTATCACCATGTTCATTACTGGTTTAATGGGTATCGCATTCATGAGTTTTATGGGGATCTCCTTGTAAGAGGTAGTGCTAAAAAATAAAAACCCTGATACGTAAGTGTCAGGGTTTTTTTATAGATGATTCCTTGAACCAAGACTAGTATAGCTCTGCCGGTTCATGGCAAGTCCTTCCGCCATTGAATAGAACGTAGCCAATAGCTAAAGCTGGCTGCCGAGGGCTTTGAGAGCAGTTCGTTTATTGCTCAGGCTTGGTATTTTTATTGATTAAGATAGGTTTTCCATATCCGAGCTTTTCAAGGCGCTTCAACTGCGTCTTTGCATCTCCAACTACCAGATAGAACATTTTATCTGGGTCAACATATTGGTTGGCCAGTAGCTGGATCTCCTCTTTGGTCATACCCTTAACAATTTCTTCTCGGTCTTTCACATAATCACTTTTCCAACCGTAGCGACTCATGTTTTGCAGCATATTCAGCTTTGATCCGGCCGTTTCAAAAGCCCTTGCATTACTCTTGATCAAAAAGCTTTTGGTGGTTTCAAGATCTTTATCTGTATAGTTCTGTCCGTACGTTGAAAGAATATCTTTTACCAATTGAGCAGACTCGTAAGTGACATTGGTTCTGACACCGCTACTTATGGTAAAAGGACCCGCTTCAGTGCCACCACTGAAGCCGGATCGAATGCCGTAAGTATAGCCTTTGCCTTCTCGTAACTGCTGGGTTAACTGAGAAGCAAAGCCACCACCACCTAAGATGTAGTTCATCACAGTAGCTGGATAATAATCTTCATCATTGACCGCCAATGCAGGGTAACCTATGCGTAGCACCGATTGCTTTGCATTTGGCACATCATAAAAATAGACTTGAGATTTCTTTGGTGCAGCGGGTGTTTCATACCGCGGAATAGTCACCTCTTTTGCCTCCCATTGTGCAGTAAGAGAATTTAGTGAGCGTTCTACCTCTTGGCTTGAAATGTCGCCAACGACATGCATGGTGGCCACAGAAGGAGAAATGTTGGCTTCATAATAGGCTTTTAAATCCTCAAGTTCGATGCGATCAATGGAGGCTTCAGAACCTAATATATTCTTTGATCTAATGTTATCTTCTCCATAGATAAGGATATCATAAGCATTACTTGCAATGGCATTAGGACTCGCTTCTTGCTGTTTGATCGCACTCAGGGTGCTTTGTTTTCTCAGTTCAAATTCTGCTTCATCCCAGCGCGGCTCCAGAATAATCTCTTCAACCAAGCGCATGGTGGCTTCATAATTCTTTTTGAGCGTATTGCCTGATACAGTGATCGCTTCAGTACCTGCAGAAACGGATATGCGGGCGCCTAGCTGCTGAATGGCTTCCTCTAATTGGGCAGGGGTTTTGCTTTTTGTGCCCTGGGTCATCATGACGGCCATCAGGTTGGCAACGCCCACTTTTTCCGGGTCGTCAAGTAATAGGCCACCTTCAATGACCAGATTGAATTGTACTAAGGGTACTTCATCATTCTCAATACCGTAAATGGCCATACCATTTGCTGTCTTGGAGGTCCAGACCTCAGGTGTTGCCATCTGTGGTGATTCACCATAAGGTGGTTCTACAGAGCGATCAAAGCTAGAAGGTGTTTTTTCATAGCTTGCCTGAATTGAGGCATCAAATGACTCTTCTGCACCCTGAATGATCTTTTCTTCCGCAACCTCTGCTTTGATCGAACCGCTTAATACTTGGGAAACTCTTCCCTTTGGAGCAAAGCTTGTGGCAATGAAATTCTTGTCTTTGATGTACCGCTCATAGACACGTTGCACATCCTCGGCGGTGACGTTCAAAATATTTTGAACATCTTGGGTGACAAAGCCTGGGTCTTTAGCAAAGATGTTGTATTGGGCCAATTGAAAACCTTTTCCCAACACACTACTCAATCCATTGTAAAAGGCCGTTTCTTGTCCTGCTTTGATGCGGTCTAAGTCTTTCTGAGGAATGCCTTCCGCTTCGAACTTGGAGAAGGCCTCATCGATAGCCGAGGCTACATCATCGAGCTGCTCATCAGCAAAAGCTCGGACGGTAAGGCGGTATTCTCCTGCCAATTCAGAGGTAGAATTGAACATGCTGACGTTTGAAGCCAATTGCTTTTCTTCGACGATCACTTGGTAAAAGGGAGCATTCTTTCCTCTGGATAAATATTGCGACAAGACGTCAAGCGCATAGGCATCGGGATGATACTGCTCAACAGTAGGCCAGACCATGGTGAGCTGCGGCAGTCGGGCAAAATTATCTTCGTGATAGAGTTTTTTAGTTTCAGCGACCACACCTGGGCGCTTCGGGAGATCTTTGATTTCTTCGCCAGCTGGTATTTCATCAAAATATTTATGGACCCATTCTTCCGCTTGGGCAATGTCAAAGTCACCTGCAACAACCAAGGTGGTGTTATTCGGTACATACCAACGTTTGAAAAACTCTTTGACATCGCTAAGATTAGCAGCTTGCAGGTCATCTAATGAACCGATCACTTGCCAATTGTAAGGATGTTCTTTTGGGTAAAGGTTTTTACCAATGACATACGAGTTATGACCATATGGGTTATTGTCTACACTTTGTCTCTTTTCGTTCTTAACGACCTGCTTTTCTTTGGCCAGCACAGGTTCCGTCACTGTGTTAATGAACCAACCCAGCTTGTCCGCTTCTGCCCAAAGCATTTTCTCAAGTGCGTCATTCGGAACCGTTTGAAAGTAGTTGGTGCGATCTCTGCTCGTGGAGCCATTAGCTCCAGAACCACCTATGCGCGCACTCATTTTGTCTAATCCACCTTTGCCAAGGTTTTCCGATTCTAGGAAAAGCAAATGTTCGAAGAGGTGGGCGAAGCCGGTACGGCCTTCTTTTTCTCTCGCCGACCCAACATGAGCGGTTAGGGCTACGGCTACGACTGGGTCGGAGCGATCTACATGAAAGATCACATCTAAACCATTGGCTAGCGTGATCTTTTCAAAGTCAACTTTTAGTTCTGCATCTTGGCTTGTCGTTGGGCCACAGCCCGCAAAAGCGATGAACAGGAGAAGGGGAAAAAGACGAAGTGATTTCATATGCTGATGTTATGCCACCTATATTAGCCATTATTGCTGGCTATTCAAATGGCCTCTTTCATCCGCTGCGAGAATTCTAGATGAATGGTGATCAATCAAATAAGCCGGTGGGGAATCCATCAATGCTAGTCACATTCTTTTCTCTCCAATAGGATGTCATTTGAGCTTCCGTTTTCTTTGCTGACCAATCGGTTAAGATTGTACGATCTTTTGTATAGTCCATTAGGGGTACAGCAAAACCACAGGAGGTTTGTACACGATCAATCTCAACGATGAAAATATTGCGTGCGCCATTATTGGAAGGAAATAGCGAATAGTAGTCAGCCCAAGCTGCATCCTGTCGATGAATCGTTCTGGCTTTACCATAAATTCTAAGAATTAACGGATCTCCTTCAAAGGCACAAAACATCAACGTGATGCGATTGATTACTTTAAGGTGTGCAGCGGTCTCATTTCCACTACCGGTCAGGTTGAGCCAAGCGATCTGCTTATTGTTCAAAATGCGCAAAGAATCTGTTCCTTTAGGTGAAATGTTCACCGTTCCCTCTTTTGCCGCGGTGCCTGTAAAGAAGATCTTTTGCTTTTCAATAAAGCTTATCAGTTCTTCTGTCAGCTCTTCGTATAATTTCGCCATAATTATCCTTTGTTAAATTTAAGCTTGCTTGCGATGAATCCATTCTATTTATCGAATCAATAATGAAGTTGAACAATAATTGTTCTTTTTTCACCATGTATCGGGCCATCCTTTTTATGGTTACTTATGGCTTGACCTAAAGGCTTACAGGCATTCTTTTTAAAAAGATCACCGCTTGAAATATCTTGACTGAATAGGTTTTGAATTTACCTTTCGCGGATTACTTTTGACCTCCAATCTTCTCAGATCTATGCATAACTTCATTCAAAAAATAGCACAAGAGCTTAGCCTTCAAAACAAACAAGTGGTCGCGACTTTGAGGCTTTTAGAAGAGGGAGGGACTGTTCCTTTCATCTCGCGCTATCGAAAAGAATTGACAGGTAGTTTAGACGAAGTGCAAGTGGCTGCTATCCGGGATCGGTTGAGTCAATTGTCCGAGCTTGACAAAAGGCGAGATGCAATTCTGAAGTCAATCAAAGAGCAGGAAAAGCTAACGCATGAATTAGAACAGGAAATTCTTACTGCTGAGACCTTGTCAAAATTGGAGGACATCTACCTGCCCTACAAACCTAAGCGAAAAACAAAGGCTAGCATGGCCCGAGAAAAAGGGCTTGAACCCTTGGCAAAGCAAATCTTGGCGCAACAAGACTTCAATGAACAGGCTTTTGTGGATGAAAAAAAAGGAGTGAAGGACGGCGAAGAAGCCTTAGCGGGCGCTCGATACATTATTGCTGAATGGATCAATGAAGATGGCCTTATACGCGATAGACTCAGAAAGTATTTCCATCAGCGCGCAACGATCAAATCACGTGTCATTACATCAAAAAAGGAGCAGGCACAGAAATACAAAGACTATTTCGAGTGGGAGGAAGCGGTAAAACAAGTTCCTTCTCATCGTTTATTGGCCATGAGACGGGGAGAGGCAGAGCTCTTCTTGATGTTAGACCTATTGCCAGAAGAGGAGGGAGCGATTGACCTCATAGAAAAGGAGTATCTAAAAGGACGCAATCGAGCCTCAGAACAAGTGAAACTCGCGATTCATGATGCATATAAACGTTTATTAAGCCCTTCCATGGAGACGGAGCTCCGAATGGCCTCGAAAAAGAAAGCGGACGAAGAGGCGATCAAGGTATTTGCGGACAACCTGCAGAAACTGTTAATGGCTGCTCCTATGGGGAGAAAGCGCGTCATGGCGATTGATCCTGGTTTTCGTACGGGATGTAAGCTGGTCTGTCTCGATGAGCAAGGGAAATTATTGCATTTTGAGGCCATTTACCCCAATGAACCGCAGAAGAAAGTGATGGAGTCAGGGGAAAGCATCAAGCACTTGGTAAAACGTTTCGACATCCAAGCGATCGCCATCGGCAACGGTACAGCAGGACGGGAAACTGAACAATTTGTTCGAGACCTAAACTTAGGCACATCACTACTCATCGTCATGGTGAATGAGAGTGGGGCTTCTATTTACTCCGCTTCGGAGATCGCGCGAAACGAGTTTCCTGACCAAGACATAACGGTAAGAGGAGCGGTGTCAATTGGCAGGAGGTTAATGGATCCCTTGGCCGAGTTGGTCAAACTCGATCCTAAATCGATCGGTGTGGGGCAATACCAGCATGATGTTGACCAAGCGGCATTGAAGCATAGCTTAGATGACGTCGTGATGAGTTGCGTGAATGCAGTGGGCGTGGAGGTCAATACAGCGTCCGAGCAACTTTTGACCTATGTTGCAGGCCTAGGCCCACAATTAGCGAGTAATATCGTCGCATACCGCAAGGAAAACGGTCCTTTTAAAGATCGTGCATCCATTAAAAAGGTGCCGAGGTTAGGAGAAAAAGCATTTGAACAAGCTGCAGGCTTTTTGCGGGTCAGCGAATCCAATAACCCGTTGGACAATAGTGCTGTACATCCTGAGTCTTATGCCCTCGTCAAGCGAATGGCGAAAGACCTTGGTTGTGACGTCTCAGACCTCATGAAAAATGAGGAACTTAGAAAGCAACTGGACCCGAAACGCTACATGACGGAGGAGGTAGGCTTACCCACGCTAAAAGATATTTTAGCAGAGTTGGCTAAGCCGGGAAGAGATCCACGCGAACAATTTGAAGCTTTTGAATTCGCAGCGGGGGTAAATGAACCCTCAGACCTAAAGGTAGGCATGAAGTTGCCGGGCATTGTGACCAACGTAACCAATTTTGGTGCGTTTGTCGATGTGGGTGTTCACCAGGATGGCTTAGTACATGTAAGTCAGTTGTCGAATAAATTTGTGAGTAACCCAGCAGAGGTGGTGAGTGTGCAACAACAGGTCATGGTAACCGTAACGGAAGTTGATCTTGAAAGAAAAAGGATATCACTTTCCATGAAAGACCAGTCTGTTACCGCAACTCAACCAAAAGCGCGTCAAAAGAAGGTCCAGCAGCCCAATGACATGCAATCGAAATTGCAACAGCTCAAAGGGAAGTTTGGCAAGTGATGTCCTTGTGATTATAAAATAACCTCTTTAGTGATGATGTAAATCCCCATCACGAGTACAAACCATCCGAAAGCGGGCTTGAGTTTGCTGCCCGAAATGAAATTGGACAGGTAGCTACCAATAAAGATCCCAACGACTGAAATAGCCGTAAAAATCCCTAGAAATGCCCAATCAATTTCCATATTAGATACATCGCCAAGGAAGCCAATTAAGGACTTGAAGGCAATGATCAGTAGGGAAGTACCAATGGCCATTTTCATCGGAAGCTTAGAAAGTACCACAAGGGCAGGGATGATCAAGAAACCACCGCCAGCACCGACAAGGCCGGTCAATCCACCAACCACGAGTCCTTCGACAATGATCAAGGGGTAGTTAAAACGCTGTTCTTGGGCTTCTTCTTCTACTTCCTTTCTTCCTCTGATCATTGAGATTGAAGCGGCAATCATGAGGATGGCAAACAAGACCATTAAGCCAATGTCTTTGGTGAAAGCGAAGTCTCCTACTTGAAAAAGCTGTTCAGGAATTGCAGGAACAAGAAATTTTCGAGTTAAGAAAACAGCCACTAACGAAGGCAAGCCAAAAACAATTGCTGTTTTGTAGCTCACTAATTTTTTCGAGGTGTATTTGCCTGCGCCGATCAATGAGCTGAAACCAACAATGAAAAGGGAATAGGCAGTAGCAGCTACAGGGTTCATGCCAATCAGGTAGACGAGTACAGGCACCGTGAGGATAGATCCTCCGCCTCCGATCAAGCCTAATGAAATACCAATAAGTGATGCGCTGATGTATCCTAGAATTTCTAATATATCCATGTGTATAAACGGTAAAAATTGATGGCACAAAAGTATGTCGCACCGTTTACCACTGCGGTAACATTAGTTACATTGAAACCGTACAGATTTTAGCCTATCTGCCCGTCACCATCAATGTCTTTTCCAGTATGCTTTTCGAGTACCTCGAGGGTGCTGACGAGCAATTGTTGTGTCTTCTGCAACTGATCTTCTAAATAGGCGACTCGCTGTTCTAAGGAGTCTGCCTTTTCTTGTTGATCACTGATCTGGCTTTGTTGAACCAAGTCCCAAAATAGTCCCATACTAGTTTTTGTTAGAATCTTTAAATTAAGTAAATCCTTGAACTTATCAGTTGAATGCTTGTCTCAATTCGAGCAATGCGTTTGCTAATTGGGTCATTTATTTTACCTAATCATTGATGCTGATAAATTTTGTCAGATGTTACCAAGAACGTTGGACATTGTAATTCTTCATGTTATAAGCAACAGCAACTATTAAGTTTTCGAAGGAAATTGAGCATTAGTCTTCGATTTGTAATTCTATCAAGGCAATGATATCCTCAGCATAATCTATTAAGCCTTCTGTTTCTCTAGCACCCGCAATGTATAGGAGTTCCAACATGGTGATGGTATTCTGAAATTTTCTATCAGCCAACATTCCTTGATAGTCTTTTTCAACAATTGTCTTACGTGTTTTAAATGGAAAGTATCGGCTGATTTCTTCCGTATTGAAAAAATCGTTTACAGCCGCATAAGAGGAAATTAATGGCAGCCATGTGTCAAGGGTTAATTTTTTGGCATCTATTTCTCCTTCAACCATATCATCTACTTTTTGTGGCCACTTCAGTAAAAGCGATTTTAGTGTATCGCTAGAAAGCAGATTGATTTTGCCTGAATTGATGACGATAGAAAGAGCGCTTAGTTTGCCATTATAGGTAGGGGTGAAGACACTTTTGCCTAAAAGAGAATCAATTAACACTACTTGCTCATAATCGTTTTTGATCCCCACTTCTATGAGTTTACTGAAGGTTTCTATCGATTCATTTCTTCTGGTATTAAGGCTTTTGAAGGTACTAACGGCTTCTTCAAAGTCGACTTGAATATTAGTTAACAGCTTCTTTTCTTCTATTCGCGTCAGTCTCCTTTCATTCCAGTTATTAATGCTGAGCGCAATAAGAATTCCAATTACTACCAGTACAATTTCCCCAATGGCATACTTGATGTACTTCGTATTCATATTGTTGCGTCTAAGGTTTCGTAGGAAGTTGATCATATTGTCTGAATCACGGATTTTGTCAGTTTATTTCTGGGTGTTGGCAGGCCTGACTTTGATGTGCATTGAGGAGTTAGCATTCACTTTGGGCAAGACATTCAGTCAAAGCTTACAAGATAAGATGCGAGGGACAGTTTGATTATTATGTCTGAATATAATAAAACCAAAAAGAAAAGCCCTTCGATAGGAAGGGCTTTAGGTTGAGGTTGAGGATTGGTGTTGATTAATTTTTTACGCCAGGTACACCTTTAGGCGCGGCATCCATCCACCACAGTTTGGGTAGCGGCTTGTTTTCGGGATAAACCTGATTCAAGGTCTCATCTTCATACATACGACCATTGATCATGACATGGCTGATGTCCTTTGAGTTTTTGATGTTGTCCAATGGATTGCTGTTGAGGATGACCAAGTCAGCCAGTTTTCCAACTTCGATAGAGCCTAAGTCTGTGTCTAAACCAATGGCTTCTGCCCCCAAAATCGTCGCAGAATGAAGGGCATCCAACTCAGTCATACCCCCGGATTGTAGCGCCCAAAGCTCCCAATGGTAGCCCAAGCCTTGCAGCTGCCCGTGTGAACCGACACCGGCACGTCCGCCAGCTTCCACCAAGTCTTTCGCAAAACCAGACTGCTCCACATGAACATACTCTTCTTCCATAAACCAACCAGCGTTTCTTCGTCTCGAACGAGAGTCTAAATTGTCATGGGGCATAAACTTGTTCAACTTCGGATCATCATGTGGCCTTTCAGTGGCATAGAAAAAATTCTCTGTCCATGGACCACCATAGGCGACCAATAGGGTAGGCGTATAGGCCGTTTTTGAAAAGGAGACCAGATCGATCACGTCTTGATAAAGTGGGAAAACAGGGAAGGAATGTTCATGTCCAGGATATCCATCGATCACCTGCGTCAGGTTGGCTTTAAAGTCCAATCCACCTTCAGTGGTCGGCATAATGCGCTGTTCGCGAGCGGCTTGAATGATCCATTGCCGCTGTTGACGATTCCCTGCACCATACATTTTGATGGTTTTTGTATCATAGTATGCGCTATATCGCTTCATGACATTACGCGCATGCTTCAAACTATTGACGTTCTCACTACTAAAAATACCCGGACCGGTAGAATAAATCCGTGGCCCGATCAGTTTTCCGGAAATGACCAAATCGCCGTAAGTCAAGACATCGGTAGTCGCGGTTTGCGGGTCACGTGTCGACGTGACGCCAAAGGCTAAGTTCGCCAAGTAGGGCCAGAACTCGCCTCTGTGAAGATTTACCGGATGCCTAAAGTGCGCGTGGGTGTCCACAAATCCCGGAACGATGGTTTTACCCGTCATGTCCATGACCTTTACTCTTCGGCCAACGGTCAAATTCTTTCCAACCTGAATAATTCGATTATTCTCGATGAGTAGGTCAGCACCTTCTAAGACTTCATCCCCATTCATCGTAATGATTCTGGCGTTTTGTAAGAGTACCTGTCCCGCGGGGGTGTCTCTCTCTGCCATTACCTCGACACGTGTTTCCAGTGGGGTATAGCTTTTGGGTTCCTCTTGCTCTTCGTTCTTATTCGATTCGTCCTGTTCCTCTTCTTCTTTGGCTTCTTCAGCAGCCTCTTGGGCCTCATTGAAGGCCTTTTCGTCCTCAAAATCCCAAACGACATGAGCATTACCTATGGCCCAATGTACTTTACCGGCATCCCAAGCCCAAGCCGGGAATTGTCCGCCAATGTCGGTCAACTGTTTGGAAGGGAAGGCTGCATTTGCAGGATTTGCAACAGAAATCGTCGGGGCTTCATCACTGACCTGAGGTACTGTAACAACAAAAAGGTCATTCACTACGGCCGCAATCGCCTGATCGCCCTCGGGTGCCATTTGAAGCCATGACGCGCGAGCACCGGTTCCGCCTCCTGAACCCGATTTTCCTCTTACCTGCAAATGACTTTTCTCATCCGTGCCATCCCAACGAATAGAGGTTAAGCCTTGAAATCCAGATAAATAGATGCGATCTGAGTTTTTTACAAAATGTGGATTGCTTCTGCCGTTGGTATAGCTGATGAAGTTATTTCCCGAACCATTGGCATCGATCCAAATAAGGTCGCTCGTACCCCTAAAGGCAGTGCGTTGCAAGGCGTTTCTGAAGTCTTCCGATTGTCCTTTGATGGTGACAATACGGGTGCCTTCGTTGTTCCATACCGGTTCTTGAAAAACCCCATCTTCTTGATTCAATTGGGTCAAGTTTCTACCATTCGGTCTTACCTTATACAGTTTTCCACCCTCAGCCTGCCAAGTCACAAAGGCGATCCACTCACCATTTGGCGACCAAGCTGGTTCTGCCTGTGTCTCTTCGAGGTCTACCAATTTTTGAGGGGTTCCATCAGGTAAATCCATCAGATAGACTTCATTCAAAGCCGTAAAGGCCAATTGCGTGCCATCAGGCGAAGGAGCGATGTCTCGAATTTGTGTAACCACAAACTCTTCCTCATCTGAGATGGGATAATCAAATTCTACCAATGGACCTAGGTCGATACTGGAATTGACCCGGAACGGGATCTCAGTTGCCACTTTTGACTTGACATTGATCGAATACATCTTGCCTCCATAGGAAAGTACGATCCCCTGATTGTCTGGGGTCCATGAGAAGCCTGGAAGCACATCTCTCGATGCACGTGATTCCTGATCATCATGCTGTATAGGGTAGGCCAACCATTCTTCTTCACCGGTGGTAAGGTCTCTAAGTATGAGACCAGTTTGATCATCGTGTCGGGTGGCATAGACTAACCATTTACCATCACTGCTGGGTGTCGGACGAAAAGCGGAGCCATAGCGTGAGGTTTGTGTGATCATTTCACCGGTTACACGATCGTATTTGCTGATCTGGTATTGTGGCATAGGGGCGTTATAGGTCCATGAGCCACTTCGGCGTGAGAACCAGACGTGGTTGGGGTTATCGCCAAAAGCACCTTCCAGCATACGCAAATCGTTGGGTTCGCTGACCAGGGCTGTACCTGAACCGCCATCAACATGGTATAACCAAATTTTGTGCGAACCTCGCGCTTGTTTAGAGGCGATCATGTACTTGCCATCAGGTACCCATTCTGGAGATTGATAGGCATTGCCATTTCCTTTGGTGATCTGTTTTCTCTTTTTGGAGTCTACGTCGATCGTCCATACATTTTCTCCACCGGATTCGTCAGAGATATAAAGAACTTTTGAGCCATCGGGACTAAAACGAGGTTGTGAATCGAAGGCCATGCCTTCGGTTAGTTTTGTCGCTTTTCCTCCTGTTATGGGCATGGTGTATAAGTCTCCTAGGAAATCAAACACAATCTGCTGGCCATCAGGACTTACATCTAAAGCGATCCAAGAGCCCTCATCAAGGTCAAATGTGAAGGTTCTTCCGGGTTCTAGGGGTAAATTTTTAGTGGCTTTTTTTTCGGTTTTGCTGGTGTCACTTTCGGTTTGCGCAAAGGAGGTTAAGCTGAAACACAAAAAAGTGACAAGGATAAAAGTGGGTAATCGTCTTGTCATAAGTAAAAAGTTGTAGAGTAATGTACATCAATTAAGCCAGAAGCCCTAGGTCAAAAGGAGAGAAACAAAAAAAGGAATGCATGAGCATTCCTTGACTAAGCTCTTCTGGTATGGGGTTATTCTCTTTTGCAAGTACTCAACCCAAAGGGGGCATAGAGCGGACAAAAACTAACTAGACTGGTTAAGACAAAGACACCTGCAAGCACCAAAAGCACGATACCCAATGTTCCGGTAACCGTACCGGAGAAGTACAAATAAGCTATTACTGCAGCGATGATCACTCTGATCACTTTATCTGCTGAACCCATGTTTTTTTTCATAATCAATAGTTAAAACTGTTCAATAAGCAAAACGGTACCCGTTATCAAGCCCAAACAAATAAGGCAAACGGCAATAAATTTGGCTGCTTTGCTTTTTAAAAATATTATGGATGGAAGATAGGAGGAAGAGTTGATCTAAATCATGATGGAAATCATGTCTTTCGCAGACCTGTAAATCAGTCTAATGGTCTTGCTTGAGTCACCTACGTCTTTGTTGCGCTACGCCTTCGTTGGTCCACGCCTTCGTTGGTCTTCTTGACCAACGAATCATTGAATACTTCGCCCTTATTGGTTTTTTTGATCAAGGAGCCTTTGAATACGACATGTACAGACCTGTAAATCGGTTAAATGGTCTTGGTAGAATCACTGACCATTTCTTGAATTTGGTTGATCTCTTTTTCAGTCAGGTCGCGCCACTTACCAACGGGTAAGTCTAAGGTCACATTCATGATACGTACGCGTTTCAGTTCAGTAACGCGATAACCAAGGTATTCACACATGCGTCTGATCTGACGGTTCAAGCCTTGTGTAAGCACAATGCGGAATTTGTTTTTGCTGAGTTGTTCTACCTCACATTTTCGTGTAGTCGTACCTAAAATAGGGATACCATTCGCCATGCGCTCTATAAAACGGTCATTGATGGGCTTGTTGACAGTGACGATGTATTCTTTTTCATGATGGTTCCGCGCGCGCAAGATCTTATTGACAATGTCGCCATCGCTCGTTAAAAAGATCAATCCTTCGCTGGGTTTATCTAAACGACCAATAGGGAAGATACGTCTCGGGTGATTGATGTATTCGATGATGTTGTCTTTCTCTACACGGGTATCGGTGGTACAGACGATACCTACAGGTTTGTTAAAAGCGATGTAGACAAAATCCTCTTCTGTGGCTTTGATCAATTGTCCATCTACTTTCACCTCATCGCCAGGAAGGATTTTAGTGCCCAATTCTGGCTTTACGCCATTAATGGTGATTCTTCCTTGTTCTAGCAATTTATCAGCCACTCTACGCGAGCAATAGCCCACTTCGCTTAAGTATTTATTGATTCGTGTCCCCAGGTTTTCAGCCATGCCGCAAGTTAAACTTTATCTTTCTAATCGCTTGTGTTCTCGAGGTGCAATAATACCAGAACACCCTTTTGTAAGGTTATTGGCATAGGAGCTTGATTGATTGTTTATTATATCGTAATATTGCGATATAATATTATCTCATGGGAGTTACGCGAACAGATCTCTTTTCAGAAGTTCAAAATGATTTAGCACTAATTGCAAAGGCATTTGCACATCCCGCTCGGATCGCAATAGTTCAGCACTTGTTAAAAGCCAATGCGTGTATTAATGGTGATTTGGTGCAAGAGCTTGGTTTGGCACAAGCTACCATCAGTCAGCACCTTCGAGAGCTGAAAGACATAGGCATTATTCAAGGGACCATCGAAGGAACAAGAATGAGTTACTGTATCAATCCAAAGCGCTGGGAGGAGGTTAAAAAAGAGTTCAACGAGCTGTTTGATCAATTTTCTTCTGCTTCAGCAGGCTGTTGTTGAAAAAGAATTAAGGAAAGTATAAATAATAAAGGGTATGAATAACGAACAAGAATTGAAAGCCGTAGTGCGGGAGAAATATGCGAAGATTGCTGGACAAGAGAAGGCTGATAATGCAGCCTCATGCTGTGGAGCTACGCCTATTTCCAACAAGATCTATAACATCATGATGGATGATTATAGTGATACGGCCGGTTATGTGGAAGACGCAGATCTAGGTTTAGGATGTGGATTGCCTACTCAATTCGCACAAATCGCTAAAGGCGATACGGTCATTGATTTAGGTTCTGGCGCTGGAAATGATTGCTTTGTCGCACGTCATGAAACGGGTATAGAAGGCAAGGTGATCGGTATTGATTTCACCCCAGAAATGATTGATAAGGCGCGTTCAAATGCCGAAAAATTAGGTTATCATAATGTGGAGTTTCGACAAGGTGATATTGATGCCATGCCGGTTAATGATGCGGTGGCAGACATCATTGTCAGTAATTGTGTACTGAACTTGGTACCGAATAAGGAAAAGGTGATCAATGAGATCTTTCGTGTGCTGAAACCAGGAGGGCACTTTAGTATCTCTGATATCGTCTTACAGGGAGATCTTCCTGATGCATTGAAACAGGATGCAGAAATGTATGCAGGTTGTGTAGCGGGTGCTATTCAGCGAACAGATTATCTGCATTATATTGAGGCTGCTGGTTTTCATCAGATAACGCTTCAAAAAGAGAAGCCAATCACTATACCAGACGATATTTTAGCCAAATATTTGTCATCTGAACAAATGGCAGAGTTCAATCAAGGGGATACTGGGATTTTCAGTATCACAGTTTACGCCGAAAAACCAGGGGGGAGCACGAAGAAACCGAAGGTGAAACTGTCGGTATTACAAAATCAAGAGCTTGGCTGCGAACCGGGTTCAGGTTGTTGCTAGTACTCAATTGAATAATGAATGAGCAACATGATCGATTTACTTCCTGCGCTAAACGCCTATGTTGAGCAAATCCAGAATAGGCCTATTGCTTTGGATCGGCAAGAAGTGCTGGTGCCCTTGATTGATTACCTGCAAACAAGGCTAAGGGAATCAGGTCGAGCCAATTTGAATTTTATTTGTACGCACAATTCAAGAAGAAGCCAGTTTGCTCAGATCTGGGCACAGACGGCGGCGAATTATCATGGATTACCGGTGCATTGCTATTCCGGCGGAGTGGAAGTGACCGCATTCAATGAGCGAGCTGTGGCTTCGGTCAAGAGAAGCGGTTTTCAGGTTGAGGCTCAAGGAGGTGGAAATCCATTGTATTTGGTCTCCTATTCCTCCGAAGAGACTCCTATTAGGGTGTTTTCCAAGGTGTTTGATGACTCGGAGAATGATGCCAAGCAGTTTGCGGCCATCATGACCTGCGATCATGCAGATGAAAATTGTCCTTTTATTCCCGGTACGGAACAACGCATACCAGTTCGATTTGAAGACCCTAAGGCCTATGACGACACGCCTTTAGAAGCGGAAAAGTACGATGAACGATCCTTACAGATCGCCACTGAAATGTTTTATGTCTTTTCAAAGATCTCAAACTGATCATGAGTAAACCGAAAAAACTTTCCTTCTTAGATCAATACCTAACCCTTTGGATATTTCTTGCCATGGCGATAAGTGTTGGATTGGGGTATTTCATCCCATCGTCAGCTAACTTTATCAATAGTTTTAGCAAGGGAAGTACTAATATTCCCATTGCCATTGGACTTATACTGATGATGTATCCGCTTCTGGCTAAAGTGAATTATAAGCTCTTACCGCAGGTCTTTAAGAACGTGAAGATCTTATCTATTTCATTGGTGTTGAATTGGATCATCGGTCCTGTGTTGATGTTCGTATTGGCTTTGCTTTTTTTGCAAGACTATCCTGAATATATGGTGGGACTGATTCTCATTGGTCTGGCCAGATGTATAGCCATGGTACTCGTTTGGAATGACCTAGCAGAGGGCAGTAGTGAATATGGCGCTGGGCTTGTGGCCTTGAATAGTATCTTTCAGGTCTTCGCTTACAGTTTCTATGCTTGGCTTTTCATTACTAAGTTGCCACCAATTTTTGGCTTTGAAGGGGCCATAGTAGATATATCAATTGTGACAATCGCTGAAAGTGTGGCTATCTATCTCGGTATTCCCTTCTTGGCAGGCTTATTAAGTCGAGTGGTTTTAGTGAGGTTAAAAGGTGAGGTGTGGTATAAGGAGAAGTTTATTCCCTTCATTTCGCCTATGACCCTAATCGCACTACTGTTCACCATTCTTGTAATGTTCTCGCTGAAAGGTGAGTTGATCGTAGAGATCCCTTTTGATGTGCTCAGGATAGCGATACCACTATTGATCTATTTTGCCTTGATGTTTCTTATCGGTTTTTTCATGAGCAAAGCCATGGGTGCTGAGTATGATAAGAACGCTTCTATTGCTTTTACTGCTGCGGGCAATAATTTTGAATTGGCCATAGCGGTGGCAATCGCTGTATTTGGTTTGAATTCAGGACAAGCTTTTGCTGGAGTCATCGGTCCTTTGGTAGAAGTGCCGGCCTTGATCTTATTAGTACGTGTCGCCTTTTGGTTAAAGAAAAAGTATTACACGAGTTAGCTATAATTGAGGAGTTCTCGGTCAAGGGTATTAGCTCCATTCCACAGCTTCTTGTTCTTTTGATGAAGGGCGAAATCTGGTTTGTTTTCCGATGATTTCCCTAAATTCACCCATGCCCAGTACAAAAGTAGCCGTGGTGCAGGCCGCACCCGTTTTATTCGATCTGAAAGCCACCTTAGACAAGACGGCAAAACTTGTTGAGCAATGTAATGGTGCTGACTTGATCTTATTCCCTGAAGCATTCGTTTCTGTTTATCCACGTGGCCTGAGCTTTGGTTCGGTGGTAGGGAGCCGAGATGAACAGGGGCGTGCACTCTGGCAGCGCTATTGGGATGCTTCAATAGCTGAAGGTGATGCAGCTTGCAGGCAACTGAGCGAAATGGCAAAAAAGGCACAGGCTTTCTTGGCTATTGGCGTAAATGAAAAGGATACTATTTCAGGTTCTATGTATTGTGCCTTATTCTACTTTGCTCCTGATGGAACCTTTATCGGTAAGCATCGAAAGATCAAGCCTACTGCTCAAGAACGAGTGATCTGGGCCGAGGCAGGAGGAGAGTCGCTCTGTACCTTCGAAACGAATATTGGAAAGCTGGGTGGTCTCATTTGCTGGGAAAATTACATGCCGGAAGCACGCATGGCGATGTACCAAAAAGGGGTACAGCTATATCTCGCACCAACCGCTGATGCCCGAGAGAATTGGCAAAGCACCATGAAGCATATTGCATTGGAGGGTAGATGTTTTGTGCTCGGCTGTAATCAGTTTGTAACAAAAGACATGTATCCTACAGATCTACCAGGGATTGAAGAACTTGCAGATCAACCAGCAGTGATGAGTCGTGGAGGTTCCGTAATTATTGATCCTTTAGGTGAGGTTTTAGCTGGCCCGCTTTGGGATGAGGAGGGAATCCTTACCGCTGAAATCAATTTAGACCGTGTTACTCAAAGTAAGCTGGACTTTGATCCAATTGGTCATTATGCTCGTCCAGATATTTTTAACTTTATGGTAAACGGACAACCAGAAATTAAAAAGCCATAAGCTTTGAGCAGTAAGCTTCAAGGACTTCCTGAAAGCTTGTAACTTGAAACTTGCAACTCTATCACTATGAAATACAAAAGCCTATTCTCCACTCTTTTGATGCTGCTGACCATTACAGCAGCTGCACAGACTGATTATTTCTTTCCAAAAGCAGCGCGTTTCGATAATAAAATTCCTACGCCAGAGGAATATTTAGGCTATTCGATCGGAACCCTGCATACCCGTCACGATGCGATCGTAGGTTACATGCGCGAATTGGCTAGAGTTTCTGACCGCGCCGTACTAGACACCATTGGGGAGACCTATGAGCACCGACAATTGGTGGTGCTTAAGGTGACTTCTCCTGAAAACCACAAGAACTTGGAAAGCATTCGACAAGAACATCTTAAGCTGGTAGATCCAACCGTTGATAATGGCGACCTAAATGATCAGAAATCTATTGTACTGCTCGGCTACAACGTACATGGAAATGAACCATCAAGCTCTGAAGCTGCTTTGCTAACCGCTTATTACTATGTGGCAGGACTACATGCCGAGGTCAGAAATACGTTGGATGAAGCAGTCTTGCTGATCGATCCGGCCTTTAATCCGGATGGAAGAGACCGTCACAGTACCTGGGCCAATAGCTACAAAGGCGATCCGATGGTTTCAGATCCATCAGATGCTGAGCACAACGAAATGTGGCCTCGTGGTAGAACCAACCACTATTGGTATGACCTGAACCGAGATTGGTTGCCACTAGCACATGTCGAATCACAAGCACGCATCGATTTCTATCACCAGTGGTATCCTAACGTGGTAACTGATTTTCACGAAATGGGAACCAACTCCACGTATTTCTTTGAGCCAACCAAACCCTTTGGTTCAGAGAATCCTGTGGTGCCGAGAGATAATTATGACGGTCTGAACAACCTCTTTGCTGAGTATTTTCATGAAGCATTAGACGAGATCGGCTCGCTCTATTTTACTAAAGAGAATTATGACAACAGTTATCCAGGCTACGGATCGACCTATCCAGATATTCATGGTGCTTTAGGCTTGGTATTCGAACAGGCAAGTTCTCGAGGTCATTTACAGGATTCCCGTATGGGGAAGGTAGCATTTGCGTTCACCATCAAAAACCATTTGACTAGTTCGATGGCTACCGTGCGTGCCGCTGTAGGAGAGAAGGAAACCTTGCTCAATCACATGAGTAATTACTTTCAGACGGCTGTCGAAGAAGGAGCTCAAGCTGGTGGAGGCTGGGTCTTTGGCGATCAAGCGGATGATAGCAGAAATAGCGCTTTTTTAGATCTACTCCTTCGTCATAGAGTGAAAACGTATGCGTTGGATGAAGACATCACCTTAGCTGGGAATCAATACAAAGCTGGAAATGCCTTCTATGTTCCCAATGAACAAACGCAATACCGTATGGTGCGCACCATGTTCGAAAAAGTGACTACTTTCTATGATAGCATTTTTTATGATGCCTCATCGTGGACAGCGGCGCTTTCCTACAACATGCCACACAGTCGTTATAGCGGTAAGAATGACTTGGGCGAAACGGAAATGAGCCGAACAGATCTTGGTTCTGGATATGCATCGCTAGATCGAAGTACTTATGCCTATTTGATCGAATGGGATGAGTATTATGCACCGAAGGCCTTGAATTACTTGTTGGAAAAAGGTCTTTACGTGAATACAGCCTTCAAAACTTTTGCCATAGAGACTACGGATGGTGAAAAAGAATTCGGCTACGGTACCTTGATGATTCCTGTGGCCAGACAAGAGGTGGACGCTCAATTGGTGCATGCTTTTGTAGAAGAATCTATTGAATTAGCGGGTATTCAGGCCTATGCAGTAAATACCGGATATAGTAGTAAAGGAATTGACTTGGGTTCAGGGAACTTTCAAACCATTCGACAACCCAAGGCCTTGATGCTGATTGGAGGAAATACCAGCAGTTATGAAGCAGGAGAGGTCTGGCATTTGCTCGATTCTAAAGTAGGTATGCCGATCACAAAAGTATGGACCGATAATGTCGGACGCGTGGATTGGAGTAATTACAATACGCTGGTCTTGGTTTCTGGCAACTACAGCAGCTTGGGTGAAAATACCATCAATCGCATCAAACAATGGGTGAGAGAAGGTGGCACCGTGATCACACTAAGAAATGCGACCAGCTGGGCCATCCGAAGCAAATTTGTGAATGAGTCCTTTGCCGAAACGCCTGACCATGCACCAGAGGGTAGACTCGATTATAGCACGGCCCGAGATGTTCGCGGTTCTACGGCCATTGGTGGTTCGATGTATCAGGCTGATGTTGACATTACGCATCCGATTGGCTTTGGCTATACCCGAAGAGACCTACCTGTTTACCGTAACCATAGCATTTTTATGGCGCCAAGTAAGAATCCGTTCAGCACGGTAGTGCAGTACACAGAAGATCCATTACTCGGTGGTTATGTCAACAAAGCGAATTTGGAAAAGCTAGGAGGCACAGCCTCTTTGATCGTAAGTGGCATTGGTCGCGGAAACGTCATCCTCTTTGCTGATAATCCAAATTTCAGAGGCATGTGGTATGGCACGAACAAGCTGTTCTTAAATGCGCTGTTCTTAGGGAATTTGATCAGCAGGCCTTAAAGCGATTGCATATAAAATGTTCGACACTCAGAGCGGATTGTTCGTCACTCAGAGCGGAAAGCATTGGAGCGATGAGTCTCCCTAATGAATGAGAAGACCTGTCTGCCGACAGGTAGGTTCTTCAGTCGTTCTTCGTCCTCCTTCTGAATAAAGGTTAGTTATTGGATCAATGGTGGTGCCAAAATTTAAACTATGCCCTTTTTTGGTCTTCTCAAGCCTCTCGATGCCCTTGTTGGTCTCTTGACCAACAAGTCTGTTCACTTTCCTCTTTAGTTTGTTGGTGAAGAACACCGACAAAGGCGAAGAATACTGATGAATCGGTTGACCGAAGAATCTGCTTAGGTGTGGAACTCGGCTAAGGTCTAGTACAAAAAGCTTCAAGCACTACACATCAGGTCTCCCGATGCACTTGTTGGTCTTCTTGACCAACAAGTTTGTTTAGCTATCTCTATAGCTTGTGGAGGAAGAACATCAACAAAGGCGAGAATTCCGATGTATCGGTTGATCGAAGAATCATCATCACATCTCGTCAAGACTATATTTCTTCAAATCCTAAAATATTTCACTCTGGATTTTTTATAATGCCTTCTATAGATGCGATAAGTCAATAGGATAATCACAATACTCAGGCTGGCAATAAGTGTTGTGATCATTTTTAATGGCGTAAAGACAAAGGTTAGAAAATCTAGGTTGATCAGGTCGAATTCACCAGCACTCATGTCGGCCGTACCACTACCTAATACGGAAAGATAGCCTTGTCCATATGACACATTGAATGAATTGAATGAGAAGATGATGAGTGCGAAACAGCCTAGGACGAATAAACAGATAAGGGTCTTTTTTCCTGTGGTCATACCAAGTTTGTTTAAGGTTAAAAAATGACCGGAAAGAATGACGTTAAGTTGAGGAAAGCATTCTATCCATTTCTAGCGTATTCGAAAAAGTTGTTTTGAATAAATTGACCTTCTGCTAAAAATGGCTTATTGAATATAAGTAAATTATTTGAATATCAATAGGTTAGCTATAAACATCGTTATTGAGGGGTGATTAAGGGCTTTTTAATGTGTAACTAATTATCAATTTCCAAAAGCCAAAAGCCAAAAACTATGAAACTTCACGTCATCTTGAGGGAATCTTGATTGTAAAAGCAAGATGACCGAAAGGATCTCAATCTTTTTGTGTGAATTTCCCTCCAAAACAAAACGTCATTCCCAGTTAGGACGAAGGACGACTGAAGAATCTCCCTATAGTTTACGCTCAATTAGTCTTAATGACTTTCCTTGACGATATGTTTTATTTCTTCCCCAGCTTATCCGCTACCGCCTGCGCATCTTTGTGGTATTGCGTATCACCTGTTAAAGTCCAAGCGCCTGTCTTCTCAATATAATACCGAACGGTTTTTTCCACGACAGACTCATAACCTCCATGATCTTTAAGCATGGTGTCTACCTCACGTGAATAATCCTTCTCGTTGAGCTCTCCCAATTGATAAAGATCCCATCTTTTGTTGATGCGCTTTAACTCTTCTTTGTACTTCAGGTCTTTGCTTTTGTAAGCCATTAAGAAAAGGGAGAGGGCCTTAGCCGCTGGGCTAGGGGTTTTGACAGGTTTACGGGAATGTTTCTTCATTTGACACTAAGTTCTCGTACGAAGATACGAGGCGCTTATCGAATTATTGGTTTAGTAAAGGAAAAGGTTGGAGATTGGTTTTTAGTCTACGGTGCTCAGTGAGTGGGAGATTCCCGATCAAGTCGGGAATGACGAACTATAACGAGGATGGTTCGTACGACTGGTCTATCCCATATAAGTCTGCATTTCGAGAATATTTTTCATTTTTTTCGCATATCGCATCCCGATAGCTATCGGGACACTACGCACTACGCACTACTATTTCCCCTTGTGCAATTTTTGATGTAACCGATTAAGGAGATTCCCTTTCGGCTTTCTTACTTTTTTGGCATCTTCAAGCATTACAAATTAACCATCTATGAAAACCTTAATTCAACATCATATATGTGTGTTTTTCGCCTTATTCATCGCTTTCACTTTAGTGGCTTGTGGAGGAACGGATACCACAGAGTCTAGCGATGTCATTTCTAAAGCCGAAGTCCGGATGACAGATGAGGGCTATCAATTGTTTGTCAACGATGAACCTTTCTTTATCCAAGGTGCCGGTTTAGAGTTTGGTAGCATCCCAAAATTGGCCGAGCATGGTGCGAACTCGATGCGTACCTGGCGAACCGACAATGGGCAGCGCTCAGGAAAGGAAGTGCTTGACGAAGCACATGCATATGGTTTGAAAGTCACCATGGGGATAGATGTAGGCCGTGAGCGTCTAGGTTTTGACTATGACGACGAGGAGGCCGTTGCCGCCCAATTAGAACGTATTCGGGGGGAAGTGATGGCGCTCAAAGACCATCCGGCATTGATCATTTGGGGAATTGGCAACGAATTGAATCATCACTCGGAAAATCCGAAAGTATGGGATGCTGTCAATGAGATCTCGAAAATGATCCATGAGATCGATCCCAATCATTTGACAACAACCTCTTTGGCCGGCATGAATAAAGAATATGTGGATTTAGTGGTAGAACGTGCGCCAGATTTGGATATTCTAAGTGTCCAGATGTATGCTGAGATCGAGATATTGCCACAGCGCATAGCTGAATCAGGTTATGATGGGCCATTGATGGTCACCGAATGGGGCGCGACAGGCTACTGGGAGGTAGGAACTACGGAATGGGGCGCGCCACTTGAAAATAACAGTTCTGTGAAGGCGGACTTTTACAGAAGCCGTTACCGAAAATCGATTGAATCGCAAAAAGGACAAGTGATTGGTTCTTATGTATTCTTATGGGGGCAAAAGCAAGAGCGTACACCCACTTGGTTCGGTATGTTCATGCCTGATGGAAATGAAACAGAGTCTGTTGATGCTATGCACTACATTTGGAATGGCGAATGGCCCGAAAACCGAACCCCAAGATTGAATGATTTTATGTTGGAAGGAAAAAAGGCAACGGATAACATCAAGTTGAAAGCAGGCCAGGCCTATACTGCCATGGTGGATGTAACAGATGCCGAAGGAGATGCATTAACCTATCGTTGGGAGATCATGCGAGAAAGTACGACAGATGCGACAGGAGGAGATGCTGAGGAAGTTCCTGAAGCCATTCAAGGCTTGATTACTTCTGAGCCAGGGGCTAAAGTAAGCTTCAACGCACCAGAGCCAGGTGCTTATCGCTTGTTTATCTCTGTAGACGATACCCAAGCGCATACAGCGCATGCAAACATTCCATTTTGGGTAGAGAAGTAAGGGATTCCTCTTATTGAATAGTATTAAAGAAGGTATCGCAGCAAGTGATGCCTTTCTTTTTTTCGCCTCCGTTAATGTTCTCGCCCTCGTTGGTGTTCTTCACCAACGAATAATAGGTGTAAAATCGAAATCTTGTTGGTCAAGAAGACCAACAAGGGCGGAGCGATGGGTGAGTCGGTAGAGATGTAGTCTTTGTTGCCAATGAGTTCTTCATAGCCCTCAATGCGCAAGTAGTGCAAGCGGCTGTTGATTTCTGACAAACGCTTTTAATGTTATAGTTATCGGCATTTCCTCATGGCCTTTTAGCAATCGTTTACGGCTGACTACTAGGGTATTTCATGGATAAAATCAATACCTCCAACTCTTTAAGTCAGCACCTTTAGGGGCCACTTTAGCCACCTTTTCTGCATATTTTTGAATAAACATTTGATGATAGCGTAACCTGCTGATGTGGTTCCCATTCTCAGGGTCGCCATTCCAGCAATGTTCTGCTCGATCGCCATAGGCTACCTCACCATTGTAATATGGATCCGTAGTCTCTTCCAACATCTCTTCTGCTAAGTATACGGCATTATTGAGGTAGTAATTGTCCATATCGCCGCAGTACAGGTGGATCTTGTTCTTCCAATCATTGCCATGTTTGTCCCAATCTCTTTTTAGGATATGGGATAGGTCATAATTCTCCTTCCAATACGCAGCTACTTCTTTATCGATTTCTCCGGTAATAGGGTCCCAGATTCTTTTCGGATAACCCTCTTCGTCAATCGGTGAATAGGTGGCCTCCCAAATATCCCATTGCTGACCAGAGCGTCCTTTTGAGCCTAAGACGAGTTCCCGATAATTCATGTCGCGCAAAGTGGCATCCACATTGCCCAAATAATCTCTATGGCCAGCGACCAGTGTTTTTCTAAAGGTGCCCTCCTTATAATAAGCGTTCTCATCTTCATAAATATTGACTAAGGTATTGGCTCTGAAATCAATAGGGTCGGGGCAGGCCGCGAAGCACATGCCATACTCTTTAGGATATTTCACTTGAACGGCCAGCGATTCCCATCCACCGGTACTTCCTCCGTAAACAAAGCGCGACCATCCTTCACCAATCCCTCTAAATTGTTCTTCGATATAAGGAATCAGTTCGTAAGTAATGGCATCACCATAAGGGCCTTGTGCTTCACTATTGACCGCATAAGAATCATCATAATAAGGCGTTGGGTGCTGTATTTTGATCGCAATGACTCTTGGGAAATCAGGTCCAGTCCAGGTTTTGTAAAAGTCATAAGCCTCCTGTTCGACAATGATGTTATAACCATCAACCCCAAAACGCTCACTGTATACAGGTTTAAGATCGGGGTCAGGAGGTGTGGTGCTAAAACCGCCAAAATCGCTAGGGAAATGCCCGTGCATAATGGCCAAGGGGTAGTTCACGTCAGGATGCGTATCCCATCCTTCAGGTAACAAAATATGTGCGCCTAAGTACATGTCCCTTCCCCAAAAATCACTCAGTAGCTTACTTTTCACCTTGATGTGCTTGATGTACTTCGTATCCTCAGGTTCAGCAATTGGTGGGATCTTCTGGTCCAGTTTTACACTTAGATTAGGGAATTGCCCTTTCTTGATCGTGATCTTTTGAGGAGTAGAATAGAGGTTGCCGGGCGCTCGGTTCCACTGCTGTCCTTCGCCTCTGTCCATAGGCAGTTTGACGACATGCCCGTCTGCGCGATTGAATGTTTCATACTTGTGAAACACAACTTGTAGGGTGTAATCGCCCGAGGGCAGCTCTTCGAAGCTCCGAATAGGATAACCAAAGGCTTCCATGTCAAATTGCTGGTTCTCATTAGGTTGCCAGTTTTCAACGTCCATTCCAAAACCTTGACCCGTTTTTGCATCATCTCTCAACATAAACCGGGGTTCAGTGCCTTCTTGATCAGAGATCAATACGATCAATCTGCCATCCAGTGCTTCTTCGTAATGTTCTGATGGGAAGAGCACTTGGAGGGGTGCTGAATTCGGAGAGTTCGTACATGCGAAAATGGTGCTTAGAAGAACAAGCAACAGTAAAGATACTTGTTGACGTTGGTTATGTGATCTGTTGAACATAGTGATGGGTTAAAAAATGGCTTTGTTCAATATAAAACAATCCTTAGAAAAAGAACAGATAACCCACCATCCGCTGAACAAATCAACTAAATAAGTTACAGATCATCTCCTAACTCAACCCACGCAACTCGTAACTCATCACTTAGTAACCAGCCGCCTGTCCGTCTTTGCGTGATTCTGAAGCGCCAGCATATACTTTGCGCATGAGGTCTACCATAATGGCTTGATAACCTCCATAAATACCCACTCCTGTACCAATACGGTGTCCTTTCTTTCTCAATTCACGGACTGTTTTGTAATCGAAGCCAGTTTCTAAATTAAGCGTACCACCGTTGGTCATTTGGGAACCCGTTGGTTGTGAACTGCCGACATGGCGCATTCGAGGTGCATCTCCTGCTTCTTGTAGGTTCATACCAAAGTCGATGAGGTTCACAACGATCTGTGCATGTCCTTGAGGTTGGACTGCTCCACCCATCAAACCAAAGCTTACCCACGGTTGGCCGTCTTTCGTGATAAATGCAGGGATAATGGTATGGAAAGGTCTTTTGCCCGGCTCGAGGGCATTGGCATGGCTTGGGTCCTGCACATTGAACATCTGACCGCGGTTTTGTAAGACAAAACCTAAACCATCGGGGACCATGCCTGAAGCAAACTCATAGTAAATACTTTGGATCAATGAAACCATGTTGCCGTCCTTATCCGCTACTGTTAGATAGGTTGTGTTCCCCGTCTCGATCTCAAGGTCTCCAGCAGGGTAGGTGCGAGCGGCTTCATTCGGATCTATCAATTTTCTACGTTCTGCAGCATATTCTTTAGAGATCAATTCATCAACGGGCAGTTTGCTAAAGTCTGGGTCTGCATAGAATTTCGCCCGGTCCTCATAGGCCAGTTTTTTTGCTTCCGTAATAGCATGCAGGTATTCTGGGCTGCCAAAACCCATGCTTTTAATGTCATAACCTTCGAGGATGTTCAACATTTGCAATGCCGCTGTCCCTTGTCCATTTGGTGGTAGCTCCCAAACATCATACCCTCTATAATTAGTGCTAATCGGTTCAACCCATTCACCAGAATGTGAAGCGAGGTCTTCATAGGCGAGGAAACCACCGTGCTTTTTCATGTATGCATCAATTGTATGGGCGATATCACCAGTGTAGAAGGCGTCTCTTCCTTCCTTTGCGATCTTATCATAGGTGTTGGCAAGGTCAGTATTGACAAAAACCTCACCTTTTTGTGGAGGACGACCATTGGGTAGGTAGGTTTCGGCAAAGCCCGGAAAGTCTACTTTGTTTTCATAATTTGTGGCCATCTCATAGGCGATCACCTCCGAAACGGGGAATCCTTCTCGCCCATATTGAATAGCAGGAGCGAGGATGTCCGTCATCGGTAGTTCACCAAATTTTTCATGCATCATGAACCAACCGTCCACCGTGCCGGGAGTTGATACCGCTAGCGGACCAAAAAGAGGAATCCCATCCATACCCCTTTCCATGAAATAATCGATGTTTAAAGATTTTGGAGAGCGACCACTACCATTAAAACCATAGAGCTTTTCTGTTTTGGCATCCCAGACGATAGCGAAGATGTCTCCACCAATACCACAACTGGCAGGCTCAACCAGGCCTAGGACTGCGTTCGCTGCAATGGCTGCATCCATGGCGCTTCCACCTTGTTGTAATATTCTAAGGGCAGCTTGGGTAGCCAAAGGCTGGCTTGTGGCAGCCATGCCATTTTTAGCCAGTACTTCAGAGCGAGTAGTAAATGCTTGTCCAGTAAGTCGGTCTTGGGCATGGAGTGTGCCAGCGATAGCAAAAAGGCTGAGTAGAACAAATAGCTTCTTCATGACAGAGTAGATTTTTATCCAAAACTAAGCAGGGAAGGAGCTTGTTCGAATGGTTTTTCTATTAGCGGGAAAGGAAATTGATTAAATAAGCCATTTTAGCAGCTAGCTGTTAAAGATAACTGCGTCTTGTCAGTATGTTAGCCATTTGGGTTTTTGTTTAATGATCATTTTTTGAATAGGGCAGTCATCATCATGAGCACCTTTGAGGTAACCTGAAGCCATCAAGAATTCTTTGGTGGTTTCTTTGCCCATGAATTTGAAGGTCTTTTTAAAAAGCTTGATCCATTCTTCAGCGGGTTTGGGAGATTGTTCGTTGAGCCAAGCTTTAAAACTACCATGCGATTTCTGCAATTCAACAATCACTCTCCCATTAAAAATGGCAGCATGAATCTTCGCACGCATGCGGATAATACCGGGGTTCTGAAGTAGCTGCTCAACCTTGGCCTCATCAAATTGGGCTACTTTAGCGATATCAAAGTCTGCATAAGCTTCTCTTATAGTCCCTTTTTTCTTAAGTACGATATCCCAAGAGAGTCCTGCTTGATTCATTTCCAAAAGCATCTTTCCGAATAGTTCATCATCGGTTTGGCATGGGAAACCATAAGTTGTATCATGATAGTTTTGATGTAACTCTGTTAGCTTATTTGACTGAATCGCTTTGCAATAACTCATTTTAGTAGAACCAGGTGAAGGTCGAAATATACCAAGCGGTCAACAATACAGGCCAGAATAGAAGTTTCATTCTGAGATTGTCATGTTTAAAAAAACTAGACTCAGAGCCCCGAAGGAAAGAAGCTGTGAGAATGGTCTGGAATACAATAACTCCATAAATACAAAAGTAATACAGCTCGATATAAGTAATTTCTGGCGTTTGGATCCGACTTCTCTCATTCACTTGTGAGATGATCAGGATAAAGAGAAAACCAGCAGCGCTTTGCACAACATTCATCACATTCATGCCTGAAATTTTCTCTTCATTTCTAGAGGAAATATAAAGCACCAAGAACATGATCAAAGCGACCACCATAATGGGAATAATATTGGCAATGATAGGACTCACAAAGAGTCTTTTGATCACAATGGTGTAAACCAGATTGGGTTCTGGTCTTATTGGTAAGCCAGTACCAAAGTTGGTACGTGACCCAAAGCTCTCAAAGGTAAAAAATGTAGATATGGTCTTGAAAGCAGGGGTATTTACCGCGGCCCTTAAACCAGGTCTGGCAGAAGGGTTCAGTACATCATAGCTTTCCAAATCGGGTACAAATAGAATGTTTTTGCTTGCATCTGGATAACTGAAAGAAATACTCAAGTCGTTTTCTTCAAATGGGAATTGCTTGTAAGAAAAATCTTCTTCAACCGTCACCCTGAAATTATACTCTACCAATAAATAGCTGCCTTTATCTATTTCATATGTTTTTTGCAGAATTACAGGCCTGATATCAACTGCAGAACCATTATTCACATAAATATCAATGGGTGCTGTTTTTAATAATGATTTTGGGTATTTAAGCCAGAGTTTGCCACTGATACTCCCTTCAAAAGAGGTTTTTATCTCGAAGGATTCTACATACAAACCTAAAGGAACTCGAGTATAGGTGCTTCGTGAAATACTCAATTGTTCTTCATCGAAAGTCTCGACATATTTATTGATGATGGATTGATTGACTATGCGTTCCTTAACACTTTCAAGAAGTGAAAAGTCTGTGTTGAGATTTAAGTAACAGATCAGAACAATATTACCAACCATAATGATCGAATAGCCAGTTGATGCTACCCACAACTTAGGTTTATTTAATTTTTTAAGATTTAAGAGAAGCAATAGTCCAAAGAGGAGAACCATTCCCAAAACAAAGCCGATTTGGATAGTTTTTTTTCTTAAAAAATCCGAAGTACCTAATAAGTCCGATTCTGCTAAGACCAGAATGTATTTCCAACCGGTCAGGTGAGAGGTGTTAAAGAAAAAGAATGATTCATTGTAGGTATAAGTACTGGCGTATTTGGTATAACCAGACTCTTTAGATTGATAGGCATTAGAGGCTTCGTTACTTCTGTTTCCAGCGGTTTCATAGAGGTTTTCTAAAAGATTCTCAGTATTTGGGTGAGAGATGATGGTTCCTTCTTGATCAGCAATAAAACCGTAACCAGATTCTCCCAACGTTAGACTCTGAACTAGGGTAGTGACTGTGGTTAAAGCAATTGAAAAATCTAAAACCCCTATATTTTCCTTATTGACCTTAATTGGCAGGGTATAGTCAATGACCATCTCGTTGGCAGCTTCTGCAAAATATGGTTTAGACCATTTTGCGCTATCTGAAAGAATGCCTTCAGTATACCATTTAGATGAAGCTAATGAGGTATCTGCGTAGTCATATATTTCTTCAACAAAAATAACAGTGTCTCTTGCATTATCATAAAAAGGTGCAAATCGCTCTTTTCCTAAGAAAAAACCAGGTTCGAAGGCAGCCGTGATTCCATAAATGAAGGTGTAGTTTTCTTTGATCGATTTTAAATTATTGATCAGGTCCTCTTCTGTATTAAAAGCTATGATCTCTCTTTTCGTTTTCTCAGCTTTTTGAACGAACTCTTTAACCAAACTATCGATCTCAACTGTCAATTTATCAACAGCTTCTGTGCCTATGGCTACACTGGTTTCGTTCCTCTCTTTTTCGAAATTCTTATACTCTATAAAAAAATAGACAGTCGAAAAGAGTGCTAAGCACAGAAGGAAAATGAACGTACGTTTGAATTGCATTTGTAGAAAACCTAAGATTGAATATAACCAAAAAGGTCTCTTCTCGAAGCTGCGAGAGAGACCTTTTTTTATGTCTTAGGTTTTTAGCTTAAGCCATTGCACCTTCAAGCTTAGAAGTCAAGACGTTTTTCGGCACTGCACCGATCACTTGATCAACAACTTCTCCACCTTTGAAAACAAGAAGCGCAGGAATGGAACGAATGCCATACTTCACTGAAAGCTCTTGATTGGCATCAACATCTACTTTTCCAACTACGGCTTTGCCATCGTATTCACCAGCAATTTCTTCTACAACGGGTCCGACCATTCGACAAGGTCCGCACCAGGCTGCCCAGAAGTCCACCAATACCGGTTTGTCTGATTTTAATACTACTTCTTCGAAGTTGCTCTCATTGATCTCTACTGCATTCGCCATGATAAAATATTCTGTTAAGTTTTAGGTTTTTCTTTGTTGAGAATAAGACAACAAAACTAGTTAAAAAGTTCATAATAATTATCCGATCTGAAAAGACTAAACGGTCATCAGTTGTGCATGGTCTGTCATGGCTTGGAGTTCTTTGATCAATTCGTTGTTGGGCTCTATTTTGACTCGCCTCGAGATCAGGTCAACGCTTAGGTTTTCCGCTTTATCGAAAAGTTGAATTTTTAGGTCTGTATTGCCTTCATGCATTTGCATCAATTGCTCCAATTTTTCAATCATTTCCTGATCGACCAATTTCGCGTTGATCTTAACCAAAATGCCCTTGCCCAGTTTTTCACGGAGTTCACTTAAGAGCGAAATACTGGCCACTTGAAGGTCCCAGTCTTCTGGGCTGGGGGTTAGCTTAGGGTTTTCATTGATCTCTTTTTTCTTACGCCAATTCAATTCGACTTTCCCTCTGATGAAAAGAAATTCACCCGGTCGTAAATAAGGTGCGAAATTCATGCATTTTTCACCCAGAAGGAATAAATCAGTTGTTGCGTGGTAATCTTCCAAGCTTAACACGGCGAAAGGCTTTCCATTCTTGGTTTGGCCATTGCGCACCCCATTCACGATACCGCCTATCGCAATTTCTTGATTGGGAAAGCGATTGATCTCTGAAATGGGTTTGCAAAAACTCTCGATCTCAATATTGAATTGATCAAGTGGATGACCTGAAATGTAAAAACCAACAATTTCTTTTTCCAGCTTTAGCTTTTCCATCTGGTTAAATGGCTCCATTTCTGGAACCTTTGGGAGAGGCGTGGCCACCGCACTATCACCACCGAATAGCGCTACCTGTGCTGCATCTTTTTCAGCCTGTTTGGAATTGGCATAACGGATGACCTTTTCGATCAAGCTTTGCTCTCCTTCTGGGGCATAGAGGTACTGCTTGCGGTGGTAAGTATCGAAGCAGTCAAAACCACCTGCTTGCGCCAGTGATTCGAAGTTCTTTTTATTGACCGCTCTTAAATTGACTCGTTCGGCAAATTCAAAGATGTTCTGATAAAGCCCATTTTCTTTTCTCTCTAAAATGATCGATTCAATCGCAGCTTCTCCAACTCCTTTGATGGCACCCATGCCAAAACGAATCTCTCCTTGCTGGTTTACCGTGAATTTGTAATTGGATTCATTGACATCCGGACCTAAAACAGGAACGCCCATGCGCTTGCACTCTTCCATAAAGAAGGTCACCTGCTTGATGTCGTTCATGTTATTGCTCAATACCGAGGCCATGTATTCTGCAGGGTAATGCGCTTTTAGATACGCAGTCTGAAAGGCGATATAGGCATAACAAGTCGAGTGCGATTTGTTGAAGGCATAGGAAGCAAAAGCTTCCCAGTCGCGCCAGATCTTATTGAGTTTCTCTTCATCATGACCTTTGGCTTTCGCTTGCTCGATGAACTGTGGTTTCATCTTATCCAGTACATCACGTTTCTTTTTACCCATGGCCTTGCGCAGCACGTCGGCTTCACCTTTGGTGAAATCTGCGAGCTTTTGCGAGAGCAGCATCACTTGCTCTTGATAGACTGTGATACCATAGGTCTCTGCCAGATACTCTTCCATGGCAGGCAGGTCATAGCTGATGGCTTCATCACCGTGTTTTCTTCGGATGAAGGAGGGGATGTATTCTAAAGGCCCTGGACGATACAAGGCGTTCATTGCAATGAGGTCGGCAAACTCAGTAGGTTTTAACTCTTTCATATACTTCTGCATACCGGCAGATTCGTACTGAAAGATTCCGACAGTTTCACCGCGCTGGAAAAGCTCGTAAGTCTTTTTATCATCGAGCGGGAAGTCATCGGGGACCAAGTCAACATCATGCCGCTCTTTCACATTCTTTACGGCGTCTTTGATCAAGGTGAGTGTCTTTAGTCCAAGGAAATCCATCTTCAACAAGCCAGCATCTTCCACCACGGCGTTGTCAAATTGCGTACACCACATGTCTGAATCCTTGGCCAAGGCAACAGGCGCAAAGTTGGTGATGTCGTCTGGTGTTATGATCACACCGCAGGCATGAATGCCGGTATTACGGACTGAGCCCTCTAATACCCGGGCTTGATTGACTGTTTTGGCTTCGAGGGTATTTCCTTCCGCTACTTTTTTCAATTCTTGCGCCAATACAATCTGTTCAGAGCGTAGTTTGTTTTTCAATTCTTTGTCTGAAAGACTAAAGAGTGCTGCCAATTTGATGTCAGGAACAAGTTTTGCTACGCGATCGGCATCGGGTAAGGGTAGTTCTAACACCCTTGCAGTATCTCTGATCGACGATTTAGCAGCCATGGTGCCATAGGTAATGATCTGTGCCACCTGATTCTTACCATACTTTTCGATCACATAGTCGATCACTTTCTGTCTGCCTTCATCATCAAAATCGATGTCAATATCAGGTAGTGAGACACGATCTGGATTCAAAAAACGCTCAAAAAGTAGATCGTACTTAATGGGGTCGACGTTGGTGATATTAATGCAATAGGCCACTGCACTTCCTGCCGCTGAACCACGGCCCGGTCCAACGGAAACGCCCATCTCAGTCGCTTTATTGGTGAAATCCTGCACGATGAGGAAATAGCCAGGGTAACCTGTCCTCTCGATGGTCTCTAACTCGAAGTCTAGGCGTTCTTTGATCTCATCAGTGATCTCTCCGTAACGCTTTTTTGCTCCTTCATAGGCGAGGTGCTTCAGGTATGCGTTCTCACCCCGCTTACCGCCATCAGCTTCATCTTCTGCTTGGACGAATTCTTGCGGAATACCATATTTCGGTAATAAGACATCGCGTTCTAATACGTATTCCTCAATTTTATCGACGATCTCGTTGGTGTTGCTGATCGCTTCTGGGATGTCAGAGAAGAGCTTTTTCATCTCTTCTGGTGATTTGACATAGAATTCGTCATTTGGGAAACCATAACGGAACTCACGCCCTCGTTTACCGATGTATCGCTTCGGTTTATTAACGGATTCCGCATCCTTTACACAAAGCAATACATCATGCGCAGTGGCTTGCTCTTTTCTGGTGTAATAGGTGTTATTCGCCGCAATCGGCTTCACTTCGTACTTTTTAGCATATTGAAGCAGGATGTCATTGACGTGGTTTTCTTCTGGGATTTGGTGACGGTTGAGTTCTACGTAAAAGTCATCCCCGAAATTTTCTTTCCACCAGACAAAGGCTTCTTCAGCTTGAGTTTCGCCCACGTTCAAAATTTTATAAGGCACTTCTCCCCAAAGTCCCCCAGTGGTGACAATTAGGTTTTCCTTGTATTTCAGGAGGTCGTTCTTATCAATTCGCGGCACATAATAGAAGCCGTCGGTGTAGGCGATGGACGAAAGTTTGACCAGGTTGTGATAGCCTGCGCGGTTTTTAGCAAGGATAACGGTTTGAAAACCGTTGTCCTGTGTTTTTTTATTGCTTCGGTCTGCACAAATGTTGAATTCGCAACCAACGATCGGTTTGATGCCAGCCAAAAGTGCTGCGCGTACAAACTGAAAAGCAGCCATCATGTTGCCATGGTCGGTCAATGCAATGGCTGGCATCCCCATGTCTTTTGCTGCACTGACTAAATTATTAACCTCTGAAACAGCCTGAAGTATAGAGAATTGTGAGTGAACATGCAGGTGGGAGAAAGGTACATCTTTTAGGTCTTGAAGTCCCTCTTTGTCGATTTTGCCAGTGTCTGCTGAGGCTTTTAGTTCCTCTGCTTTGGCGAAATTGGCCTCATCAAGTACGGGTGCCTCATAGTGGATGTCTACAATGGCGACACCTTCAACAGGAGGGATCACCGATTCTTTTAAGAGGCCAAAGAAACATTTTGCTGTCGCATTGACATCATATGCGGCATCGTGCGCTTCCTCGAAAGCCTCACCAAATAATTTGATGTGAAGCTCTGTTAAGGTAGGCCACTTGAACTGGCCACCTCTACCTCCCGGAATAGCACAGAAGTTAGTTGCTTCAAGTTTAGTGTCAAGTTGGGGGAGAGGCTCCAGCGCATTCTCCTTTTCCATCCGCAAGTATTCACAACCCACTATGTTATAGTCAAACTCAACGTTATGACCAATACCGTGCTGTGCTTTCTGGATATCTTCCTGAAAGATGGCTAAGGCTTCCTTCAGCTCAATGCCTTCTTCTAAGGCTCTTTCAGTGGTGATTCCATGGATCTGAACCGAATTGTAAGGGATGGTGAAGCCATCAGGCTTGACAATGATATTCTTTGCGTCGAGTAATTTTCCCTTTTCATCATGTAGCTGCCATGCCAATTGAACCAGCCTGGGCCAGTTGTCAAAATCAGTTAAGGGCGCATTATAATTAGCCGGTAAACCAGTGGTCTCGGTGTCAAAGATCAGATACATAAATACTTAGTTCGATTGGGTGTTTTTCGATTGAACTCAATCAACTAAAGTAATGATTTGCCCCAAAAGAGTGAAGCTAATTTGGGCTAAATGATCAGCAGTCGAACCACTAGGGTCAAACTGAGTACAGCCAAAATAGCTAGTGTGGTCAAAATGAAAAACACATTGATTTGACGCTTCATTTCTTTGGCAGAATTTATCGTTGTGGTCTCAGTCGCTTGAAGTGTAAATGAGTGAGCGCTTTTAGGCTGATTTGAAATGCTCATCTGCTGTGCATTACGCGTGGGTAATGGGTGATGCCGCTCATGCTGAACAGCTTGATGATGTTCGGTTTGTTCGTATGATTGAAGAGTTAACATATAGAGTTAAACTAACTCTTGAGCCCAGTTTGAAAGAAATAATGACCAGCGGTGCTAGGGACTTTTAAGTGTATGCTGCAAATGCCCCATGAGAAATAACGGGATACGCACTTATGAAAGGACAATTCTTAAACATCATTGACTGATGAAGGAATGATGAGTAAAATGTATGAACTGTTGCAGCCTTTAAATAATGCTTAATTGAGAAGTAGTTTGTTGATTAGTGCAATGTTCCTTTTTTCAATGTCTGTTAATTTTTCGCCTACCTCACCAACTGCCGTGTACCATGGTTGCTCGTCAAAGTAATCTTGTACGCGTTTAGACTCGAAGATCTGGCCATAAGAAGCTAGGATCTCATTTTTGATGTCTTGCAATTCACTTCTGCTGTATTCAGAGAGGTCTTCCTCACGGATTAATTCCATAGATGCAAAAACATATTCACGGTCTTCGATGAATGTTTTGGGTGCACTTAACTCCATCAAAAAACCATTGGATTGGATTTCGAAATACTGGAAGTACAGCGTCAATTCGGTTATTGCATTATCGAGTGATGCTGAGGTGTCGCTTAGGTCAATGCCACTTCCTCTTCTTTCATAATGGCAATGATATCACCATCCAGCGTACCTTCAATGGTGTTGTGCCGTTGCGCATCAAGATCAATTTCGCACATCTCCGTTGTTTTCGCAAAGTCGATCATCATGCCATTTCGGTCTAGTGTCACAAAATAGGCCATCTGACACTTCATTTTGTTTTCAAAACCGATCAACAACCCGTAATAATTTCTCGTACGCTTGAAATCGAGTAATTCTAGACTGCTCTTGTAATCTAATTCTTCTATAGCGGTGATCTTTACGAAATCTTTCACCAGTGATGGAATCAGGGTGCTTTCGTCTTCAATACTGTTGATGAATGTTTTGAATGCAGCAGCTTGACCATAGCTGGAGAAGGAACTTAAGCAGCAAGCAAGGATAAAAGCGAATGCGGTTTTTGTCATGTTGTTTTTGGTTGAACCACAAGATAGGTAAAGCGGATGCGAGTCTGAAAGAAAATTAATGTCTTTCGTAAACGAATTCCGGTTCTTGAACATCAACCGTGCCTTGCTCATTGATCGCGCTCAGCATTACCGTTTTACATTCGTTGATCAATAATGGGTCATACTGGGCAGAAACCCTTACATAGTTCTCTGTGAAGCCATGCATCATACCATCTTCCACATCGTCTTCAAACAATACTTGATGTGTTGTGCCTAATTGTGATTCATAAAATGCTCTTTTCTTTTTCTCTGAGAGAATTCGGAGCATTTTAGATCGTCGCGTTCTTTCCTTTTTAGGTACCACCTCAAGCATTTCGGCTGCTGTGGTATTTGCCCGCTCCGAATAAGTGAATACATGCAAGTAGGAGACAGGCAATTCATTTAGGAAGTTATAGGTATCTAAGAAGTCTTCTTCTGTTTCTCCCGGGAAACCCACGATTACATCTACGCCAATTGCCGCTTGTGGCATCAATTGCTTGATTTTATTCACACGGTCTTCGTAGAGCTCTCTTAAGTAACGTCTGCGCATGGCGCGCAAAGTCTTGTTATTACCTGACTGTAAGGGGATATGAAAGTGCGGTACAAAACGATCAGATATACTGACAAACTCAATGATCTCATTGGTCAATAAGTTGGGCTCGCAGGAAGAAATCCTGAAGCGATCTATCCCTTCAACTTGATCTAAAGCTTTTACCAGATCAACGAATCGTTCTTTTCTTTTGCCTTCTTGAATGCCGAAATCACCAATGTTCACTCCTGTAAGGACTACTTCTTTTTGCTCAGTGGCGGCAATCTCTCTGGCTGACTTCAGTATGTTTTCTATACTATCGCTTCTGCTTTTGCCGCGGGCTAAGGGAATGGTACAGAATGCACAATGGTAATTACAACCGTCCTGTACTTTTAGAAACGTTCGGGTACGGTCATTGATTGAGAATGCATTGACAAATAATCTTGCTTCGGTCACCTCTGAAGCAATGACCTGAGTCTGCTCCGGTTTTTTAAAGTCATCAATGAGATCGAGCAACCTGAATTTTTCAGCGGCACCAAGAACGGTATCAACGCCGGGTATTTCGGCAATTTCTTTCGGCTTGAGCTGGGCATAGCAACCCACAATTGCTACGAATCCATTTGGATTGATCTTCTGCGCTTCCCGAACAATTTTTCGGCATTTTTTATCTGCATTGTCAGTTACACTGCAAGTATTAATTAAGAAGATATCGGGTGTTTCAGCAAACGCGACCTTTCGATAGCCTTTTGCCTCAAACTGTCTTGAGATTGTAGAGGTCTCAGAGAAATTTAGCTTGCACCCTAATGTGTAAAACGCTACCTTCTTCATTAGTCATTTGTGAGGCGGCAAAGATAATCAATTCGCTTTGGCAAGTTCAATAAAAGCCACATAAGTCGTCCCATTTTTTAATTTTCAAGCATTTTCGTTTACGAGAGACCTTTATTAGCTGTTGAAAACGTAATTTCAATCGAATTCAATAAAAATAATACCCTGAAATAGGATGGATTTCGTTTTTGTCCTACTTTTGACCTGTCTTTTAAACATAATTTCTTAAAAACATGTCGAACCAACGTCAAAGAGCATTAAACATCGTACAACAACGTACGACTGACAGAGTTTTTGCGCCGGCTGATAAGATATCAGACTTCTTCGCAGACGATGTCTTTACCATTGATAAGATGAGAGCCAATTTGGCTCCGGAAACCTTCAAAAAAGTTCATTCTGCCATTCAGAAAGGTAAGAAGATCGACATTGAGGCAGCCAGTGAAGTGGCTTCTGCAGTAAAAACCTGGGCGATTTCAAAAGGTACAACGCATTATACCCACTGGTTTCAGCCATTGACAGGATCTACTGCTGAAAAGCATGATTCGTTCTTTGATGCCCACAAGGGGATTGAAGTGTTCAAAGCTGCTGCGTTAATTCAGCAAGAACCAGATGCTTCTTCATTCCCGAATGGAGGAATCAGGTCTACTTTCGAAGCAAGAGGTTATACTGCATGGGATCCTTCTTCACCTATCTTTATCTGGGGTAGAACGCTTTGCATTCCTACAATTTTCGTTTCCTACACAGGAGAGGCATTGGATTACAAAGCGCCTTTATTAAAAGCGGTAGAGGCCGTAGACAAAGCTGCGACTAAGGTATGTCAGTTATTTGATAGAAATGTCAACCGTGTGAGTGCATCTCTAGGCTGTGAGCAAGAATATTTTGTCATTGACAGAGCCTTATATAACGCACGTCCTGACCTAGTCATGGCGGGTAGAACTGTATTCGGTCATCACCCAGCGAGAGGACAACAATTAGATGATCATTATTTCGGATCGATCCCAAGTCGTGTGTACAATTTCATGAAGGACTTTGAGATCGAATGTTTGAAACTAGGTATTCCTGTTTCAACTCGTCACAATGAGGTAGCTCCAGCTCAGTTTGAGGTAGCCCCTGTTTTCGAAGACATTAACGTAGCGACAGATCACAATTCATTGATGATGGATGTGATGAGTCGTGTGGCAGAACGCCATGACTTGGCTGTGTTGTTCCATGAAAAACCATTTGCCGGATTGAATGGTAGTGGTAAGCATAATAACTGGTCATTGATCACATCAACAGGTATCAATGTTTTCCAGCCAAGCACAAGTGCTAGAGAAAACCTTCAATTCTTGACCTTCTTGGTAAACACCATCATGGCTATCCATGAAAATGCAGGACTTCTCAGAGCGAGTATTGCTTCAGCAGGAAACGACCACCGTTTGGGAGCCAATGAGGCGCCTCCAGCGATCATGTCTGTGTTCTTAGGTTCTGACCTGTCCGCAGTTCTTGATGAATTGGAGAATAACGGTAACATCACTGTTGACAAGGGAGATAACATGTACATGAAGTTGGGAATCGATAAGATCCCTCATATCATCCTTGATAATACAGATAGGAATAGAACGTCTCCATTTGCTTTCACTGGAAACAAGTTTGAATTCAGAGCAGTGGGTTCTGATCAAAATGTGGCTGAGCCAATGACCGTATTGAACTTGATCATGGCAAAGCAATTGAAGCAATTCCATGCTGCAGTATCTGATCAAATAGCGAAAGGTGAGGATAAAAAATTGGCTATTGTCAATGTGCTAAGGGAATACATCAAAGCTTCGAAGAATGTGAGATTTGAAGGAGATGGCTATTCGCAAGAGTGGGAAAAAGAGGCAGAGAAACGTGGATTGCCAAACGTAAAGGATACAGCAAGAGCGTTAGATGCCTATGTGACTGACGAGGTGAAAAAGGCCTTTGAAGAATTCAACGTGATGTCTGCCATTGAGTTAGAGGCAAGAAATGAAATTCAGCTTGAAAATTACATTCTGAAACTTCAGATCGAAGCCCGATTGATCAGTGAGATCGCAATGACGCAGGTGATTCCTGCTGCAGTGAAATACCAGAATAAATTGATCAGCAATGCGCAAGGATTGAAGGAGTTTGGTTTATCGATCGAACATGTGTCAGCTGTTCTTGATAAGATGAACGGTTATATGGGAACGATCCAGTCTGCTGTTGATGGCATGAACAAAGAACGTGGTGTGGTCAATGACATTGAAGACATCAGGGATAGAGCCATTGCCTACGGTGATAATATCAAAGGGAAGTACTTTGATCAAATCAGGGAAGCTGTCGATAAATTAGAGGTGATCCTTGATGATGAGGATTGGCCACTATTGAAATACAGAGAAATGTTGTTTTTAAGATAGTCTTTGCAAAAAGACAAAAGAAAACCACCCTTTTGCCGGGGTGGTTTTTTTATGCTTTTTAATCTGCGAGGTCATCTATTTTTTTGAGAAGTGCATCTGCTTCAGCTGTTTTTCTATCACTTGCTGCTCTATCAGTATGCGATAATTTATAAGCTTCTTCGATGAGTTTTTTGTATTGCTCTTGAAGCTTTTCTTTTTCAGATTTCTTTTTGAATAAACCGAACATAATCTTTTTTAAATCGAACAGTCAAAAGGAGATCAATGTTTAGAATTGGTGAACGAACCGACTGAATTATTCTCTTTGTTCTTGTATTTCGCCTTTCAGGTAACGTTCTCTTTCGATGACACTGCCAGACCTGGAGAAGATTAACCAGATCCCGTCCTTGACACCTTCTGTTAAGGTGCCTTCCGTAAGCTTTCTTCCTTTTTCGTCATAAAAGACCCACTTGCCATCAGGGTAGCCATTGACGTAGTTGCCTTCTGAAAATTTCTCGCCATCAGGACGGTAATTAATTAAAAGGCCATCTCCCTTGGTTAAGGTGCCATTCTCGCGAACATTCCCATCTTCGTCGGTATAGTCGGTAATCTCAAGCAATTTGCCTTCAGACCAGGTTTCTTCTTTCATGAAACTACCGTTTTTATGAAAATAGCCCCAAAGGCCATCTTTATCGCCTTCCTTAAAAGCACCGATAGATTCTAGTTGTCCAGAGGCATAGTAATAATACCATTGGCCTGTTTCTTTGTCATTCTTGAATTCCCCTTCAGCGATCAGGTTCCCGCGATCGTCAAAGTACTTCCAATTATCCGTTTTGAAATTGGCAGCATAAAGACCAAAATGCGATATCATTCCATTTTCATGAAAAAACTTCCAAATGCCTGTTTTAATGCCCAAATCGTACATACCCTCAAGAGCCTTGGCTCCATTGGGGAAGTTTTCGATATAGACACTGTCGGGAAGACCTAATCGGAAGTGAGTGATTGATGCAGTTTTACCGTCCTCGAAGTAATCATAGGCGGTTCCAACCGGCTTATCGTCTTCGTAGTTAATTGCTGAAGCGATTTGACCATTGAAATGGTAGGCTTTCCACTGACCGACTTTCTTCCCGTTATCATAATATTCAATAGCGGAGGTATTCCCAGGGGCATTGAAATATTCCCAGCGCCCGTCGCGATTCCCCATGGTCATTTCTCCAGATTCGATCGGCATTTCGACGTAGTAGTCGTATTTCATCCAATCTCCGTTTAGCAGGCCATTCTTATAACTAGTTTCTAACAGTTTAGCACCAAACTCATCAAACTGCTGATAGGGTCCATCAAGTTTGTTGTTTTTATAGTTTGCTGTAATGGCTCGCTGCCCATTGGGGTGCAGGGTCAGCCAGGTGCCCGTTTTATTTCCTTGATCAAATTTTCCGTCATCCAGCTTACTGCCGTTAATTCGATAAGATACCCATTCACCATCGAGCTGTCCTTTTTCAAAATTAGCGTTCACAGCAATCCTGCGGTTGGGGTGAAAAAGCACATAGGGTCCGTTGAGTGTATCGTTAACGTAAAGCATTCGCGCTTTTTCAACCTTCTCGATAAAAAGAATCCAGGCACCCTCCTTTAAACCGTTGCTATAGCGCCCTACTTGCACAAAACTACTATCTGCATCATAGCTCGTCCATAGACCATCTCGAAGTCCGTTTTTCAGCTTGCCATCAGCACTTAGACCACTGTCATCTATTAAGGGGAAAACGAGCTCAAATTGCTCTTCTTGAGCTTTTGCGCTAAATGATGTAATGAGGAATAAAAGGAAAAAACGTAGTAAGCGTTTAATGGGCATAAGTCTATTGCTGGTCACACAACTTGTACAAATATTAAGCCAAGTCCTTCTTCTTAACGATACTTAAATTAAGAAGTTCAGAAGATCACCAATCAATTAATGCAGAAGCCCAAGTAAAGCCACTTCCAAAGGCCGCTAAGCAAACGGTCATGCCTTCCTTTAATAATCCCTTTTGATTGGCCTCGCTCAAGGCGATAGGGATCGACGCGGCTGTGGTATTACCGTAATGCATGATGTTGTTGTATACTTTGTCGTCTGGTAATTTGAAGTGCTTTTGGACAAAGTTGCTGATGCGGAGATTCGCCTGATGAGGGACAAGCAAATCGATGTCTTCTACTGAACGGTTGTTTTTGGCAAGTGCTTCGTTGATGACCTCAGCAAATCGACTGACGGCATGTTTAAATACCGTATTACCATTCATGGTCAGGTTGAATGTTTTACCCTCAAGCAATTCTTTTGACAAGCGTACTTTACGACTCGAACCGGGGTCCTTCACATACAATTCTTCCGCATAGTCACCATCAGCATGTAGATGAGTAGAAAGAATACCCTTTTGCTTGTCCGTCGCTCTTAAGATAGCCGCACCAGCACCATCTGCGAAGATGACAGAACTCGAACGACCTTCATCTGATTTATCTAGGGCAGAGGATTGGATTTCTGCGCCGATCACCAAAATGGTTTGATACATGCCTGATTTGATGTACTGTTCTGCCACTGATAGGCCATAGATAAAACCTGAGCAAGCATTGCGTATATCCAATGCACCAATTCCTTGTAAACCGAGCTCTCTTTGTAAAAGAACACCCGAGCCAGGGAAGAAGTAATCCGGCGTGATGGTGGCAAAAACAATGAAATCAATTTCGTCTACTGCAATACCCGCATCTTTCAAGGCCATATCCGTTGCTTTTTTCGACATATTGGCCACCGTGTCCTTTCCTGGAGTAAACCAACGACGTTGTTCTATACCAGTTCTTTCGATGATCCACTCGTTAGAAGTGTCCATGAGTTGTTCTAAGTCGGCATTGGTGACAATGATTTCTGCGTTTTTCATGCAATCGATTTAAATCCGCCTCAAATTAAATGTGTTTATTCCGGTTTTCCGATGAAATACTCAGCTAACATGCATATTTCTGATTCTTCTATTCAATTTGTGGCAGATATTTAATGTGAATGGCCCTTCTGGTTAACGGGTTTTCGACATATTGCTGAGATATTCAAATGATTAGCAACCCAATTGAAGTGCATGCGTATGCATAGGGTGTTATTACCAGAATGAAGCACTTAAACTCTTTGAACATATTACTGCTGATTGGTGGGTGGTTGACCATGGTGTCTTGTACATCCAATGAGGATCAATTAACGGCTGATGAGGTGATTCAAAAGGCCATTGAAACCCATGGTGGAGAACGCTATGATAACATGCTGGTGGAGTTTGACTTTAGAAATCGTCATTTTAAGGTCAAGATCGAGGAGGGTGAATATGTTTATGAGCGCAGCTTCAAATCAGATGACGGCTGGGTGAAGGATATCTACCAGAAAGATTCATTTAGGCGAACCGTTAACGAAAAACGGGTGATGTTGAGCCAAGAGAATAAGCAGAATTACCAAAATGCGACCAATTCGGTGGTGTATTTTGCGCTTTTGCCTTTTCATTTGGACGACCCAGTGATCAATAGGCAATTGATGCGTTCGGTGAACATCAAGAATAATCCTTATTACAAAGTAGAGGTAACCTTCGGTGATGGGGGAGGAGAGAACTTTGAAAGCACCTACATTTACTGGATTCACAAGAAAGAGTTCACAGTAGATTTTCTTGCCTACAGCTTTAATATCAACGGAGGAGGCGTGCGCTTCAGAGAAGTATCAAATGTTCAAATCATCGAAGGTGTGAGGTTCCAAGATTATCGGAACTATAGCATTGCGGAAGATTATCCCGCACATGAATTAGATCATGCCTTCGAAATGGGCAAATTAGACTTGGTTTCAGAGATCAAGCTCGAAAACATTCATGTTGATCTGCTGAAAGATTAATTGAACAAAGTCAAATTCCCAAACTGGTCGGCAGGAGGCACCTCTTTCCAGAGCAACTCTTCATTGAACTCTGGGTCTTTTAACCTTGGGTTGATTGGATATGAATGGAATTGCGAGATCTCCTCATTTTTCAAGAAATCCAAAAGGCTATCGTCTTGGGTAGCAGGGTTAAGCCATTCGATTAGTAAATCATCGTTTAAGATAACGGGTACTCTGTCGGCAACATCGCTCATTTTCCCTGATGCTTCGGTCGTTATGATCATAAAAGTGGGATGCATCTCTTCTTCATCTGACGTGTATTCACTCCAAAGACCAGCCATAGCGAAAGGCTCATTATTGTTTAAAGCGGTACGATAAGGTGTGAGCCCTTTTTTGGAGATGGTTTTCCAGGTATATAGCCCGTCAGCAAGGATCACACAACGTTTTGTTTTTAAGCTATTTCTAAGCGAGGCTTTATGGGGAATGTCTGCTAAGGGTGCGTAAAGTAGTTTATCACTTACCGCCTTGTTTCTCGTAAAATCACCAATAATGCCCCAATTGAATACAGCCAACTGGTCAGGATGTTCGCTGGTAATGACAGGAAGTGATTGGGTAGGTTGCGCGTTGAAATTAGGTGTAAACGTTTGAAGCTCATCTAAGAAAAATTTCTCTTCTAATACTTCAGGCTTTGTGGTGATAGAGTAGTTAGCAATCATTTGTCGTTGGTCAGTAATGGTTCAATTTCGCGAAAAAACCAAGCCATCCCAAATATGGTATTTTTTCAATAATCTGCTGCAATTCAACGGGTTGTTATTTCACTAGTTGTTTAGACAATTTATTATGTATTGCATTAGTTTGAATATCGTTTGAAACGGGCTATTTTTGGCCGACTAATTCTAGAAAAAGCATGGCTGAAATCGTAAAAATGCCCAAAATGAGTGACACCATGGAAGAAGGTGTTATTGCTGTGTGGCATAAAAAAGTTGGAGATAAAGTAGAGTCCGGAGAGTTAATGGCTGAGATCGAGACAGATAAGGCAACGATGGACTACGAATCCTATCATGATGGGACGGTACTTTACCTTGGTGCGGAAGAAGGAGAGGCAGTGGCTGTCAATGGAATATTGGCGATTGTCGGTGAAGAAGGTGAGGACTACAAGTCTTTGTTGGGTGGTGCTTCTGAAAAAGCAGAAACCCCTGAACCACAAGAAAAAGCTGAAGATGTACCATCTGCGGCTCCAGTTGATACGTCCAATGTCAATGCTGAAATTGTCCGTATGCCAAAAATGAGTGATACCATGGAAGAAGGTGTTATCGCTGCATGGCATAAGAAAGTGGGCGATACAGTTGAATCAGGAGAATTGATGGCCGAGGTTGAAACCGACAAGGCCACAATGGAATATGAATCATACAATGATGGCACAGTGCTCTATTTAGGGGCTCAAGAAGGAGAGCCTGTTAAAATTGATGGTATCTTGGCCATTGTAGGTGAGGCGGGGGCTGACTACCAGGCATTGATCGATGCGGAAGCGCAAGGCGGTGATAATCAGGCGGCAGCTTCGGAAGCAGCAACTGCTGTGGAGCCAAAAGCAGCACCTGCCGCGGCACCAAAAGCAGCCGATTCAACACCAGCAGCGACCAGCACTCCAGCAAGCACGGAAGGTAGAACGAAAGCATCGCCACTAGCAAAGAAATTAGCTTCTGAGAAAGGCATTGATATTACTAAAGTCAGCGGAAGTGGTGAAGGCGGTCGAATAGTGAAAAGAGATATTGAGAATTATGTCCCTGCTGCCGAACCAACTCAAGTCAATGCGCCAAGTGCTCAAGCGAGTACTGCAGCGGCACCGATCGAATTGCCACAGGTAGTTGCTGAAGAAGGTTTCGAAGAGGTTAAAGTATCGCAGATGCGCAAGACCATTGCGAAGCGTTTAGCTGAGAGTAAATTCACAGCACCTCATTTTTACCTTACCATGGAGATCAACATGGATAAGGCAATCGAGGCGAGAAAAAGCATGAATGAGGTTTCTCCTGTTAAGATTTCATTCAATGATATGGTGATCAAGGCAGTAGCTGCTGCATTGAGGAAGCATCCAAAAGTAAACTCATCTTGGCTTGGTGATAAGATCAGATTGAATAAGCACATCCATATTGGTGTGGCCGTTGCAGTAGAGGAGGGACTCTTGGTTCCCGTGGTACGTTTTGCAGACAACAAGACCTTGTCTCATATTTCTGCAGAAGTAAAAGATCTTGGGAATAAAGCGAAGAACAAAGAATTGCAACCTCAGGATTGGGAGGGAAATACGTTTACCATCTCAAACCTTGGGATGTTCGGTATTGAAGAATTCACGGCGATCGTTAATCCACCAGATTCGTGTATTCTGGCCGTGGGTGGTATCAAGCAAACCGCCATTGTTAAGGATGGTGAGTTGGCGATAGGAAACGTCATGAAAGTGACCATGTCTTGTGATCATCGCGTAGTAGATGGGGCGATTGGAAGCGCTTTCTTGCAAACCTTTAAGCACTACTTAGAAGATCCGATCAGGATCCTTGTTTAACAAAAACCTGAAAGTCCCGTTCAACAATGGGACTTTCTTTTTAATACAATGACAAAAATTAGATCCACAACTGTCTTAGCTGTTAAACATAACGGCACTATCGCTATCGGGGCTGATGGACAAGCAACAATGGGAAACACTGTTGCGAAAAGTAATGTGAAAAAGATCCGAAAATTACAGGATGGCAAGATCGTTACCGGTTTTGCGGGCTCCACTGCCGATGCTTTCACCTTGTTAGAGCGCTTTGATGAAAAGCTGAAAGCCTATGGTGGAAACATGAAGCGGGCTGCCATAGAGCTAGCGAAGGACTGGCGAATGGATCGTTACCTGCGCAAGCTGGAGTCCATGCTGATCGTTGCCGATAAGAACGACATTCTTATTTTATCCGGAACAGGAGATGTCTTAGAACCGGATAAGGGCATTGCAGCGATTGGTTCAGGGAGTATGTATGCTCAGGCGGCTGCTGAAGCACTGGTGAAGCATACCGATCATCTTGATAGCTATAAAATTGTCGAAGAAAGCTTACACATTGCTGCTGACATTTGTATCTACACCAATCATAATTTGATTGTCGAGAGAATTTCGTAACTTCAATAAGGTGCTCAGAGCCAAAATGATGCTCTTGAGAAAGTAGGGTTTTTGCAGACATTCTTGTAATAGTAATAATGTAACAATTCTCTCAACTGATTGGTCTTTTTCTCGCAGCACTCTTTGTCGCATGTGCGGAGTCTCCAATTGTGAATTATCAAGAGCCTTCCGAGGGCAGATTACTGTTAGGGGCCACTGTCCACCTAGGTGATGGTGAGTTCGTTGAAAATGCTGCCTTAGGTGTGAAAGATGGCTATGTGACTCTATTAACTAATGATGCCTTAAAAAAGGTGGATCTTAAGAATTTTCAAGTGGACCGTTTAGGTCCTGAATATCATATTTATCCTTTTAAGAAAATTGCAGCTGCTCATTCTGGAATTGTTCTCGCTCGAGCTGATGCAGACCCCATCAATATCGCCATTAGAGATAATGAGGTCGAGAAGTGTATTACAATTGGATGTGAGGCTCAACTGCTCATCTGTATAGGCAGTATTGAGGATATGGAGAAATTTAGAGTTGATTATGTGGTCATGGGTACTGAAAAGGTTAAGATTCTCAAGCAAAGTGACTATGGAGGCTACGGAGGCATCAATTAAAGAAAAGAATCCTTTATAAGAGTTTTAAACCTTAGCATGATGCTGAGGTTTTTTTATGCTTTATATCGGATGTTTGTTCTTTTTGATGGCCTAATCTAGGGCTTCCGTCATTGCCTCATTTAAGAGATTGGCAGCTTTTTCAAGTTCGGCATAGCTGATGTTGATCGGAGGTGCGAGTCGAAAACTTTCTGGGCAAGAAAGAAACCAGAAGGGGATGACACTCTTTTGCAAACAAGTTTCAACCACACGCTGCACAGTTTCTGCTGAATCGAACTCTACGGCAAACATAAGTCCCTTCCTTCGAATTTCTTTGATGGCTTTATGCCTTAGTGCGTTTGCTAAGAACTTACCCTTTGCTTCTACTTCCTCGATCATGGATTCTTCTTCAATCGCTTGTATAGTGGCTAGGGCCGCAGCACAGGTTACGGGATGTCCACCAAAAGTTGTGATATGCCCCAATATTGGATCACTCGTCAGAGATTGCATGTGTTTGCGATCACTGATGAATGCACCGATCGGCATGCCTCCGCCAAATGCCTTTGCGATGGCGATCACATCAGGAACAATGCCGTAGTGTTGAAAGGAAAACCACTGGCCCGTTCTACCAAATCCCGTTTGTATCTCATCGACTACTAATAAGGTTCCGGTAGCCGTACACTTATTTCTTAAGGCCTTGACGTATTTATCATCTGCTATTCGCACACCGGCGTCTCCTTGAATCAACTCGATGAATACAGCTGCAGTCTTTTCACTGATGAGGTCAAGATCTGAGATCACATTATGGCTGATAAACCTCACGTCGGGTAACAAGGGGCGATGACGAAATTTCTTGGCTTCGTTACCAGAGATGCTCAGCGCACCATGCGTACTACCATGGTATGACTTACGACAAGAAATGAACTCTGTTCTACCGGTTACTCGTTTTGCCAGTTTCATGGCGCCTTCAATGGCTTCTGCACCACTATTGACGAAGTAGGTCGAATTGAGTTGATCTGGAAGTAATTCAGCTAGTTTTAAAGCGAGTTGATTTTGTGGTGCTTGGACGAATTCACCATAAGCCATCACATGCAAATACTTGTCTACCTGTGCTTTGATCGCAGACACCACCTTAGGGTGGCGATGGCCGATATTGGTGACCGCTATTCCCGATATCAAGTCTAAATAGGCTTTTCCGTCTTTAGCGAAAATATAACTTCCTTCAGCCCTTTCTACTTCGATCATCAATGGGAAAGGAGAGGTCTGCGCAACATGCTCTAGAAAGACTTTTTTAGCATCCATGCACAAATGTAATTAAAGATAAAATCAAGCGTAGGTTCTTGAGAAACATTAGATTTGGAAAATGTTAGGGAATCAAGCGTTAAGTAATGCCGAATACAACGCACTACTTTTTGGAGGAGCAGTTCTCGTTTTTGCTTTCTATTTTAATCTTGGCATCTATCCTCTTTCGTTAGAAGAACCACGAAGAGGACTCATTGCATTGGAAATGATGATCAATGAGAATATTTGGGTTCCGACGCAAGCAGGAGAATTGTATTACCGAAAACCCCCGGTTTATAATTGGTTATTGATCATATCCTATCAGCTATTCGGTCAAGCAAGTGAGCTTGCCGTTAGGTTTTTTTCCGTTTTCAGCCACTTGTTAAGCGGTGTGTTGCTCTTCTTTTTCGTGAGGCGCTATGTAGCGAAGGAATTGGCTTTGCTCACTGTTTTTAGTTTCCTCGTATCGGTCGATATCCTGACTTACTTTTCTGCATTGGGAGAGATCGATCTTTTCTATGCATTGACGACGTCTTTATCCATTTTCTTGATCTACTATTTTGGTGAGCGTAACCAGAACTGGTGGCTTTTTTCCCTAGTTTATGTCCTTACTGCTCTTGGCTTCTTAACGAAGGGTCTCACATCATTGCCCTTTACTGCGATCAGTTTACTCGTTTATTTCATTCATAGGAGAAAATTCAAGCAGCTGATTAGTCTACAGCACACGTTTGGAATTCTAATCTTTGCAAGCTTGGTCGCTGGTTATTTCTATCAGTATAGCCAATATGAAGAGGTAATCGGTTGGTGGACCACATTACTGTCGGAGTCAACGGATAAGGCAACGGCAGGTGGTTTTATGTCCTTTCTAGAACAGTTCATCACTTTTCCGCTTGAGACGGTAAAAATACTACTCCCTGCCTCACTATTCTTGCCCTTGTTATTGTTGAAAAGCGTACGCAACAAGCTCAAAGCGCAGCCCTTTGTCTGGTTTTGTCTCTTGATATTCGTTTTTAATTTTCCAATTTATTGGTTCTCCACAGAAGCAAAGGCACGTTATATCTATCCTTTGGTACCATTTGGTGTCATTGTATTGAGCTTTATGGCCTCTTCTGGCGTACAAATCGGTTTAAATCGCATCATTAAAGTCTTGACCTTTTCGGTTTTGATCGTTCTTTTCTTCGCTTTTGCAGCACTTCCGTTTTTGAAGACGCTAGTGCCTGTTGAATCGGCCTATCTCTATGTACTTGTTTTGCTGTTCTTGCTCGGAGGACTCTTTTACCTATTGACAAAGGCTATCTGTAGACCCTATGTGGTATTACTGCTTGCTTTGGTGGTGTTGAAGTTGGGGATTTCCTCCTTTGTTCCTCAAATTAGACGAGATACGGCAGATTCTGCTGAGAATAAACGTATCGCGCTTGAGGTTGCAGCCATGACCTTGGGGGCAGATATTGCGCGCTATGATGATTTAAGACTCTCCTTGGGGATGGTCTTTTATTTAGAAAGAGAGAAGCAACGTGTGCTTTACAGTGCCGACGAACTGACAAATGGATTTTTCTTTATTCTTCCTGAGGCGCTTGATGGCAAAGAGATAGACTACAACCTGCAGAAAAAATTTAACTACAGAAACCAAGAGATCTGGTTGATCAAGGTGGAGTAGGTTTTGGTTAGGGCATAAAAAAACCCGGCAGTTACCGGGTTTTCACTGTTCCTCGTTGAGCGCATTTATTTTCTTTTCAGCACACGGTTTACTGCTTTCACAATATTTTCCGCATCAATGCCATATTTTTTCATGAGCTGATCGGGTGTCCCACTTTCACCAAACGAATCATTAACGGCTACCATTTCTAATGGTGCAGGGTGATGTAAAGCCAGTGTTTGCGCCACAGAATCTCCTAAGCCTCCATTCATCTGATGCTCTTCAGCTGTAACAACCGCCCCAGTTTTCTTGACTGAATTCAAGATGGCCTCAACATCCAATGGTTTAATCGTATGGATGTTGATCACCTCAGCAGAAATACCTGCTTTTGCCAATTCGGCTTCCGCTTCAATCGCTTCCCATACCAAGTGACCCGTTGCAAAAATGGTCACGTCTTTTCCTTTGATCAGGTGTAATGCTTTTCCAATCTCAAACTGTTGATCAGCGGGAGTAAAGATAGGCACTTTTGGACGCCCAAATCTCAAATAAACGGGACCGTGATGGTCAGCAATGGCAATCGTCGCTGCTTTGGTTTGATTGTAATCACAAGGATTGATTACGGTCATGTTCGGCAACATTTTCATCATACCGATATCTTCTAATATCTGATGGGTAGCCCCGTCTTCTCCAAGGGTTAAGCCGGCATGTGATGCACAGATCTTGACGTTTTTTTCTGAATAGGCAATCGACTGTCGAATCTGGTCATAAACCCTGCCTGTTGAGAAATTCGCGAATGTGCCCGTGAATGGAATTTTACCACCAATGGTCATTCCTGCGGCCAAACCCATCATATTGGCTTCTGCGATACCCACTTGAAAGAAGCGTTCAGGATTTTCTTTAATGAATTCCTGCATTTTCAACGAACCGATCAAGTCGGCACATAGCGCAACTACATCGGGGTTTTTCCTTCCCAGCTCTGCAAGCCCTGCACCGAATCCAGAACGTGTGTCTTGTTTTTCTGTATAAGTAAATTTCGTCATGATCGTCGGTTTAGTAGTCTCCTAAGGTTTCTTCCAATTGTCCTAAAGCGTTAGCAAGCTGCTCGTCATTTGGAGCCACACCATGCCATTTGTGTGTGCCTACCATGAAGTCTACGCCATATCCCATTTCTGTCGTCATTAAATTCAGGATAGGTTTTCCTTTTCCTGTCAAGGCTTTTGCTTTTTCTAGACTATCGATCAACGACTCGATCTCGTTGCCATTGCTTTCAATGACCTCCCAGCCAAAGGCTTCCCATTTGGCTTTAAGATCACCTAAGGACATGACTTCTTCAGTTGGCCCATCAATTTGCTGTCCATTATAATCTACCGTAGCAATGAGGTTATCAATTTTATGGTGTGCTGCATACATCGCGGCCTCCCATACTTGTCCTTCTTCTAGCTCACCATCACCCATCAAGGCAAAGACCAAGTTAGGTTCGCCATTGAGTTTTTTCGTTTGTGCAGCACCACAGGCCACAGATAGGCCTTGACCTAAGGAGCCTGATGCGATTCGAATACCAGGCAGGCCTTCTTCGGTAGCAGGGTGGCCTTGCAATCGGCTGTTGATCTTTCTAAAAGTAGCGAGCTCACTCACCTCGAAATAGCCGGCACGTGCCAATACGCTGTACCAAACGGGGGAGATGTGTCCGTTAGAGAGAAAAAAGAGGTCTTCTTGCTTTCCATCGGGATCAAACCCATCTTTTCTTTCCATGATATGGAAATAGAGCGCTACAAAAAAATCAGTACATCCTAGTGAGCCTCCCGGATGACCGGAATTGACTGCATGTACCATGCGTAAGATGTCTCGGCGGACCTGAGACGCCATACGCTTTAGCTCGGGTATAGTTGCTTCGTTCACGTTGATTGGTTTGGTTATTTCAAAATTTGAGCGGTATGCTCTTTGGTTTTTACTTTTCCGATGATGTCTTCTATCACACCATTTTCGTCAATAATAAAGGTCGTTCTGGCAGTGCCCATGTATTCTCTGCCATACATTTGTTTCTTTACCCATGTACCAAATTGCTCATGGATGGTTTTATCCTCGTCGGCAATTAATGGGAAAGGGAGCTCGTATTTTTTAATGAAATTCTGGTGTTTCTTAGCTGAATCTGAGCTAATGCCCACTATAGCATAACCGGCGTTGAGCAAGGCGTCATAATTGTCTCGTAAGTTACAGGCTTGAGCCGTGCAGCCAGGGGTATTGTCTTTAGGATAAAAGTAAAGTGCTAATTTCTTGCCTTGAAAATCAGATAATTTGATAAGGTTTTCATCCTGATCGATTCCTTCAAAAGCTGGTGCTTTGTTACCTACTTGTAAACTCATAATTCTCCTAGTTTTAATTCGTAAATGGTTTCGTTTCCGGCATTGTCTGCCACTACTAATTCCAACTCACCTTCAAGCGGTTTGTTTTTATCCAAACGCTCACTCCAAATCAGATTTCTTTTGGGCTCATAGTGCATCAAAAGCCATTCTCCGTTGATCCTTGCCTCGAACGAGCTGATACCTGCAAGATCGTCTTTTATTCGGAAAGAAACTCGATTATTTGAGGTAGATATCAACTCTACCAATGGCTTCTTTTCATCTTTCAACAGCGTGAATTTGCCAAAGCTCGAAGTGCGAAATATAAACTTATTGTCCTCATAGGAGCCGCCTACAAAGCTAGGGTATCGCGCATTGCTCACTTGGTAGACATGATATTTCTCAATACTGTCGTAGGCGGCCATAGGCTGCCACTCGATCTTTATCTTGCCTTTCAAGGGGATATTCCGTTGTCCGATTTCTAAAAAGTCATTCGCTGCCGTCCATTCGTGCAGCGCCTGTACATAGAGGGTGTCGAATAATGAGCTTTTGTCCAAAGTGAGCGAATAGGTATCCGTAAGAAAGGCGTGCTGTGTAGAAGCTGGGATGCGGTCTGCAAAATTGTAGGTTTTGACATTTCCTTGTCCGAAGTCTATTCGCACAGGTAGAAATCTTTTGAGGTCGATGAGGTAAAAATGCTCATCGTCCATGGAGTAATCCGGTTCAATCACGGTCGAACCTTCCTTTTCATAGATCGTGATCTTCTCTTGATCATTAGTTACGGGCTGGTGGACAATGAGTGTATTTTCAAGCACGAAGTAATCTTGTTTCGATGTGACAATCGGATTGTTTGACGTGACATCCACTTGTCCAATAACCTGGAAAGCTAGAGTAGAGGTATTTTGGTTGGCATCTTCTAACTCAATGCGAACGTTCAATGTGTCGCTTTCTTCAATTTGAATCAACCCATTTCCGTCGTCTACATCGTAAAAATCCAAGACATTGCCATCATCAACGTAGAGCTTGCCAAAGCGAGTGCGTGTCGCACTGATCAATTGATAGTTGGAATGTACATTAATGTTCTTTTGGTATGAAAAATTGATGCTGTCAATATCTTGCGTAAAATAGAGTTCATCATTAAGGTAGACTTTAGTAAAGGGTACGCCGTTGCGATTATTAGCTCCGTTTTGTCTATCAAAGCTATACAGTTCGAGACCAATTGTTCCAATGGCTTTGATGGGTTCGGTTGTATAGTGTCCATTCCGAACCGTTGTGGTTTTAAAGGTGGCATAACCGAATTGTCCATTTACGCGTGATGATGTATTCATTGTACGGACGCCCAACGAAACCGCTACAGGTTTAATATCATCCACCACCTCATCGAAGCCAATTCTCAAGGGGTCGAGCACTTCCTGATCAATGCTTCTAATTTCAAAGTGAAGATGTGGGCCTGTGGACGAGCCGCTATTGCCTGATTTGGCAATCACTTCTCCTTTTTTGAAGTTGAATTGACCTTTTTTAGGGAAAAGATTCAGGGCATGGGTTTCTCTTTTATAATGTTGAACTAGGACATAAGCAGCAACTTCTTCTGAGAATTCTTCGAGATGAGCATATACCGTGGTTGTGCCATTAGGATGATTAACGTATAAACAGTTGCCATAACCTCCTGGCCCCACACGAATTCGGCTGACATAACCATCAGCTGCGGCATGTACATTTAAGCCCGTTTTACCTTCCGTCTTGATGTCTAGGCCTGCATGAAAATGACCTGCGCGAAGTTCACCCATGGTACCTGATAATAAATTGATTTGATCGGGCTTTATGGGAAAAGTATAATAGCCTTTTTCAATACCCTCATATTGTCCATAGAGGTTGAAGACGAGCATACAGCTCACTACCAATAAAAAAAGACGTTTACTTGATCTCAACACTTAACATTTTTTCTTCTCCAATGAAGGCTTCTAATCTATCGCCAATGGCAATAGGGCCGACACCTTTGGGTGTTCCGGTAAAGATGACATCACCCTTCTTCAAGGTAAAGAACTGTGATACATAAGCAATGATTTGGTCAAAAGTATATAACATCAATCTTGAATTTCCATTTTGTTTGACCGTTCCATTTTGAGTGAGAGAGAAGTCGATGTTATTCATGTCAAAACGGTCTTTGCTCACAAAATCAGAGATCGGAGCAGAGCCATTAAATCCTTTGGCCTTTTCCCAAGGTAATCCTTTCTCTTTCAATTTGGTCTGTAGGTCTCTTGCTGTAAAGTCAATTCCTATGCCAATTTCATCATAGTATTTGTGAGCGAATTTTTCTTGGATGAATTTCCCCTCTTTATTGATCTTCAAGAGCAATTCTACCTCAAAATGAATGTCTTTGGAAAATTCAGGGTAATAGAAGGGTTGACCGTTTCTTAAGACTGCCGTGTCTGGTTTCATGAAGATGACAGGTTCACTCGGGCGCTCGTTGTTGAGTTCTTCTATGTGTTCCGTGTAATTTCTACCAATGGCAATGATTTTCATTCCGCTTTTCTTTTAAATGAAATAATAACAAATTTAAAACCTCAATCTGATTGACACTTGTTATTAAGAGAACATAATTACCTTTCAGCAAATTATTAGCCCATGAAATCAGCGCTTCTTAAAAATAGCCTCATTGTATTTACCTTAATTCTAGTTGCAGTAGCCTGTACTAAGGTGCCCTTTACCAATAGGAAACAGGTGACTGGGATTTACAGCACAGATCAGATCTTGCAAATGAGTTATTAGTCGTATGCACACGTAATGGATTCAGTGCCGTTGTCTTCAGATGCAGAAAAAGTAGCAATGATCAAACGCGTTGGGACTAAAATTCAAGCTGCGGCAGAACAATTATTGGCAGAAAAAGGACAAAGTAATGCGATAGCTGGTTTTGAATGGGAGTACAATTTGATCCAGAATGACACCTTGGTCAATGCTTGGTGTATGCCAGGTGGAAAGGTGGCCTTTTATACCGCTATTTTGCCTATTTGTCAAGATGAGACGGGAGTGGCTGTGGTGATGGGACATGAGATCGCACACGCTATAGCCAAACATGGCCAAGAAAGAATAAATCAAGGCGCACTGAAAAATGGGGCGCTCAATCTTGGGGCTTCAGTTTTGGGTCAAAATCCTTCACTGGGAGAAAAGTTGATCTTTTACGGCATCGGTTATGGCTCAGAATTTGGAATGCTGGCCTATTCAAGAACGCATGAGTCTGAGTCGGATGAAATTGGGTTGTACTTGATGGCGGCTGCCGGTTACGATCCTCAGGTAGCTCCTGAGTTTTGGGAACGTATGTCCGGCGGTGGGCAGGAACCACCCGAGTTTCTATCTACTCATCCTAATCATTCCACAAGGGTAGAACAATTGGAAAAGTTAATGCCGAAAGCAATGGAGTATTACGAGGCGAGTAAAAAATAATCATGAACCAATGAGTTCAAGAAGCGCTTTTGCTTTGACAAAACATTCTTCGTACTCGTTCTCAGGAAGTGCATCGTAAGTGATGGCACTGCCCACATGAAAGCCATATTTTTTCGTTGCAAGGTTCAAGAATAGACTGCGAATCAATACATTAAAATCAAAGTTTCCATTTGGTTGAAAGTAACCTGCCGCACCAGAAAAGGCACCTCTCTTGCTTTTTTCATACACTTCTGTGAGCTCCATCACCTTACGTTTCGGGGCACCAGTCATGCTTCCCATAGGAAATGCATTGGCAATGGCATCAAGTCCTGAAACATCCGAACGTAGGGTAGAGGTAATGGTAGAGATCATTTGGTGCACTTGTTTGAAAGAGTAGATACCAAACATTTCTTCGACCATGACAGAGCCAGATTCCGAGCTCTTTGCAAGATCATTTCGCACAAGGTCTACGATCATCATATTCTCAGCGAGCTCTTTTTCGTCATTCCTTAAGGCTACTTTGAGATGCTCATCTTCAATAGCGGTTGCGCCTCTCGGCTTTGTACCCTTAATGGGTTGAGAGATAAGCTGTTGACCTACTCTTTTCAAAAACCGTTCTGGGGATGCGCAAACAATTGCATGCTCATTGAATTTCTGCAAACAAGAAAAGGGTTTGGGAGATAGCTCATTTAACCTCATGTAAAGCGAAGTGAGATCGACTGCCTTAAACTCACCAAAAAAACCTTGGCAAAAATTGATCTCGTAAAAATCACCTTCCACGATATGCTCAATCAGTCTGTGGACCGTGTCTATGTAGGCTTGTTTTTGAAACTCTGGTGATGGTCTTCCAAATTGAAAGGAGTGATTGGGGATGCGATGGGCATTGATCTTTTCAAGTATATCGTCATCCCCAAGCAACAAATGCGCTTCATCTTTATGGAATTCAATAACATAGGAGGGATTGAAGAAATTGAGATCGGGGAATAACAGGTGATCTTCATTGACAGAGGACAGGTCATGCAATTCATTCTTTAAATCATAGCCTAAGTAGCCAAAACACCATTGATCTTGGCTAAACGGACCGAGATCAGCCAAACCATTCGGTGGTGATTGTAGTGTTTGTTCGGCGCCAATGGCGAGAAGATGTCGATATCCGTTATGAGGATAAGGGGTGTCATTGTCTTGGTGATACGAAAAGTAATTGAAGTGTTCATCAGCATAGCTGATGGCTTTGGCGATCCACTCTTTAGAGATGTTAGTACGTTGCACGGTCTTCAATTGCTTGCAAAAATAGCAGAAATCATTAGGCACAAAAAAAGCCTCACCAGAAGGCAAGGCTTTTCATGATTTCCTTTTTACTGCTTACATCGTTGCTTCTTGCGTTCCTGCTTCCAATTCGAAACCAACATTAACTGTGTTGTAGATGAACTTATCTTTCGCTTTATCAGCTACTGAAGATTCATCCTGGTACATTAGTTCCCAGTCTGTCCTGTTGATATTGAAATTCGCTTTGGCCTTCACTACACCATTCTCAAGGTTAACCCATGCTGGGAAGGTGATGTTCTTGGTAATGCCTCTCATGGTTAAGTTACCAGAAATAAAATGTGTAGGGTTTTCCACCATGATTTCGCTAAGCGAGGCTGGCGCATATTCCGTAGCAAATTCCTCATTGTCGTTGCCCAATTGTGCCTGTGCGAATGGCGTCGCTCCTGTAATTTCGAACTGTGCAGAAGAGAAGTTCTCTGCATCAAAGAAATCAGCCGACATTAAGTGACCTCTTAATTTTTCATTCCATTCTGAATCTGCGGGTAGATCAAGAACAGTCAATGAATTGATGTCGATGTCAAATGAGCCGCCAACAATTGTTTCGTTTTGTACCAATACCTCACCACCGGCAACATTGATAGTTCCGTTGTGCTTACCCGCTGGCTTTGAGCCTATCCAGGTTACGACAGAATTATCTGCATTCACCGAAATTGACATGGCATCTTCTGTTGTAGATACACTTTTTGCTTCAGAAGTTTCTACTGTTGTGTTGTTTGATCCACACGACCAAACTAGCCCTAGCATGGCTATTAGTGCGAAAGTTGATTTTAAATTTTTCATATCGATTATAATTATGTTTCCTTAGGTAAAAATTTGGACTACACGATTGTTGATCATGAATTCATGGACATTAACTAACGGTCTGTCTAAAAGGTTCATGTATCTACATATAAAATTTCAATATGGCACTGATCAAAGGGGTTAAAGGAGTAAAACCCACGATAGATGCTACCTGTTGGTTGGCAGACAATGCCACAGTAGTGGGTGACGTGACGATGGGAAAAAACAGTAATTTGTGGTTCAATACGGTTCTTAGAGGAGATGTTTGTAAGATTCGAATGGGTGAAAACTGTAATATTCAAGATAATGCTGTTATTCATGGTACCTTGAATCATTCAGAAACCATTTTGGGTGATAATGTTTCAGTAGGCCATAATGCGATCATCCATGGGTGTCAGGTTGAAGACAATGTGTTGATCGGAATGGGTGCAATTGTTTTGGACAATGCAGTCATTAAAAAAGGAGCAATGGTTGCCGCAGGTGCTGTGGTCTTGGCCAACACCGTGGTTCCGGAAAACACCTTATTTGCGGGTATGCCGGCAAAAATGGTCAAAGTGATTGATGAAAGACTGAGAAAAGTAATTGATAAAACCCCGGAGCATTACATCATGTACACGGGTTGGATAGATAAAGACTAATCAAATGATTAACCTTCCATACGATCATGAATTTAATGCCTTCTATACCGGCTATGTTCAGGCCGTAGGAGAGCAGGATGTTTTGGTTGCTTTGAAAAAGCAGTTGAAGTCTGTACCGAATCTCTTGTGGACCATCAAAAAGGGTCAGCAGGATTATGCCTATGCGCCTGGAAAATGGACCATAAAGCAAATGCTTCAACATTTAAATGATGTCGAACGCGTATTTACCTATCGCGCACTCTGCTTTGCACGAGGTGACAAGCAACCTCAGCCCGGCATGGATCAAGACCTTTACCTTTTGAATGTTGATTTGAGAGAAGTGCCTTTTGCAGGGATGATCGATGAATTTGTGTCGCTAAGGGTAGCTACGATCTGTTTGTTTGAACGATTAAATGATTTTCAATTAGATCAAGTCGGGACTGCCGATAGGCATCCGATTACGGTCAGGGCCTTGGCGGCAATAACTGCCGGACACGTACAGCATCATGTGAATATTTTGAAAGAAAGATACCTTTAATGAGTATTCTCGATACCAGCAAGTCGTACGCTACGGAGACGAAATCGCGTACCATCATTAGATTTCAAGATTGTGATCCGCTTCAGCATTTGAATAATGCCAAGTACTTTGATTATTTTTTTAATGCTCGGGAAGATCAGGTACCGAAGTTATATGGGGTGGAAATCCGCGATTTGATTTCCAGGTTCGATGCCATTTGGGTTGTCTATAATCATCATATTGCCTACCTCCGATCAGCTATGCTCGGGGAGTGGGTGAGCATCAGGACTCGTTTGATCTGGTACAATGACAACACGGTTGTAGTGGAATACATCATGCTCGATGAACAGGAAACGCATATTAAAACGGTGCTTTGGACAACGCTGAAATATGTGAGTATGAAAACTAGTAAAACGACGGCGCACTCTGATGAACTAACCGAATATCTCGAGATCATTAGGCATAAAGGTGTTGCTTACGATGCCAATCAATTTGATGCAAGAGTGAAAGATTTGAAAGAACAGGTAAAAAATGGCTTTTGAAAAAGACTTAATTCCTTTAACTTATTTCACGATAAAATAAGCTAAGAAAATGTCTGCTAATTTAGGTTTTGATACACAAGAGATTGAAAAGCTCAAAGAGGAAATGAAAGCTGCTGGTCAATCTTACGTCGTTATTGAGTCGGAAGATAATAATGACGACTTCATGAATTTTTACTTTCTAGGGGTTTATGAAGGTCGAGAGGCCATTTATGATGCCGCCCTATATACCTTAAAAATGCAGCATAATAGTGAGGTGTTTGAACTAGCACAGCATAAGGTAGCCAAGAAGTTCCCGAATTATAAGCAGATCGATTATACGGAAGATGAAAATGGAGATATCGCGCCGCTGAACGACCTCGATGAAGAGATTGGACTTTACTTGACAGAGGTGATGGATGAATTAGAAGAAGAGGAGACTGTCAAAGTGCATGAGCATGTTGACGTGGATCCTAAAATCGACTTTGGCATTGGAATAGATGCTGGCTTGAATGTCGAGGCAATCACACATGAGGTCATTGAGCAATTTATTGCTGATTACAACGATGCCTCTCTCAAGTTAGACCCGACGCATTACTCTTTTCAATTCCAAGAAGATAATTAATTGCCCAAACAATTCGTCTTCGAATTGATTAGCATGATATGCTAAAGATTGCCTGGGCGCCTATCTACGCTCATCCGCTTCCTAAGAACCATCGTTTTCCGATGGAGAAGTATAACTTGCTGCCTGAGCAATTACTTTACGAAGGAACCATCACTGAGGAGCATTTCTTCGCTCCAGAGCCACTATCGGATGAGCTGATCATTCGTACACATGATCAGCACTATTGGCAAAAATTGCGTGGATTGGCATTAGATCGTAAGGAAGAGCGACGAACAGGTTTTCCGCTTTCTAAGCAATTGGTCGATCGGGAAGTGGTCATTATCAATGGCACCTTAGAGGCAGCGAACTATGCGCGCGAATACGGGGTAGCAATGAATATAGCAGGGGGTACGCACCATGCTTTTACCGATAGAGGAGAAGGGTTTTGCCTATTGAATGATATCGCCATCGCTTCACATTATTTACTTGATAATAAGTTGGCCACCAAGGTTCTGGTCGTGGATCTGGATGTTCATCAAGGGAACGGAACAGCACAGATTTTCGAAAATGAAGATCGAGTATTTACATTCAGTATGCATGGAGAAAAGAACTATCCCATGCACAAAGAACACTCTGATCTAGATATTGCACTACCTGATGGTATCACAGATCAACCTTATTTAAAGCTGTTGGATAGACATCTCAAAAAACTGCTAGAAGAGCAGCAACCTGATTTTATTTTCTTTCAAAGTGGTGTCGATGTGCTGGCTACTGATAAACTGGGTCGTTTAGGACTGAGTATAGAAGGATGCAAAATGCGCGATGAATTGGTCCTTTCTTTAGCGAAAGAAAACCAAATTCCTTTGGTCGCGAGCATGGGTGGTGGCTATTCTGAAAAGATCGCCCATATTGTTGAGGCCCATGCCAATACTTACCGTTTGGCGCAATCTATTTATTTTTAGGTATGGATAAGACAAAGAGAAGTTGGCTGCTATTCAGTGCAATAGGTTTGGCTACATTTGGTTTTGGGTTGAGTTTAATGGGAGAGGCCTTAATTCGTAAGTATGAATCTGACAGTTGGCAAGATTGGTTTTGGATCGGTACCCTCGCGTTGGTTGTGATCAATACGGGCTTGGCCTTATTTGGCAAAGCGATCACACTGCGCGTCAAACTTGATCAGCAAAACAATAAATAGCTTTTTTTGGCCTTTTAACTTATTTTTTGAGGCCGAAAGGCATGAGATCTGTGTTAAATTGCAATATTTGCGTAATAATTATTTTCTCGAGGAGTTTCTTCTATATGTTGAGTAGAGTATTGGTCATATTGACCTCGATTTTTATTGTATATCAACTATCAGGGCAAGAATTGATGCATGTCAAAATCGATAGCATTAATTCTCCTTATGATGAGTTCAACCCCGCTGTTTCTCCCGATGGTCAGACAATCTACTTGACTCGACGAGGCCATTCTCAAAATGTTGCTGGGGTTATCGACTTGGGCGATATTTGGTATGCAGAAAGAACTTCAAGTGGTTGGACACGACTGAAACATGGTGGGGCTACCATCAATCATCAAGGCTTAAACGGCGTGGTTGGTTTTTCTGCTGACGGAGAGCGCATGTATTTGCTCAATTACTTTGACCCAGATGGGAATGGAGGAGGAAACCTTCGCAATGGAATCGCTGTCAGCCGACGAGTGAATGGAGAATGGTCTACTCCAGAACGGATTCAGATTACTTACTTTCAGAATAAATCAACCCATTTGAGCGCTACCATTTCAAGGGATGAAATAGTACTCATTCTGGCTATGGAGTCTTATGTTACAGAAGGAAATGAAGACCTTTATGTGTCATTTAAGCAACAAGATGGCACCTGGACTCAGCCAGAGAGCTTAGGCAACACCATCAATACCTATGGTCAAGAGTTAACTCCTTTTTTAGCCGACGACAATCGAACACTCTACTTTTCCAATAACACAAGAGAGGGGTTAGGTGGAAGAGATATCTACATGAGTGTGAGAGAAGAAGGTTCATGGACCAATTGGTCTGAACCCATGAACATGGGGCCTGCACTGAATACTGAGGGTATAGAAATGGGTTTTTACTTACCCAAAGGTAGTGTGGATGCGTATTTTTCAACTACCCAAAATAGTGAGGGAAAAGGTGATATTTTCACATTCGCCATGTCCATGCCAGCAATACCAAAAGACTCCACCGTGCTGATAGTAGAGGAGGTGCCTGAAACCGTGTTGACTGATAGCCTAGCCATTGAAGCTGAGGTCCCGATAGATCTAGTGCCCAAGCTGCAACCTACTCAGCCAGCTGAGGTAGAAGACACTCCACCTATGGTGGTCATGACCTTTCAGGTATTGGATATAGAAACGGAGGAGCCTGTGACCGCAACAGTTACCATGACAGGAGATAGAGATAAAGTGAGTTTTAATACCGCTGATTTGGAGGAAGAACAGAAATTCATGAAGGCTTTTCCAGAAGGAGATACCATCAAGGTGGAGATCAAAGCAGCTGGTTACCTAGATTATAGTGAGGAGTTTATTGCCGCTGCTACACCAAGAGGATTAGATGATGAGTTTGGAACTGCTGTAGAAGCATTCAGGATGATCAGAAAGCAAGTAGGTACTTCAGTAAAGATCGAAAATGTTTTCTTTAAAAGGGGGAGTGCCAGTTTTCTTGAACCCGATGTAGCGCATCAACAGATCGATCAGTTGGTGACGTTAATGAACAAGAATCTCGATGCGCACATCAGATTGGAAGGGCATACCGATGCTAGTGGAGACGAAAGTTTGCTTAAGGCACTTTCTGAAGAACGGGTTAAAACTGTTAAACGTTACATGGTGAGTCAAGGTATTAACGAAAATAGAATAGAAGTAGTCGGTTTAGGAGGTACTAGACCCATTGCTTCAAATGATACACAAGCAGGTCGCGAAATGAATAGAAGAGTGGAGTTTGTGATCATTCGATAGTCTCATAAAAAGCTGCCACCATATCTTCTGGGCATCGAACGGGCCTGTTACTATTTCTATCTAACATGACCCAAACCGTTCGGCATTTACTGACCAATTCAGCTGAATCGACACGATAGATCTCAACAATTCGATGACTCTTTACCCCCTCAAAAGAATCGATATAGGTGCGAAGGTGAAGCCTTTCATTTAAAAAAGCTGGTTTTTTGTATTCAATATGATGACTTAAAGCTACCCACACATAGGCTGTCAACCATGCAGGTTGTGCTTCTTGCTCCCAATGCGCTTTAGCCACGTCCTGTACCCATTGCAAGTATTGCACATTGTTCACATGCTGGTTTTCATCAAGGTGCTCCTGTTGGACCTCAACGGTCATCTCATGAATTTTCACTTGAGCCATCTTCAATAGGTTATTTTTCTGATTTCCTCTCTGATGGCGATGCCGTTCTGGTAGGTGATTTTTTTAATCCAGTTCTTGTGCGTATCGTAACTATAAAAGGTAGCAAAACGATTCACTTTGGTACCCGATATGGTTCTTGATTCATACTCGATTAGATCGTCATAGATGAATATTTCTCTAAATCTAGACCTAAACTTAGTGGAATCATTCTGTTCATAATAGCCCTTGATGTTAACCCGCAAAGAGTCTGAGATCAATTCGAATCGCAATTCTGCTGGAGACCCATCTTGTTCATAAATGATGGTACGTTCAATGGTAGAATCGGGATAACTATTGTAATATGTGCGCTGTAACAAGTGCTGATCTTGGTAGATGGCTACTTCTTTATCATCTGGGGATTCGGGCTCATATTGATTAAAAAATTGCTTTTGGCTACTCAATTCATCTTCATTGGTGTAGTACACTTCTTCTGTCAATTCACCTTTATCGTCATAGGCATAGCTCCAATAATGCTTTAGGCTCTGTTGACCATGAAATTCACTTTTTTTGATAGGTAATAGGTCGGCATTGTATTCAACGATTACCTTAGAATGGACTTGTCCATTCAGACGTAAATTCGTTTCGGTAGCCCTTAGGGTCTCTTCATCGTATGCATAGATGGTTTCGACCAAAGGATTATTCGCCCGTTTCTGTCTTATGATTCTTCCATATTGATCAAATTCATAGAAAAGGAAGGCTTCGTCATTAACGTAGAAGGTGATTTTTCGGTGTTGATCTAAACTCAGGTCTACTTGGATAGAGAGTTCATCTTTCACCAATTTGCTTTTTGCTTTATCATAATTCTTGTAGCTAATGGTGTAAGTGCTCGGCCGATCATTCAGGTTCACGTCAATCGGGAACTGTTCTAAGTCCTTGGTAGGAAAGGAGGGAAGCCGCTGCGCAAAACTGAATTGGCAAAAGACGAGGCTGGCGAATAAAAAATAGCGTCGCATCCTTAAAGATAATCAGAATCCCGCAGCATTATCATCTCCACGTGGATCGGCACCACCTTCAAGTCTACCATCTGGCAGTACCAAGATGGCATCTACTCTTCCTATGGCACTTCGTTCGAAGAATTTATGGCCCATTTCAACCAATTGACCACGTACTTCAGGCGTAAAACCACCCCTTTCAACACTTATGCCATCAGGAAGCCATTGGTGATGAAATCTTGGAGCGTTTACAGCTTCTTGCATGCCCATGTTCCATTCCACCACATTGAGGATGGTTTGGAAAACCGAGGTGATGATGGTTGACCCTCCTGGAGTTCCGACTACCATAAAGAGTTCTCCATTTTTAGTGATGATAGTTGGTGTCATGGAGCTGAGCATGCGTTTGCCCGGTGCAATGGCATTTGCTTCACCACCAACCAATCCAAACATGTTGGGCGTACCCGGTTTGATACTAAAATCGTCCATTTCGTTGTTCAATAGAAAACCTGCACCGCCAACATACACTTTGCTACCCATGCCTCCATTGAGTGTTGTGGTCACGGAAACAGCATTTCCCATGGGATCAATAACTGATAGATGGGTGGTTTCATTGCTCTCGTAAGGGGCTGGATTTCCAGCGCTAATGTCTTTGCTCAATGTTGCTTTTTTCGGATCAAAGTCATTCATACGCTCAAGCATATAGGCTTTGTTGATGAGGCCACTTTTGGGTACATCATAGAAGTCTTCATCACCCAAATGTTCTGCTCTGTCTGCATAAACCCTTCTTTCCGCTTCGGCAATCAAGTGCAGACTTTCAACTCCGTGGAATGTCATCGTCGACAAATCATAATCTTCAACCGCATTGAACAGTTGGCTTAGTGCAATTCCTCCACTTGATGGTGGAGGCATGGAAATGAATTCGTAGTTTTTATAAGTGCCTTGTATGGGGTCGCGCCATTTGGCCTCATAGCTGCTCAGGTCTTCAAGCGTAATTAACCCTTCACCGCGTTCCATTTCTTCAACAATCAGTTGTGCAGTTTCACCTTCATAGAAGCCCTTATGGCCATGATCTCTGATTCTAGTTAAGGTAGTCGCTAATTCAGGAATACTAACGGTGTCACCTTCTTGCCATTCGGTTCCTTCTTCAGCCAAGAAAAACTCAGGCATTACCGTATTATATTCTATCAAGGCTTCGCGATTGCGGTTAAGGTTTGCTGCTTCTCTTGCTGTTAAGGTCCAACCCTCGGCGGCAAGCTTAATAGACGGCTCAACCAATTTTTCCCATGCTAAGCTGCCGTATTTTAGATGCGAGGCAAATAGGCCGGCAACAGTTCCAGGAACTCCAGCGGCTAGATGGCCACGTATGCTCGCGTTTTTGATGACCTTTCCTTCTTCATCAAGATACATGTCTTTTTTACTGCCACTCGGTGCTTTCTCTCGATAATCTAGAGTCGCTACTTCGCCATTCGCCATGCGAGCAACCATGAAACCACCACCTCCAATATTACCGGCACCAGGATACACTACAGCTAGTGCTAACTGCGTAGCAATAGCGGCATCTACTGCATTGCCGCCTTGTTCCATGATCTCTTTGCCCACTTTACTGGCAAGTGGATGGGCAGAAACGACCATGGCCTTCTCACTGATAAGCCCCCGTTCTTTCGGTTGATCACAGGAGAGTAGAAAGGCACTTAGCATGGTAAAAAGAATCAGTTGCTTCATGGTTTGGTCTATTAATCTTGCCCGATGGTGGTTTCAAATAATTTTAGAATGCGCTTATATTCATCTGTCCAGCTACTTGGAGTGGTGAATCCATGATTCTCAACGGGATATAAGGCCATTTCCCAGTTGTCTTTCCCTAGCTCAATCAAACGTTGGGCCAGTCGCACAACATCCTGAAAATGAACGTTGGTATCTACCATGCCATGAGCGATCAACAAGTTACCCTCTAGTCCTTCAGCATAGTAGATCGGAGAGCTTCTTTTGTAAGCCAATGGATCTTCGACTGGCGTATTCAAAATATTGGCTGTATAGCCATGATTGTAATGTGCCCAGTCGGTTACACTTCGTAATGCAGCCCCAGAACTGATCACATCAGGATGATTGAACATGGCGAAGAGTGTAATAAAACCACCATAGGAACCACCGTACATACCAATTCGATCTGGATCAACACCATGTTCCCTAACCAAGAACTGAGCGCCATCTATTTGGTCTGATAGATCTTTTCCGCCCATATGACGATAAATCCCTGTTCGCCAATCGCGGCCATATCCGGCGCTCGCTCGGTAATCGATGTCAAGCACGGTATACCCTTTGGCCATCAGCAGGTTGTTGAACATGAATTCACGGAAATAACTACTCCACCAGTAATGCACGTTCTGCAAATAGCCAGCACCGTGAACAAAAATAACGGCTGCACCATTGGGATTCTCTGGTTTATAGATTCGCGCATAGACTTCTTCTCCATCCTCTGCTGTGAAGGTGGTGACCTCAGGTTCATGCCATTCATATTGCTGAAATCCTTCTTTTAAGCTTTCTGTCAATTTTTTGGGCTCAGCATTTGGTTTGTTCTCTTGCACATAAAGCTCCCAAGGTTGATCGATGTAAGAGTACCTAATGGCTAAATGAGATTCATCTGGTGAAAGAGTGACCTCATTGTTCCCATCCATTGTGGTGAGTTGTGTGATCTTGCCTCCTTTGGCTGGCATAGAATAGAAATGCCGGATGCCTGGATGCTTCATGTTGGCAGTGAAATACCATTTTTTACCATCCTTAGAGAGAAAAGGATTATAGACTTCGTAATTGCCATCCGTCAGTTGTTTCATCACACCACTGGCCAGGTCATAAGTATACAAATGTGCATAACCACTGGCCTCCGATTGAAAATAGATGGTCTTGTTGTCTTCCATAAAGCCAAAGGTTCCCGAACCGAATTCACTACCAATGCCTGGTCCTGCGATCCATGCTTCGTCTCTTTGTCTATCAATTAAAGTCAGTTTTCCTGTTGCAGGTATAAGGCGCATGATCCATCTGTCTTTATTGTCGAAAGAAGCGAAATGGGCGACAGCATATTGACCATCTTCAGACCAAATGATGTCGTTGCCTGAAACAAGGCGGTCTTTCTTTTCCCATTCCTTATCAGGATAATCGGACGTGAAGTCTGGCAGATCCTGAATGCCTGGAAGTTGGCTATGATCAACCATGTAGAACGAGTCAGCTTCGATGTGATAGATGCCAAGTTCATAATGACCTTGATCTCCACCTACCTTAGAACGGGTGTTGATGTCAGTTGTATAGCCGCTTTGGGTAACATAGTTAGGGACAATTGTCCTTTTTGCAGGATTTTCAGCAGCTTGGTAGACCCTAAAGCTGACATACTGACCATCAGGGGAAAGTTGAACGCGACTAGCATTTTCCACTTCGATTCGGCTGAGGTAATCGGCGCCATCATTCATGAAGCGTGAAAAATTTCTTCTTCTGCCACCACCATCTCGTTGGTCTTTGAGATGAGATGAGGTTAAGGCTTGATCTCTCCTTAGCCAATTATCTTGTGTTCGATTACCTTCTGATGAATTGTTGTTGCTTCTTGTTTTTTCTTCCTCTTCAGGAAAGTCAAAATTAGTGAGTTGCTTAATTAAGTTCTTACTGAGGTCGATTAAGTATAAGTTGTCTTCAGACATAAACGAGATCTGATCGTCCTGATGATAAGCCGGATTGTTTTCAGACGTGTTGGTTGAGGTAAGCTGTGTTTCCTTTCCCGATTTGATGTTCTTGATGAAGATGTCTCCTCCTTTTTCATAAACTATGTTCTCTGATTTGGAGTCCCAATTATAGTTTGAGGGCCAACCCTCATTGCGGTCGTCCGCTTTTTCAGCTGTGCCGCCTTTTGCATCAATGATATAGGTGGAAGAGAAGCGTTCCTCATCAGGGTTCCAATTGAAGAATATGCGTTGACCATCTCTTGACCATGAAATATTGGAAGGTGAGGTTCCTATGAACGAAGCAGGTTCTTGCATGATTTCTTCCACTGTAAGTTCAGTCAAAGGTTTTTGCTGGGCATGCGTTATAGAAACTACGAGGAATAAGGCTAAAACAGATAAGAGGTTTTTCATATGCAGTATTTAATCAGCTCAAACATAGTAGAAGTTCTTTTCTTTTAAAGCGCCATTTATATGTTTGGTCAGCTAGTCTCCCTAAAAATGTGAATTCATTTTCTTTTACAGAAAAATTATTAACGAAATGACCAACAAATAATGAATAGATTGAATCAATTTCATGGATGGCAGTCTGCTTTTATCCGTACTGATCTGATGACATGAATTTACTAGTCTTTCAAGCTGGTTCTGTGATTGGAACCCTAATGAAGCGAGCACAAACATAGCGTTATGGATTAAGTCAGTTCATCAATGGCATTTTAAAAATTTAACTGAGATCGAACGCTTCTTGGAATTCACTAATTTGTAGCCATGTCAGAATTGAAGCTCACAATTTTTCAACAAACCGAGCTGGACAGTCTTGTTCAGATCAGAAAGGGTGAGCATCGTTTGGGTCAACGTTTGAAGCTTTTAAAGGGCAGCATGAAAGACTTGTCAGATCTGTCCAAAAAAGGGGTGAAGTTTGCGATTTTGGGTATCCCAGAATGCATCGGGCCTTTAGGGAATGCAGGTAAATCTGGTGCAGAACATGCCTTTAAGGCCTTTATTGAATGTTTCGTGAATGTACAGAGCAATCGCTTCTTAGATGGAAAGGAAATTGTACTCATTGGTCAGGTTGATTTAGAGGACCTGCAAAGGGAGGCGCTCAAGCTTGACCCAGCTTCTGATTACTATTTTCAGAAGCTTCATTTGATGTGCGAAACCATTGATGAACGCGTACAACCGATCGTTCAAAAGATCGTCAGCTGTGGAGTTGTACCCATTGTGATCGGTGGAGGACATAATAATGCACTTCCCATCATCTCTGCCATTGCCGCTCAAAAAGGTCCTTTGAATGTATTGAATTTTGATGCACACGCAGATTTTCGAGCATTGGAGGGAAGACACAGTGGGAATGGATTTTCATATGCGATGCAA
>Ga0209654_1000136_pt1 | contig 76633 bp, 63 predicted proteins | sample SaaInl1SG_22_DNA_FD_184646 | JGI IMG/M metagenome (GOLD analysis project Ga0209654, IMG submission 184646) | Marine microbial communities from expanding oxygen minimum zones in the Saanich Inlet - ESP_161SG_22_DNA (SPAdes) (version 2) | ecosystem: Environmental > Aquatic > Marine > Intertidal... | reverse complement strand
CTATCGACAGAGCCCTAGAAGTTGAAGCACGTAATTTCACTCACGCTGTTTGCTCTAAGGAAGCAAAAAATATGATTCGTACGGGCTTCTTTGCCATTCAAGACGCTGCCAAAGGAAAAGCCCGTCCAAAAGATCAGCCAAAGTACGAAATCAATAAACTTGGTGTACTTGGTGCAGGAATGATGGGCGCAGGAATTGCTTACGTTTCTGCAAAAGCTGGTATGGATGTAGTCCTTAAGGATGTTAGCCTAGAAGGTGCAGAAAAAGGGAAATCATATTCTACCACTTTGCTTGACAAAGCGATTGCTAAAAAACGTTCAACTCCTGAAAAGAAAGAAGCTTTACTTGCTAAGATTACACCAACTGATAACCCAAATGCAGTTGAAGGAAGTGACCTTATCATCGAAGCTGTATTTGAAAATGTTGACTTAAAAGATCGTGTGACCAAAGAAACCGAAGCTGTGCTTGCGGAAGACAAAATATACGGTTCAAATACCTCAACCATTCCAATTAGTTTGTTGGCAAAATCGTCTAAACGACCAGAGAATTTCATTGGAATTCACTTTTTCTCCCCAGTAGATAAAATGCCCTTGGTGGAAATTATCGTTGGCGAAAAGACAGAAGACAAAGCCATTGCTGCAGCAGTTGACTATACCGTCGCCATCAAAAAAGTACCGATTGTTGTAAACGACAGCCGTGGATTCTTTACCTCGCGTTGTTTTGGCACATTTGTTAGCGAAGGTATGTTCTTACTAGAAGAAGGCGTACCTGCTCCAATGCTAGAACGTATTGCAACCAAAATCGGCATGCCCGTAGGACCATTGGCTGTTCATGATGAAGTTTCGCTAACCCTTTCAGTGCATATTTTTGAAAGCGATCCAGCAGAGAAGCAAGAAAGCGAAAAACGCACCTATGCGATTGTGAAAAACCTCGTGGAGAATCACAACCGCACCGGAAAACGCGATGGCGCAGGTTTTTATGACTACCCTAAGGGCGGGCAAAAGAAACTTTGGCCAGGTTTAAAAGAAATTTTTACACCAAATTTAGAAGCTGTTTCGGAAGAAACAATCACTAAACGTTTATTAAGTCGTCAAGTATTGGAAAGTTACCGCTGTCTAGATGAAGGCGTATTGCGTTCTTCAACAGATGGAGATATTGGTTCAATTCTAGGATGGGGATTCCCCATTTTTACTGGTGGAGCTCTTTCTTATATTGATTATGTGGGAATGGATAATTTCATTGCAGATTGTGACGCATTTAAAACTGCCTATGGCGCGCATTGGGAAGTACCCCAAAGCCTACGTGCTTTAGCCGCAGCTGGAAAATCAATTCATGATTTCGGGAAATAAACCTGATTCTACACTCATAAAAAAAGCGCCTAATGGCGCTTTTTTTATGGTTCAAACTGACTAAAAATTATATTATTTACAATTTCGGCATGCTGCTCGATTTGTTCTTTAGAAAACACTTCGGTTCCATATTGATTTCTCATTAGCTGTGAGAGCATAAAGAAACTACTTGATGCACCCATGATGATGGAAATGAAATTTGCGCGCGGAATGGTCTTAAACTCTTTTAATGAATCCAACGGTGTTTCTATACTCTTCTCGCCAAACCAAATTACTGGCGTAAATAATTGCTCAATCAAATAAGTTGAACGCCATGTATCATGGCCCAATTCTTGAAAAATAATTTTATACAACGCAGGATTTTCAGCTAAAAAGTAAATGTATTGTCGGGTATAAGCACGTAAAGCCATGGTCCCGGTCAAGTCGACATAATAACTTTTGATGTGTTCAAATCGATCGACTAGTTTTTCGCCTAAAAAACTTACGGCTTTTTTCCATAGATCCTCTTTGTTTTCAAACCGATAGCTAATTAAGGGATTAGTCACTCCTACCTTTTGGGCCACATCTTTGAGCTGTGCGCCATCATATCCTTTTTCGGCAAAAACATCTAGTGCAGCAATAAGGATATCGTTCAAATCTAATGTTTGAGACAAACTTGGTCTTCCCCTTTTTCGCTTGGAGGGTTCACTACTCGGCATAAAATAAATTTAGGTTGGTAAAATACTGCTTTTTTATGATTCGGATTGTAATTTTTGCGCAACAGCTTCTACTTCTTCCATAACACGCAATAAATTTCCACCCCATATTTTTTCGATTTCTTCTTGGGTATATCCCCGTTTGACCAATTCTTTGGTTACGTTTAAGGTTTCTGAGGCATCTTGCCAGCCCTCAATTCCACCGCCACCGTCAAAATCTGAGCTAATCCCTACGTGGTCAATACCAATTTTGTTTTTAATGTAATCGATGTGATCGACAAAATCACTCACTGATACAGGTGGGTGCTCTTTTTTAACCGCTGCTAAATCGGCTGCAGCTAAAGTCAGCAGTTCTTTTCGTTGAGCAATATATTCTTGTAGATCTGCGAATTCCAAAGCACGCATTTCATATTTGTCCAAAACCGGAATATCGTGTTTTTTCCCAACCATCTTTAAAACAGCATCTTTAGCCGCATTGTAGGCATTGTGTTTTTGCGTGTGTAAATAGGAACTAAAAGCAACCGTTTGTACGACTCCTCCGCTTTGCTTGACCCATTCCAATTGCTCGTCATCTAAATTTCTCGAATGATCACACAAGGCACGCGCAGAAGAATGTGAGGCTATAATAGGCGCCTTAGAACGTTCTACCATTTGACGTATAGCTTCTTTGGATGGATGCGAAATATCGACCATGATTCCATAATAATTCATTTCATCGATCACTTGCTTTCCTAACTCACTTAAACCGTTGTGTAAATAAACACCGTCCTTCTCTCCGGTGTTTGAATCGGACAATTGACTATGTCCGTTGTGGGCTAAAGACATATAACGTCCGCCACGATCAAAGAACTTTTTAACATTCGAGATATCTTGCCCAACCGGATATCCATTCTCTATGCCAATCATGGCAATTTTTTTTCCACTTTTCCATATGCGACGAACATCTGCCGCCGTTAGAGCTAATTCAATCTGGTCGGGTGCATAATCATTTACCAAACGGTGTATGGCATCAAATTTATCGGTTGCATTCTGCGTTGCTTTTGCAAATCCATTGGCCGTGAGGCTGTCTTGCCCAGTATAAACAATGAACCAAGAAACATCTAAACCTCCTGCATTCATATTGGGAAGATTTACCTGTGAATTTGTTTTTTGGGTGTAATTGAGATCTGCCGTGAAATTCCCCACATCAATATCATCGTGGGTATCAATGGTAATAACAGCTTTGTGAATTTTTTCTGCTTCTGTCATTTTGGGGATTGATTGGTTTTGACCGCAGCTTGCGCCAACTAGTGCAAACGAAAGAAGGGCAACAATACTCTTGTTTTTCATGCTTGTTTTGTTAGTGAAATAAAGCATAATGTAAGAAGATTTATTGTATTCAAAGAAAATTCTATCTTAGATGTATAAATTTACCCCATGAATAAACTTACACAATGGTCCTTGACTGCGGCACTAGCAGGCTTTCTGTTTGGATTTGACACTGTCGTCATTTCTGGAGCCGATCAAAAACTCCAATCCCTTTGGGGTTCCTCTGACATATTTCATGGCTTTGTCGTCATGGCTACTGCACTATGGGGAACGGTAGTTGGCTCGCTCTTAGGTAGTATTCCTACCCGAATATTAGGCCGTAAAAAAACACTTTTATGGATTGGTGTTTTTTATACCATATCTGCCATTGGATCTGCCTTAGCGAATGATCCCTATATTTTTGCACTCTTTCGTTTTCTCGGGGGATTGGGCGTTGGCGCATCGACCATTGCCGCCCCAGCCTATATTTCAGAAATCGCTCCAGCAAAAGATCGTGGCAAACTAGTAGGACTTTATCAGTTTAACATTGTCTTTGGGATACTCATTGCCTTTGTTTCCAATTATCTTTTAGGCGGCCTGGGAGAGGAGGCATGGCGTTACATGATGGGAGTTGAGGCTTTACCCGCCATTCTCTATACTTTTTTGGTCATCAGCATTCCAAGAAGTCCCCGCTGGTTATTCTTACAAAGAAAAACAGCTGAAGCAAAACGAATCATTCACTCTGCTTATTCCGAGGAAGATGCAAATCAATTGATTTTAGAAATCTCTAACGAACAAGACAAGGCTCCCAACAGCGAGAGTATTTTCAATAAAAAATATCGGTTTATCTTATGGCTAGCTTTCTTGATTGCCTTTTTCAATCAATTTTCGGGGATTAACGCCTTTCTCTATTATGCTCCGCGAATATTTGAAGAAGGTGGATTAGGCGAAAGTACAGCCCTCTTAAGTAGTATTGGCATTGGCCTCACCAATCTTGTTTTCACCCTAATTGGAATCAATTTGATTGATCGTCTTGGGCGCAAAATATTGATGTATATTGGTTCTATTGGCTATATCATTTCACTCTCTTTGATTGCCGCTTCTTTTATTCTGGAATGGCAAGGCTTGTCACTCCCCATTTTTCTCTTTGTCTTTATCGCCTCTCATGCCATTGGACAAGGTGCGGTTATCTGGGTGTTTATTTCTGAGATATATCCAAATCATTTACGTAGCGCCGGCCAGTCTTTTGGCACTTCTACGCATTGGGTACTGGCAGCCATTATTCCATCACTGGTTCCCGTTTTATTTACAAGCATAGGCGCAGGAGCTGTTTTTACTGTCTTTGCCTTTATGATGGTTTTACAACTTGCTTTCGTGTATTTTTTAATGCCCGAAACAAAGGGGATTTCACTAGAGCAACTAAGTCAACAATTAATCAAGTAATGAAAAAGAAAATTTTAGAACACAGTGCATAAGAGGTTAAGAACTATATGAATTATGTCCAAAAATATCATTTGTTTTGGTGAGGTACTATGGGATGTTTTTCCACAAGGTAAAAAAATTGGCGGGGCTCCGCTCAATGTTGCTTTACGTCTAAGCGCTTTAGGCCTCCAAACTACTCTTGTGAGTAAAGTGGGAAAAGATGATTTGGGAGAAGAACTACTTGATTTTGTAGAGCAAAGTGGGTTGAAAATCGATCACATTCAACAAACCAATCAATTTGACACAGGAAAAGTTATTGTCACTCTTGATGCAAAAGGCTCAGCCAGTTACGACATTGCACAGCCTGCAGCATGGGATAAAATCGCTGTTAGGCCGGAGCTTCTTGAAACTGTTCAGAAATGTGATTTATTCCTTTTTGGCAGCTTGGCAACAAGAGATGAGGTAACAAAACAAACGTTATTCCAGCTTTTAACCATTGCATCTTTTAAGGTGTTTGATGTCAATCTTCGTCCACCACATTATACTTATGATTTACTAGATGATTTAATGAAAGTCGCCAATTTCATAAAATTTAACGATGAGGAGTTGACAGAGATTTCCCAAGAAATGGGCTGTACCAGTTCTCAAGTGGAAAATCAAATCAAGCATATTGCCAAACACTCCAATACGCATAACATTTGTGTCACCAGAGGAAGTGAGGGTGCTTTGTTGTATTTAGCGGGCACTTTCTATACACAAAAAGGGTTTCCCATTGAGGTAGCCGACACCGTTGGCGCAGGCGATTCTTTCTTGGCCACCCTACTAGAAGGTATATTGACAAAACGCAGGCCAGAAGAAAGCCTAGAACGCGCATGCGCAATGGGTGCACTGGTGGCTTCTAAACAGGGAGCAAATCCCAAAATAACAGAGAAAGAACTCATCGATTTCATCCAGAATTCTGCATAACAGAAGTTTGAGTTATCTTCGTAAAAAAAATAATCGTGTACGACTTTCTTCCTCCCAATTGCACAGAACAATTTAGTTCAAAAGAATTACGTCAATTTCTATCGCCAGAAGGGGTGTTGTATTTGATAATGGATCGACCCCAAGTACACAACGCCTTCAACAGAGAACAAATTGAAAACATTCTCCTCACACTTGAAAATGCTGCTGAGAATGAAAATGTGAAAGTACTCGTACTCACTGGAACAGGAGCAAACTTTTCTGCCGGGGGTGACATCAATTATATGAAAACCATTGGGCACAATTCTTTTAAGGAAAACAAAGAGGATGCGCAAACCTTGGCTTTTTTGATGAGTAGCTTACACGAATTCCCTAAACCAACCATTGCCAGAGTTAACGGAGCAGCTTATGGCGGAGGTGTTGGTTTGCTATGCTGCTGTGATATGGCCTTTGGAACCCTAGAAACTAAAATATGTTTGAGTGAAGTTAAAATTGGAATGGTACCAGCCACCATTGGTCCATATGTGATAAAAGCCATTGGGCTTCGCAACGCACACCGATTAATGTTAACGGCTGAAGTCATGCAGGGCCAACAGGCGGTTGACTGCCAATTCTTATCGGGTCTTTTTTCTGTAGAAGAATTCAATGAAAAGGTAAACACCTTGGCGGCAAAAATTACACATAACGCGCCAAAGGCAATGGAAATCACCAAAGCACTATTGCTTAACCTAGCACATCAATCCATTGATGACGGTGTAATAGAGTATACCGCAGATGTCATTGCGACCGTTCGGGAATCAGAAGAAGGAAAAGAAGGTCTTACTGCTTTTTTAGAAAAACGAAAGCCCAAGTTTTAGTTAGGATCAAAAAAAAATGCAAGCCTGTAAAGGATTGCATTTAGTACCTTGGGTGGGAATCGAACCCACACTCCCGAAAGAACTGGATTTTGAATCCAGCGCGTCTACCAATTCCGCCACCAAGGCATCAAGGAGCACAAAATTAATCAAATAAATTTTAAGACCTAGAAAAACTAGCATTTTAAGTTCTAGAAGGAAAATAAATTTTTACATTTGCAATCCCTAATTAATAGAACCTAAAAGGATTAGGAAAAAATGACAGAGGCGAAAATTTTTAGTTGTACACAGAGTGAAGACCTGGCGAGACAAATCGCAAAAAACTTCGGTATTCCCATGGGAAAGGTTGCGTTCTCTCGCTATAGCGATGGAGAATTTCAGCCCTCATTTGAGGAATCTGTTCGTGGTTCACGCGTATTTATTGTTGGATCTACTCATCCAAGTTCAGACAATTTAATGGAAATGTTATTGATGTTAGATGCCGCAAAACGCGCTTCTGCTCGACACATTACTGCTGTAATGCCCTATTTTGGTTGGGCACGTCAAGACAGAAAAGACAAGCCACGTGTGCCCATTGGAGCAAAAATGATTGCCAAGCTTTTGGAAACTGCAGGAGCTACACGCATCATCACTATGGATTTACATGCAGACCAAATTCAAGGGTTTTTTGAAAAACCAGTGGATCACTTATTCGCTTCCACCATCTTTGTTCCCTATTTAAAAAGCTTAAACCTTGATAACTTAACCATTGCATCTCCAGACATGGGTGGCTCTAAAAGAGCTTATGCCTATTCTAAGTTCTTGAGTAGCGATGTAGTTATTTGCTATAAACAACGCCAAAAAGCCAATGTGATTTCCCACATGGAATTGATTGGAGACGTTAAAGGAAAAAACGTTGTCTTGGTTGACGACATGGTAGACACCGCTGGAACGTTAACTAAGGCTGCTGAACTCATGATTGAGCGTGGCGCACTTTCTGTTCGTGCCGTATGTACACACGGTATCTTATCGGGTAATGCGCATGAACGTGTTGAGAACTCCGCATTGGAAGAACTCATCATTACCGATACCATACCACCAAAAAACGAAAGTCCCAAAATAAAAATATTGAGCTGTGCAGAACTCTTTGGTTCTACCATGAAAAGTGTGCACCTCAACAAATCAATTCACGAAAATTTTATCAATTAAATCAATATGAAATCAATTACAATTAACGGATCTAAAAGAGAAAGTGTAGGCAAGAAAGCAACAAAAGCCTTACGCAATGCTGAGATGGTTCCCTGTGTTTTGTATGGCGAAAAAGAGCCTATACACTTTGCAGCGAAAGAACTCGATTTCAGCAAATTAGTTTACACACCCAACGCGCATACGGTTGTGATCAAAACGGAGGAGGGAACATTTGACGCTGTCCTACAAGACATTCAGTTTCACCCTGTAACTGACAAAATTCTTCACATCGACTTTTATCAGTTGAACGAAGGGAAAGAAATTTCGATCAACATTCCTGTGGTTGTTGAAGGAGCGGCTCCTGGAGTTTTGAACAGCGGAGGAACATTGATCTTAAACAAACGCAAACTGCGTGTACGTGCATTGCCTAAAAATTTACCAGATGTTATCGTAGCCGATATTTCTGAATTAAAACTTGGGAATAAATTATACACCGCACAACTAGCTTCTGAGGACTACTCGTTCTTACACCCAGACAACACTGTTATTTGTCAAGTAAAAACTTCAAGAGCATCTGTAAAAGAAGACGTGGTTGAAGAAACAGTTACTGAAGATTCAGCTGAAGCTGCAGAATAATTTACGTTTAAACAGAATAAAAAAAGCATCTGAGGTTAATCCACAGATGCTTTTTTTATTTTTACACCGATATGTCTTTTTTAAACTGGCTTTTCGGCAATAAAACAACAGACTCAAATTCTGGAGAGGTGAAAAAATATTTAATTGTTGGCTTAGGAAATATTGGCACAGAATACGATGAAACACGTCATAACATTGGTTTTGATGCTTTAAATGCGTTGGCTGCAAAAAAAGAATTACACTTTGAAGAATTGCGCTATGGCGCAATGACCAAAACGCGCTTCAAAGGAAGACTTATTTACCTCCACAAGCCCTCTACCTTTATGAATAATAGCGGGAAAGCTGTGCGTTATTGGGCCTTAAAAGAAAATATTCCATTAGAAAATATTTTAATCATCACAGATGACCTGAATCTTCCTTTTGGAACACTTCGTTTAAAAACAAAAGGGAGTGATGGTGGACACAACGGCTTGAAAGATATTCAGGCACAATTGAATACACAAAATTATGCACGTCTTCGATTTGGAATACATTCAGAGGATAAAGGCTATGATACGGTAGATTTTGTGTTAGGAAAATGGTCAACGGTAGAGCAGTCTCTCTTAAAAGAGCGCTACGAAATGATTGAAAAAATCATTTATTCCTTTACCACGCAAGGTCCACAAAACACCATGAATCAATTCAACGGAAAGTAATGTACTAAGGGGCCGTTTGAAACCGAAAGTAGGGTGACGTAGAAATATTGTTTGATTCATCTCGCGTTAAAACCTGCCAAACATAGAATGTATTGGCCAGTAAATTCACTCTGTGATTTGTGCTTTCAACCCCAGTAGCAACCTCATTTAACGTCTCTTCGCTTGTTCCCAACGCAATACTATAACTCACAATATCGTCATCCAAATCGAGACCAGTCCAGACCAGAGAAACGCCCCCATCTGTCAAATCAATTAGTTGATCCATTTGCGGAGAAACGAGTTTTGCAGGAAAAGGAACAAAGTTAAATCGTTGCACACCCTCTAAATAGAAAAGCCTAGACAGGCTTGGTGTTTCTACATTACTTAGTTCGGAAGAACTGACGACCTCCCAACGAAAGGGAGCTCCTCTGTCCAAAGTCAACGTTGCTCTTGTTTCTTCTGTACGTATTGATGTTAACTTCTGCGTTGTCAAATTCACCACATTTAACGTATATGTATCGGTATGTTGGGCTAAATCCCAGCTAAATAAAACCCTCGCTGTAGTTGATCCCACAGAAACATACAAGCAGCTTTGATCGGCTTCTGGCAATTGAAGAAGCGCCGCCTCGGGGGCAGGAATTGGGTCTTTACAGCCCATTAAAAGAAAAAATAAAACGATGTGTAGATTCTTCACTAGTCTCATTGCTTAATAAATCTAAGGGTTTCTTCGGTGGTACTTGTTACCACCTTAACAATATAATTTCCTTGCGATAGATGATTTACGTCAATCAAAATTTGACGTGAAGCATTGAGCATTAAAAATTCTTTATAATAACTTATATTTCCTTGAATATCGTAGATAAAAACTTCTGCTATCTGTGCAGAACCGCCCACCAAAATAGCAACTTCGTCAACAACTGGATTAGGGTATAAGAGTGAGGGCTCATCAATATAAATCAATTCTTTGTATTCTCCTTGACAACTTAACGAAGTCTTGACTGTAATAACATTAAGCCCTTTATCCAACGGAAGTGTTTTTTCTGACACATTGTTTGCCTCAAACACAAGTTCATTCAGCCCAATAATATATTCTTTACTTCCACTAAGATCAAGGGTTACCATTGAGGCGGAGGCATTGATATTTGTATTAACAGACAATGGAGCGGGCTCAAGGATAGATACAGTAAAACATTGCTCAAAATCTGGAACATCATCGCTGGTTATACACAAAAGATAATCTCCACTTTGTAGACCATCGAATGCAATTGATTCATCAGAAAAGGGTGAGTTATATCGGAATCCGCTAGGGCCTATAACATCAATATCATAATCAAATTGAGCAACCGAAGAAATAATAATACTTCCATTATTTCGGTCAATACAGGTTTCATCACTTTTAACAATGGTGAAATTTCGCTGGGCATCTATATCGCAAATATCTCCCTCGCCATCGCTGTCTGTATCGAGCTGATCTGAATTTGTAATCAAAGGGCAATTGTCTACATCACTCGGTATGAGGTCGGTATCTTCATTCAATTGAGGTTGTCCATCAAAACAAAAATTCAAAGCAAATAACTTCACTTCCCCAGTATCGATGGGGCCACTGTCTATTATCTTTAAACGCCAAATACCTCGCGCAATACTCCCGTAAAATTGCGTCAAGTCTCCTTCAGGTCGAAAAGTACCGGTAAAGGGCGCTGATGCTGATGTTATTCTAGGTTCGGCTTCCGCATCAAAAGTGGTATTGGTAAAGTTTTGCCCATCTCCTCCCCGGTTTCTTATCAAACTAACTTCATCCCCAGCTGGACTAATTAAGCGAATGCTGAGATCGCCAACAAAGGTGTGTGTTAAACGTAGTTTTACCTCTATATCCAACACGGTAAGTGAATCTACCACAGCAATAAGAACTTCAGTCACCCCTTGCTCGGATTGAGTGGCGTCTTCTATGGGGAATGGAGCGTCAAAGGCTGTAAAGGTTTGACAAACAATTGGAGCTGTACTAAATTGTTGCACTGAACTAGGTGCGCTTACACCACAATTATTGAGCATAGAGACACGCCAATAGTAAGTTGTTAAACCCTCCAAATCATCTACTTGGATAGTGTTTAACAAAAGACTTTCGTTTACCACTGTTGTTGAAAAATCTTGCTCTTTACTCAGCTCAAAACGATATAAATCAGCTTCTGCACTTTTTTCCCAAGTGAAATTGACAAATGAAGGCAGGTTTTCTGATAAATCTGCGGGTGATTGTACCGAGGGCACTGGAACTGTAGGAGATAAAAAACGTATAAAAAACGGATGCTCCACCTGCGTTGTGCTGGAGGTACCCACAAGAGTGGCCGAATAGGTACCTGTTATGGTTTCATCAGTCACCAACTCAAGGGTAACCGTTGTTCCATCAGTTTGAACAACAAGCGGATTAATCGAAGCACTAATGGCAGGCGGAAGGCCTGTTATACTTAAACTAACTGTAGAGGAAAAAGCATCATAAATTTCGAAATTTAGGTCAAAACGAACATTTCCCGTTCCGCAATTCTCCTTGGCAACTTCAACAAACGGAAGTGCAAAAGAACGCTCTTCCACCTGGAAGGGTGTTGAGTTAACCGCAAAATATATATTCTCATCGGCTACAATTTTTATACGTGCATTTGCACTAGTAATACCCGCAGGAACAACAATATAAGCTTTACCGTTATTCAAGGTGTTTTCAACCAAAGGATAGGGAAAACTTTGGCCTCCATCAACCGAAAGATATATTGATACGGTTTGGGTATTAATGGGAGCTCTATTGGTCCTAGCAACATCCCATTCGATCAGTTCATTTGCACCTGCTCTCCAGATTACTGAGGAATTGTCTTGAGAAAGAACCACGAAAGGCCCTGCATCGTCTTCCACAGAAATTATTTTTTCATCTTGCGCAGTAAACCCAACCCCATTTGGATCGTTTTGATTTCTGTCACGTACCGTAACTCCCCATCGAAGTGTGCGTCCTACCATCGAAACGGTTTCCCAGCCCGAATTCAAAAAAGGGTTTGTTTCAGTTAAATCACCACTCAAAATAGCTGCTAAACGAGGTATCGTTCGAGTAGAATTTACGGTGGGAGGCAACGACCTATTCATACTTCCTGCAATTAATTGAGGTCCAAAATCTTGCGCACGAACTAGGCCATAATCCAATTGTTCCCAACAGTAAGTCAATTGATCTCCGTCAGAATCTTGAGCAACAGCATTCAATACGTAAGCAGTCCCAATTGGGATTGTGACATCATTCCCTGCAGAAACCGTGGGAACTTGATTGACTACAACCTCTGCTTGTTGACATGAATTCTGGGCTAAATAAGCATTAATTTGTACTATGTTATGGTAATGAAAATAAGGGTCACTGTGTCGTTGCAAATTTTGTCCACTCACAATCCCTGCATAAGACATGATGGTTGAGCCACTTCCCGGTTCGCTATTTACTCCGCTAAACTCATTTTCATGAGAATAGGTATGGGTTCCACCAAATTGATGGCCTACCTCGTGAGCAACATAATCGATATCGAAATAGTCCGTTAAAAAACCACCCGAGCTTCCGTTTGTGGCCGTAAATGGGTGAGACGAAAATCCACTCCCTTTTTTAAAAGATTCACATACATTTCCAATACTTCCGGCATTCCCGTTGGCTGAACCACGGTGAAACAGATGACCAATGTCATAATTGGACTCTCCAACTTCGGTCGTTAAAACTCCTTGAATTTCGCTGTTTAAATTGTCATCAAAAGGGTCTTCTTCTGGATTATCGTAAATGATTGCCGTATTTGACACCAATAGCAAACGAACCCCCAAATCAACCTCAAAAATTTCATTCATCCGATTAACTGTATTGGCAACTGCAGCAAGTGCATCCTGAGTATTGTCACCATTGGTGTCGTCATCGTCTCCCCAATACTGAGTGTATTCTCCGGAGGTTGCTACAGCAAATCGATAGGTTTTCAGTGATCCGGTTAGTTGGCTTTTTGTTACTAATTCATTTTTTAATGCTATGCTTTCGGTTTTGGGAAAACTATTTTCTGTTGTACAAAATAGGCTTTCCTCTTGGTCAGAAAAAACATCTTTTCGTTGATAAAACACATAAGAAGAGGTTGAACCATTGGCGGGTTGAAAAAACAAAAATCCTGAAGAAGTTCGCATTGTTCCGCTTAGTCCGCGTGGAGTAACTGTGATTCGTACAGATACATTTTTACGCTCGGTGCTTTGACCACGGTAAGCTTTTATAGATGGATGAGCAAGAGCACTTTTGCTGGCAAAAAGAGGAATTGATACTAATGAAAAAGACTCTAGATGGCCATTTTCATTCGGGAAGAAGAAAAGGTCTGAGGCCTTTTTCTTTGTCAAATCAATGGCATCAATCTTTGCGCGAATGAGGGTATCATTTAAACGAACAGATCTAATTTTTGACGTTTGAGGGCTGACAGTCTGAACGTTAATGCGCTGAGTGTCGTTTTGAAATGTCCAATAGTCCTGTGCAATTAAACCATTGCAAAAAAAAAGTAGTAGAACTAAATAAAGTGTTTTTAATTGCATTCGTTTAACCTTAAATGTTTCAGTATTTTGACCCTAGGATTGCAGTAAATATCCTAATTTTACTTTCAATATATAAAGATAAACATTTTTTGTGAAGGTCATTTTAAACATTGACAACTACCATGCCATCAAGGCATGTTCACTTACCATTGGAACCTTTGATGGCGTTCATGTTGGCCACCGTGAAATCATCCAACGCTTGGTCAATAGTGCTAAAGAAAAGAACCTTTTGTCTGTTGTCCTTACTTTTTTTCCACATCCTAGAATGGTCTTACAAAAAGACACTTCAATCCGACTTATCGACACCTTGGCCGAGAAGCAACAATTGATGGAAGGTTTGGGCGTAGATATTTTAATTGTGCATCCTTTTTCGAAGGAATTTTCGCGTCAGTCGGCCGATGAATTCACCCGTGATATTTTGGTTAATTCTTTACAAATTGGTCACCTCATTATTGGCTATGATCATCGGTTTGGCAGGAATCGTGAGGCAACTGTAGATGATTTAATTTTAGCTGGAGACACCTATGGGTTTTCAGTAGATAAAATAGAAGCCAAAGACATTGACTCGGTTAATGTAAGTTCAACTAAAATTAGAACCGCATTAAACGAGGGAGACATTTCAACCGCTAACACTTATTTAAATCGACCATTTAAATTGACAGGAAAGGTCATTCAAGGTGAGGAAATTGGACGAACAATTGATTATCCAACGGCAAATATTACCATTGAAGAAGAATATAAATTACTCCCAGATGATGGTGTTTATTTTGTTCAATCTAAACGAGAGAACGAAATACTATTTGGAATGATGAACATAGGTTTTCGTCCCACTTTGGAGGGGGAAACCCGTAGCTTTGAAGTTCATTTTTTCGATTTCCAAGAAGATCTATATGGAGAAGAATTAGCCATCGAATTCCTTCAACACATCAGAAAAGAAAAGAAGTTTACTTCTTTAGAAAAACTAAAAGAACAATTGCGAAGCGATCAAGCATTGTGTCGCACATTGATTCCCGTAAAATAGAGGTGAATTGATTCTCAAAGTTTTATCTTTGCACCAGAGAATATAGTCCATGATACCATTAAAACAACTTAGAGAAAACAAAGCCCTTGCGAATGAGCGTTTGCAAAAACGCAATTTCAAACAACTCGATTTGATTGATCAAATATTGGCGTTGGATGAAAAACGTCGTGCTACCCAAACAGAATTGGACCGTCAGTTGGCAGAAGCCAATCAGTTGGCCAAAGAAATTGGACAGCTTTTCAAGACCGGGAAAGCACAAGAAGCTCAAGGCCTCAAAGAACGCTCTGGAGAGTTAAAAAATAGTTCAAAAGTCTTGCAAGAGCAAATGCAGTCTATAGAAAAAGAACTTCTAGAGCTTCGATATCAAGTGCCAAATATCCCACAAGAAAGTGTCCCTTCTGGTGTTTCAGAAGAAGACAATGAAGAAATCGAAAAAGTAGGGGAAAATCCCGTTCTGGCAGAAGGGGCTCTTCCCCATTGGGAGTTAGCGAAAAAATATGACCTCATCGATTTTGATTTAGGAAGTAAAATTACGGGTGCAGGATTTCCTGTCTACAAAGGAAAAGGTGCACGGCTTCAACGCGCACTTATCAATTATTTCCTGGATAAAAACACTGCCGCTGGTTATGAAGAAACACAAGTCCCTCATTTAGTCAATGAAGCATCTGGATATGGGACAGGACAATTACCCGACAAAGAAGGGCAAATGTACCATGTTGGTGGAGACAATCTATACCTTATACCAACCGCAGAAGTTCCCTTAACCAATATGTTTCGTGACGTTTTGTTGGAAGAAAGTCAATTGCCCATTGCTGTTACTGGATACACCCCTTGTTTTAGAAGAGAAGCGGGTAGTTATGGAGCGCATGTTCGTGGTTTAAATCGATTACATCAATTCGATAAAGTTGAAATTGTACGTCTCGAAACCCAAGAACGATCAAATGCTGCTTTGGAAGAAATGATGGAGCATGTAAAAGGAATTCTGATTGAATTGGAAGTACCTTACCGTGTTTTGCGTTTGTGTGGTGGTGATCTTGGTTTCACTGCTGCCTTGACCTATGATTTTGAATTGTATTCTGCTGCGCAAGAAAAATGGCTTGAAATCAGTTCAGTTTCTACTTTTGAAAGCTATCAAGCCGAACGTTTACAATTACGCTATCGCACCAAAGATGGACAGAAAAAAAATGTTCACACCTTGAACGGAAGCTCTCTCGCGCTTCCACGTGTGTTAGCCACTTTATTGGAAAATTGTCAAACCCCAAACGGAATTATAATTCCAAAAGTTTTAGTGCCTTACACTGGATTCGAAAAAATCAATTAAATATGTTTATTTACAACGTTACAGTACACGTAGAATCTTCTGTAGAAGGAAAATGGCTTGACTGGATGCGAGATGAACACATCCCTGCAGTTTTGAATACGGGTAAATTTACACAGGCAAAACTTTTTAAAGTCATTACTGATCAAGACCAAGGTGGAGTGAGCTACGCAACGCAATACCACTGCGCTTCATCTAAGGAATATGAGCAGTATTTAAGCGAAAATGCTGAAAATCTGCGGCAAGAAGCCCAAGACCGTTTTGGCAGTTCTATACTTGCTTTTCGGACTCAACTCGAAGAAATTCTTTCTTTGTAATGAAAACCGTACGCCCAAAGAAAAAATTAGGGCAACATTTTTTGACAGATCTTTCTATTGCAGAGAAAATTGCAAACACATTATCTTTTGACACCTATGACCGTGTACTTGAAATAGGGCCCGGAATGGGGGTACTCACCCAGTACTTGCCGTGGAAAGAAAATAAAGTCTCCTTGATTGAGCTCGACTCAGAGTCTATTCTTTATTTGCAAGCCGCCTACCCATCCATGGTTGGCTCCATACACGAAGGAGATTTTCTTAAAATTGACATTCCTAGCCTTATGGGAGAGGATCAATTTGCCATAATCGGAAATTTCCCCTACAATATCTCGACACAAATTGTTTTCAGAACCATTGAAAACAGAGAGCAAATTCCTTTTTTTGCTGGCATGTTCCAAAAAGAAGTTGCTCAGCGAATTTGTGAACCACCCGGCACAAAGAAATACGGAATCCTCTCGGTTCTCACACAGCTATTTTATGAAGTTAAATACGAATTCACAGTTCTCCCAGGTGTTTTTAACCCGCCGCCAAAAGTAGATTCTGGAGTGATTTCTTTGAAAAGAAAAGTGGATTTTTCGCTCAATTGCGATGAAAAATTACTTTTTAGAGTAGTTAAAATGAGTTTTCAGCAAAGGCGAAAAACAATTCGAAATAGTTTAAAAACGCTCGGACTCTCTAAAGATCTTACAGAAGATAGTATCTTTGACCTACGGCCGGAAAAACTTTCGGGAGCCGATTTTATTGCACTGACGAACAAAATTGAACATGGCCAACTTTCAACTTGACGATGATTTTTTAGCAGCAATAAAGGATCTTATCCAAAAAGAACAGGACAAGAAACTCAAAAAGCAGCTACACGAGCTTCACTATGCGGATATTGCTGAAATTTCTGAACAGCTAACACTAGAGGAGGCTATTTACCTTGTTAAATTACTCGATAGTGAAAAAACAGCGGATGCTTTAACTGAAGTTGACGAGGACTTTCGAGAAAAAATATTACGCCAACTTTCTGCCAAAGAAATAGCCGAAGAACTCGAGGAACTGGATACCGATGATGCTGCAGATATCATCGCAGAATTACCCGAGGAACGGCAAGAGAAAGTTCTTTCGCAAATTGAAGACACCGAGCATTTAAAAGATATTCGGGAACTTTTAAAATACGAAGAGGATTCTGCCGGTGGATTAATGGCAAAAGAATTAGTAAAAGTACACGAGGACCTGAGTGTATTAAAATGTGTTAACTCCATGCGCAAACAGGCCGAAGAAGTTACCCGTGTGCACTCGATCTATGTGGTCAATGCAAAGAATCAATTACTTGGAAGACTTTCATTAAAAGATCTACTAACGGCAAGTTCCAAGGCAATCGTAAAGGATATTTATATCCCAAAAGTAGACTTTGTCTATGTAGACACCGATGTGGAAGAAGTGGCTAGAATAATGTCGAAATATGACCTAGAAGCCATTCCTGTAGTAAACAATAAAAAAGAATTATTAGGACGTATTACCATTGACGATATTGTTGATGTAATTAAAGAAGAAGCCGATAAAGATTACCAGCTTGCTGCAGGTATTTCTAATGATGTTGAAGCCGATGACACTATTTTAGAATTAACTAGAGCCCGACTTCCTTGGTTATTTTTAGGTCTTCTGGGTGGACTAGGAAGTGTTTTTATTCTCAAGGATTTTGAAACCATTATGAATCAACCTCAACTGCGGAGTTTGTTTTTCTACACCCCACTTATTGCTGCTATGGCAGGAAATGTTGGTGTACAGTCTTCCGCGATTATTGTGCAAGGTTTGGCCAATGATGTTGTCAAAGGATCTCTCGTGCAGCGTTTATTTAAAGAAGTTGGATTAAGCCTCATCAATGGTTTTTTCTTGGCGATATTTCTCGTATTGTTTGGGTATTTCACCGGGCAAGAATTGGTTTTAAGCCTCACCGTTGCTAGCTCAATGATGAGCGTAATTGTTATGGCTGCCCTAATTGGCACCTTTGTCCCTATTGTTTTGGAAAAACGCGGAATCGATCCTGCAATCGCAACAGGACCGTTTATTACCACAGCAAATGACATCTTTGGCATTTTTCTTTTCTTTTTCATGGCACAACAAATTCTTGGTTTTTAGTCCATGAGAATTCTCCATTTAGACGAAAATCATCCGCTACTCATTCAGCAATTAAATAACGCTGGTTTTGAAAATACACAAGCGTATACTACAGCAAAAAAAGACATAGAAGCAATGCTTCCTGATTACCAAGGAATTGTTGTTCGTAGTAGATTTCCCATCGATGAAGCCTTCTTGAGTAAAGGCCCGCAATTAAAATTCATTGCTCGTGTAGGAGCCGGTGTAGAAAATATTGATGCTGAAACCGCAAAAAAAAGAAAAATTCAACTCTTTGCCGCCCCAATGGGAAACGCAAATGCAGTGGGTGAACACGCCCTCGGAATGCTCTTGGGCTTAATGAATAAATTACGTCTAGCACATCAGTCAATACGTGCTGGTGATTGGTTACGTGAAACACATCGCGGCGAAGAACTCGAAGGGAAAACAGTCGGAATTATTGGCTATGGAAATATGGGAAAAAGCTTCGCTAAAAAACTCAAAGGCTTTGACGTAAAAGAGGTCATCTACTACGATATTGAACCCAAAGAAGCAGACGCCTTTGCCCGTCAAGTGTCTTTGAAGGAATTACAAGAAAAAGCAACTGTTTTGAGTCTGCACACTCCTCAAACTGACCTAACCAAAGGAATGATCGATGCCTCATTTTTCAAACAAATGCAACATCCTTTTTGGCTCATCAATACCGCTCGAGGTTCTGCAGTAGTTACCTTGGCTCTGGTGGAGGCACTTAAAAGTGGAAAGGTAAAAGGAGCCGCTTTAGACGTGTTGGAATATGAAAAAAGTTCCTTCGAAAATTTATTTGACAATTCTCCACCTGCAGATTTCAACTACCTATTAGAAGCAGAGAACGTTTCCCTTTCCCCTCATGTAGCAGGATGGAGCATAGAAAGTCACCGCAAATTAGCCGAAATTATTGTTGCACAAATTGTGGCTAAATATGGTGTTCGTTAATTTTTAAGAACCACCTGAAGGGTTTTTCGCGTTCGCTGTTCCAGCAAAATCTTATCGCCATGACTGCGCACTTTTTCTTTAGCCGCTTGATCAAAATGACGTACAGTAAATAGGTTCACATTCTCGGTAACCGTAACTTTAAATTTAGCACGAAGTTCCACCAACAATTCTTCTAAACGATTGTATTTATTATTGACAACAACAGAGAAACTAATGGCTGAATTTTGGATCAGCTCTACTCGCATTTGGTAAGTGGCTAACAAGCCAAATATTTGGGCAATGTTATCTTCCACTATAAAAGAAAAATCGAGCGAAGAAAGCTTTAGTAAAACTTGATCTTTCTTGATGATATAACAAGGTACATAAGGGTCCAAGGTTTTTCCTTTAGACACAGCGGTTCCCGTCCCCTCAGGATTCAAAAATGAACGAACATATAAAGGAATTTCTTTACGCTGTAAGGGCTGGAGTGTTTTTGGATGAATAACCGAGGCACCATAGAAAGCCAATTCAATGGCCTCTCGATAGGAAATTTGATGAAGCAATACGGTATCCTTAAACTCGCGAGGATCTCCATTCAATACACCAGGAACATCTTTCCAAATGGTAACCGATTCTGCTCCTAGAGCATAGGCGAAAATAGCAGCAGAATAATCTGATCCTTCCCGCCCAAGTGTAGTGGTGAAATTATTTGAATCGCTCCCAATAAATCCCTGTGAGATAATCAGGTTAGAACCATTGACCTGTGCCTTAATTTGCTTTAGGGTTTCTTCCCAATCCAAATTTGCGTCGCGGTAGTAACTATCTGTCTTGACACACTTACGCGCATCTAACCACAGCGCCGGGAGCCCAATAGCCTTCAAATAATAGGCGATGATCGTCGTAGAAATCAGTTCTCCAAAACTAACCGTTTGATCGTAGACAAAACTGTAGTTGGGAGACTTATTATGCTCAAGGAATTGCAACAATTCTTGGGTCAATGCCTTTACTTTTTCCTTTAAAGGATCTTTGTCTTTGTCCAGTAATTCGTCAATTATTTCAAAGTGAAAACGTTCTAATTCCTGCACAACTGTTTTCAATTGGCCGCGATCGTTTAAATAGGTCTCAACAAGAGATTCAAGAGAATTTGTTGTTTTTCCCATTGCAGATACAACAACCAAGACATCCTCATGACCTTCTTTTTGAAGGACCGTTGCTACATTTTTTACACTTGCAGCATCTTTTACAGATGCTCCACCAAACTTAAATATTCTCATTCTCAGTTGCTAAGTAACGGCCCATTGCCGTTTGATCCATTTGTACTGTTTGCCAATCGGTTAAAACGTTGGCGCCACTCTTTTTATAAAACTCGACCGCATGTTTATTCCAATCCAATACCACCCATTCTATTCTTTCTACCCCTTGCTTTTTTCCTTCGGCAATAAAGGCAGTATAGAGTGCTTTTCCAACACCCGTTCCACGTTCAGGCTGGGTAACGATTAAATCTTCCAAGTGCAATGTAGGTCCTTTCCAAGTAGAATAACGTGGATAAAACAAGGCCATTCCTACAATAACACCCTCTTTTTCTGCAACGATACAGCTAAACTTTGGTTGATCTCCAAAAGCATCGCGCTGTAGGTCTTTCACTGTGACAATAACCGCTTCAGGTTCCTTTTCAAAATCAGCGAGTTCTTGGATTAGCCCTAAAACGGCTTCCATATCATCAGGAGTAACAAAACGTAATTTCGGTGTTTTCATCCTTGCAAAAATAGTACAGTTGAGCCGAATATTGTTGACTCCCATGTTTTTTCACAATTTGATGGTAAAGTGTGAAATCTTACAGCTGCCACCAATTTTCAATTGCCTGAGCAAAGTCTTTTGGGTTTTCAGCATGGAGCCAATGTCCGGCACGCTCAATACTAACAATTTTTGCCTTGGGAAAGTGATGACGAATCAGAACTTCATCTTCGTTTTCAATGTAACCAGAGTTAACGCCTTTAAGAAAAAGTGTTTCTCCTTGATAAACCAGCTCTTGTCCCATTGTCTCCCCAATTTGCTCGCTCACGTTTTTTAATACGTCAACATTCAGGCGAAGGCCCAGTTGAGTGGGAGTAATTCGGTAAATGTTTTTAAGCAAAAACTGACGTGTTCCCGCATCTTTGACAAACTCGGCCAGCGCATCATCGGCTTCTTTTCTACTTTTAATCACTGAAAAATCAAGAGAAGCCAAGCCATTTAAAATCATTTGATGATGGGAAGGATAAGTCTTGGGGGCAATATCCGCAACAATCAATTGATCGACTTTCTCCGGATGGAGACATGCCAACAACATGGCTACTTTTCCTCCCATAGAATGCCCTAGTACAGTTGCATGTTCTACTTTATTTTCGGTTAGATAATGGTGAATGTCTTCTGCCAGTAAAGCATAGTTAAACGCTGTGCTCCAAAAACTTCTTCCGTGGTTGCGCTGATCGATCAAGTGCACACGCCAACCTTGGGCAACCCATTGCTTTGCATGAGTTTTCCAATTATCGCCCATCCCTAAAAAACCATGAAGAATGATCAAATCGCGTGATCCTTCACCAAGAACTAATGCGTGTAATTGCTTCATTTTGACAGACAAGATAAGTAGCGCTGAACAACTGTCTCAAATCCTAAATACAAAGATTCGCTCATGAGGGCATGACCAATAGATACCTCCAATAAACCTGGTATTTCTTGCGCGAAAAAAGAAATATTTTCTAAGCTCAAATCGTGACCTGCATTGATCCCTAAGCCTAATTTGTTTGCTAAGAGGGCTGCTTCACGATAAGGAGCAATGGCCTGTTCTTTATCTTGAGGGTAATAATGTGCATATGCTTCAGTATACAATTCGATGCGATCTGTACCTGTAGCTACAGCGCCTTCAATCATGTTAAGATCTGGATCAACAAAAATAGATGTACGAATATTTTCTACCTTAAAACGGTCAATCACTTCTTTTAAAAAAGAGGCATTGGCAATAGTATCCCATCCTGCATTGGAAGTTAAGGCATCAACAGCATCGGGAACCAAAGTAACCTGTGTAGGCTTAATGGCGAGAACCAAATCCATGAATTCGTTAATTGGATTACCCTCTATATTATATTCGGTTGTTACTACAGATGGCAAGGCTTTGGCGTCTGCATATCGAATATGACGTTGATCTGGTCGTGGGTGGACGGTTATACCCTCTGCACCAAAAGCCTGTAAATCTGTTGCAACCTTCAATAAATTGGGCACATCACCTCCACGTGAGTTGCGTAAAGTCGCTACCTTGTTGATGTTGACACTTAATTTCGCCATGAATAATTTTTTGTAAAATTACAAACTTCAAGTCCGTTACCCTACCAATTGGATTGAAAAGTGAACTTCTTTGCCGTATAAAAAAAGGGGAATGAATATTTTGTATTTTTGTACAAATACTTTGTGATGCAGATTGCTGTAATTTGTCCTTTTATCAACCCTACTGCCGTTGGCTATGCCGAGGGAGTAATTGAACATTTAATGGGGTTAAATATTAATGTAATCATTGATAAAAACCTACACGATGGCATAGAAGACATTGCCTTAAAAGAACAGCTCACTATTTTCGAAACATTAAGTTCGACTACATCTTTTTTGATTTGCATTGGAGGCGATGGCTCAATGCTTCAAGCAGTAACCACGGTTCGGGAAAGCAATGTCCCCATTTTAGGAATCAATACGGGGCGTCTAGGCTTTTTAACTAGCTTGCAAAAAGAGTCTTTAAACAAAGGGTTCCAGCTTTTGTGGGAAAAGAAATTTACCTTGATTAAACGCAGTCTTCTGGAAGTTAAAATTGGCGATCAACAAGCCCTCTTAAATGATTTTCCATATGCATTAAACGAAATCAGTGTAAGTCGAAAAGACACAGCCTCTTTAATTAGCATTCAAACAGAGATTGAAGGGCACCCCTTAACAACTTATTGGGCCGATGGTTTAATTGTGGCAACACCTACCGGCTCCACAGGCTACAACTTGAGCAGTGGTGGCCCCATTGTTTTACCAGAAACACCCAGTTTTGTAATGACCCCTATTGCACCACACAATCTCAATATTCGTCCGCTTGTTTTACCCGATCATTCTACCATTAAACTAGAAGTTTCTGGTCGAGAAGAGCAGCACTTATTGTCCTTAGATTCCCGCTTGGTTACCCTAGCACACAACACACCCATTTACATCAAGAAAGCAAATTTTAGCATTGCAACAGTACAGTTCAATGATACTGCCTTCTACAGCGTTTTACGCGAAAAACTTTATTGGGGTCTTGACAAACGGAATTAAACAATAAATTACCCTAAAAACAGTTTAGTATAACAGTAGTGCACAGGCAACTTTTGCTTTGGCTCTACTTTGTACCCTAAACTGAATGAAACGCATTTGCTTATTTCTTTTTTGTCTAATATCCTTTTGGACTGCTAAAGCTCAAATACATGAACTTGGTTTGTTTTTAGGAGGAAGCAATACCATTGGTGATGTTGGATCTACTTTACCCATTTTTGCTAACTCCCCAGCCTATGGCTTGGTATATAAATGGAATATAACTACCCGCTACGCAGTTCGAGCTAGTTTTATTTCTAGCACCTTGAAAAGTTATGATTTCTATGCACAAGACCTCAGTCGTTTTAATCGATTCTTTACCATTGACAATAAAGTCTTAGAGTTTTCAGCCGGAATGGAGGTCAATTTTTTTGAATTTAATTTGCACGATGATGACAAAGAATTCACTCCATATTTATTCGCTGGGATTAATTATTTTCAACATCAATTATTTACGATTCGAGAAGATATCGCCGATCCTATCATAGAAAAATACGACAGTGAGCTTCAATTTTCTATTCCTGTCATCGTTGGTATCAAAGCAAGTATTTCCCCTTTGTTTATCATTAGCTTCGAAACTGGGATTCGCTATACCTTTACAGATAACATTGACGGCAGTAATCCCATTGGCCAATTTGAAAATGATCCTACCCTAAAACACGGCAGTTTGTACAATAAAGACTGGTATGTCTTTACAGGATTCACATTTAGTTATACCTTTGGCCAAATTCCTTGCTATTGTAAAGACAAGTAACGATGATAGAAACCAACAATTTACCAAAACATGTTGCCATTATTATGGATGGAAACGGCCGCTGGGCAAAAGCCAAAGGAAAAAATCGTGTGTTTGGTCATCGAAGCGGAACTCAAGCCGTCAAAAAAATTGTCGAAACTTCTGCTGAAATGGGAATAGAGTATTTGACGCTTTATGCTTTTTCAACAGAAAATTGGGAACGACCAAAAACAGAGGTAAGTAGTCTTATGGATCTGCTGATCAAAGCACTACGTCGTGAACTCAATAAAATGCTTTCCAACAACATTCAATTGAGAAGCATTGGAGACATTAGTAAACTTCCTGTTGAAGTAGAAAAGGAATTGAAAGACACCATTCAAAAGACGAGTGAAAACTCCGGAATGGTTTTAACGCTGGCACTAAATTATGGCGCTCGACAAGAGCTTACACAGGCGATACAAGAAATTAGTCGCAAAGTTAAAAATAACATAATTTCCCCCGAAAATGTTGATGAAACCATTATAAATGAGCATCTTTACACGCGCAATTTACCCGGTGTGGATCTTTTAATTCGAACCAGTGGTGAACAGCGAATAAGTAACTTTTTATTGTGGCAAATTGCATATGCGGAATTATACTTTTCAGCGGTTTTATGGCCAGATTTTAATGAAGAACATTTTAAGTCTGCAATTGATAGCTACCAAAAACGAGAACGTAGATTTGGAAAAACAAGTGAACAACTCACCAACTAATCTTTTTTTGAACCCCTTTATAGCGGCATGTCTTTTCCTAGGCCTGATGCTCAACTCACTTTCAGTAAGTGCACAAGAGGCAGAGTTTATCCCCGGAAAACTTTATTCAATTGATTCAATCCAAGTGATAGGATTAAAAAGCTTTAATGAGAAAACTGTTGTTTCTTACAGTGGCCTTCGACGTGGACAACGCGTTCGTTTACCTGGAGATAAAATTAGTTCCATCATTAATAAATTGTGGAATTTAGATCTTTTTTCAGACATCAATTTTTATGCAACCAATGTAACGGCCAACAGCATAACGCTACAAATTGAAATTGAAGAACTCCCTACCCTGAATGAAGTGAAGATAAATGGCCTCAAGAAAGGGAAAATCCAAACGATCATTAAAGAAACCGAACTTGAAAAAGGGAAGAAGCTTTCGGAAAGTTTTTTGACAAACACCAAAAATTTCTTGATCAACAAATACAAGAAAGAAGGGTTTCTCAACACCAAAGTTACCCTAAGAACAATTCCAGATTCTACCCAAATCAACGTCCTCAACATGTTGGTAAACATTGATCGTGGTGAGCGGGTTAAAATAAGTTCAATTGATTTTGAAGGCAACGAAAAATTCAAGGATTGGATACTAGCAAAACAACTCAAAAACACCAAGAAAAAAGCCTTTTATCGATTTTGGAAGAAATCAAAATACATTCCAGATGACTTTGAAGAAGACAAGCTGAATTTGATTAGTTTTTTCAAAGAAGAGGGTTATCGTGATGCGCGAATCTTAAGTGATAGTCTGATTGTTAACAACGATAATAGTCTTTCTTTAAAATTTAATTTGGAAGAAGGGCAACGCTATTATTTCGGTGATGTAAAATTCATTGGAAATGGTGCTTACACTGATCGGCAACTAGAAATTGTTCTTGGAATCAAAAAAGGAGATCCCTACAATGGCGTATTGCTCAAAGAACGTATTGCTGACGATACAAAACCCGATGGAAATGACATTACAAACCTCTACCAAAACAACGGGTATTTGTTTTCCAACATAAATGCGGTTGAAGTAAGCGCAGAAAAAGATACCATTGATTTTGAAATTCGAATCACTGAAGGGAAACTAGCTACTTTCAATAAAATTAGTGTTGTTGGAAATGAAAAAACCAATGACCATGTGATTTTTAGAGAATTGCGCACAAAACCAGGCGAATTGTACAGCAAGGACAAAGTAGTCCGAACTGTTAGAGAACTGGGGCAATTGGGCTTTTTTGATGCCGAACAAATTTCACCCGACTTTAAAAATGTTGATCCCAATGCGGGAACGGTAGACATTGAATTTGGATTGCAAGAGTCTGGAGCAAGTCAAATTGAACTCCAAGGTGGATATGGTGGAGGTGGTTTTATTGGAACACTAGGACTCTCTTTCAACAACTTTTCCATGCGAAACATCTGGGACAAAGAATCATACAAACCAGTCCCTTCAGGAGATGGGCAAAAACTAAGTTTACGCTTACAGGCAAGTCAATTTTTCAACACCTATAGTTTTACATTTGCAGAACCATGGTTAGGAGGAAGACAGCCGGTACAGTTTTCTACGTCTTTATCGCGAACCAATCAATTTCGTTATGACTTTTTGACGGGTAGAGCCGACAAAACACAGTCGTTTGAAATTAGTAGCATCACCGTTGGGCTAGCAAAAAGACTTCGTGTTCCTGATGATTATTTCACCCTATCACAAGCACTGACTTTTCAATATTACAACCTTCAAAATTACTTCACTGGATTGTTTACTTTTGGAAACGGGGTGTCAAACAACTTTTCGTACACCATTTCTCTCTCAAGAAACAACACCTTCACAAATCCAATTTTCCCTACCGGTGGATCGAGTTTTGTGGTTAGTGCAAAATTTACCCCTCCCTATTCCCTTTTTAACGATGTTGATTATGAAAATCTGGGAGACTTGCCCGAATATCAAACGGCTGGTGCCGATGGCCTTTTGGTTGCAGACCAAAGTAAGATCGACCAAGAAAGATTCCGCTATCTTGAATACTATAAGTTAAAATTCAGCGGAACATGGTATACACGTTTGTTCGATAAATTGATTTTAAAAACACAAACAGACTTTGGTCTCATTGGAGCATACAATAGTGCACGAGGCGATATTCCTTTTGAGCGCTTTTATCTAGGTGGAGATGGAATGGCTAACAACTTTGCTCTAGACGGTAGAGAAGTCGTTGCCCTTAGAGGATATCCCAACCAATCTTTATCAAGTAGAGATGGGTCAACGGTTTACAATAAGTTTTCTCTAGAGTTGCGTTACCCGATCACATTAAAACCCAGTGCATCAATTTATGCATTGAGTTTTCTCGAGTCTGGACAAGGATTTGATGGTATTAAAAACTTCAACCCTTTCAATGCAAAACGTTCTGCTGGTGCAGGAGTTCGCATCTTTATGCCTGCCTTTGGACTTTTGGGCATAGATTTTGGCTATGGATTTGATAATACAAATTCAGCCCTAAAGACGCCTAATGGATGGGAGACTCACTTTATCATTGGTCAACAATTTTAGTATATTTGCATAAACCCTTCATTATGAATGTAGTTCGCTCCTTACTTATGCTTTTCCTCTCTTGCAGTTCACTCATGAGCTTTGCACAAAGAGGGGTGCGTTTGGCTTACATTGATATGGACGAAATTCTTGAAAATGTTGACGACTATACAACAGCCAGCCTTTTGTTAGAAAAAAATGTGGCTACGTGGAAAGAAGACATTGCCGTCAAAAAAATGGAATTAAAAGGAAGAGAAGAACAGCTACAAGCAGAAAAAGTTCTACTCACCCCCGAGCTCATAGAAGATCGTCAAAATGAACTCTCTCTTTTTAGAAGTGAAATCGTTGCTTTACAAACAAAATACTTTGGATCTCAAGGAAATTATATTCAACAAAAAAATAAATTACTAAAGCCAATTCAAGATCAAGTACTCAGTATTGTACGTCAAATTGCCCAAGAACGCAAATATGATTTTGTCTTTGATCGTTCATCTGACTTAGTTATGCTATATTCCGCAAAAAATTACGATATTAGTGCCCTGGTTTTACAACGACTCAATGCGCAAGAGCGAATTAAGACCAGAAAAAAACAAATTGAAGAACGTAAAGCTAAAATTGAACAACGACTTAAAAACTAATTCCATTTAATTAATACTACAAATGAAACACCTAAAAACCCTTTTTATCGCCATCTTAATGGCTGCTCCAATGACGTTTGCTTCTGCACAATCGAAAATAGCACACATCGATACGCAAAAATTGATTAGCGAAATGCCAGAAGTAGTTGCTGCTCAAAAACAACTTGAGCAATTGGAAAAGACCTACACTACTGAAATTGAAAACACCTACAAAGAATTTCAAACAAAAGCACAAACTTATTCAGCAGACGCGGCTAACCAAACGGATGTCACCAACCAAGCACGTCAGAAAGAATTAGAAACCATGCAACAAAACATTAATCAATACCGTGAAACGGCTGCACAAGATTTGCAAAAGAAGCAAGTTGAAATGATGCGCCCTTTATACGACAAAGCAAAAGTTGCCATTGAAAAAGTTGCTGCCGCACAAGGTTTTGACTACGTTCTAGATGCTTCTGCAGGTGGAAGTGTTATTATGGCAAAAGGAAAAGATCTAATGGCTGATGTAAAGGCTGACCTAGGTTTTTAATCTAACCTTATTCCAAATAATGAAAGTCACTTATTTTACAATGAGTGACTTTTTTTTTAAAAGAAGATGAAGCAACCCATTGGATTTTTTGACTCAGGTGTTGGAGGACTTAGTTTACTTCCGGCTGTTTCAGCCATTTTACCAAATGAAGACATCTGCTATCTCGCAGATGAGGCTTTCTCTCCCTATGGCGATAAAACGCACAAAGAAATCCTTGACCGTGCTAGAGCAATTACCCTCAAGCTACTCTCTTTTGATTGCAAACTAATTGTGCTGGCCTGTAATACCGCTACCACACAGGTCATTAATCAACTCCGAAAAGAATTCACCGTTCCCTTTGTTGGGATTGAGCCTGCCATTAAACCCGCTGCTTTGACTACTCAAACTGGGGTTGTAGGTGTTTTGGCAACAAAAGGGACACTCAACAGTCAGTTGTTTCACAAAAGTTCATTGGAACATGGGTCGAAAATTCAACTCGTTGAACAGATTGGCACTGGCCTGGTTGCTTGTGTTGAAAGCAACAAAATCGATGATCCCTCCACCTTCACGCTTTTGGAAAGCTTCCTTAACCCAATGGTCGATCGAGGAATGGACAGCTTAGTATTGGGATGTACCCACTATCCTTTTTTAATCCCCGTAATCAAAAAGATCATTCCACAACACGTGCGTATCATTGACAATAGTCAAGCCGTTGCACAACAAATAAAAAGGCGGTTAACGGAATTGGACCTTTGCGATACTTCTAACACAACGTCACTACACACCTATTTCAGTTCATCTTCTAAATCTAACTTAAGTAGATTTGTAAAACATACCATCAACTTCCTTCCTCTTTAAACCAGCCTGCATACATTAAATAGTTATGGGCTATTCGCTCAATTTCTCCTTTTTGCAAATTGGGATCTACTTCTTTTATTTTTCGCGCAGGAATTCCGGCATAAATTGAACCTGCTTCAACAACAGTATTTTGTGTAACTACACTACCCGCTGCAATGATGCTGTTGGAATGCACCACACAGTTATCCATAACAATACTTCCCATTCCAATCAAAACATTATCGTGCAAGGTGCAGCCATGAACAATGGCATTGTGACCAATGGAAACATTGTTCCCAATAGTGGTCGCTGCCTTTTCATAGGTGGCGTGAATCACTGCGCCATCTTGAATGTTAACGCGATTTCCTATTCGGATTGCATGGACATCGCCTCGAACAACAGCCTGGTACCAAATTGAACACTGATCTCCCATTTGAACATCACCAATAACAGTTGCATTTTCAGCAAAAAAACAATCTATACCCCATTTGGGTGTAAACCCACGCACAGTTTTCTTTAACATAAACTTGATTTTAAGGAAAGGTAAAAAAATGATTCTTATTTAGCCATTCGTAGGAGTTGAGTTTTATGTAATTTTGTAAAAAAAAGAATGAGTAATTTTCTAGTAACGCCATCCATCAAAGAAGACAATAAGTTTGCTTTTTTTGCCCTCAATGTTTCATTGGGAATCGCAAAAGACACCACCTATAGTTCTGTAGAAGAAGCCAAAGATGCTCCACTAGTACAGCAAATGTTTTACCTTCCTTTTGTAAAATCTGTTACCTTAACCGACAGTGGTTTAAATATCGAGCGCTTTGATATTTTAGCCTGGAGTGATGTAATCAATGAAGTTGCGCAAGAAATTCAAAATTACTTAAACAACGGTGGTCAAGTTGCCGCCCAAAGCGAAGTGAAAAAGGTGCCTGTCACGGTTTATGCTGAAAGCACGCCAAACCCCAGCGTAATGAAGTTTGTTGCCAACAAGATGTTGGTGGACACTATTTATGAGTTTAAAAGTATAGACGAAACCAGCAATGCTCCTTTGGCCAAAAGTTTATTTAACTTTTCGTTTGTTAAAGAAATATTTATTGACACCAATTATATTTCCATCAATAAAAACGAAGGTATTGAGTGGGAGGAAGTCGTGATGGAAATTCGCGAATTTGTCCGCGCGTATATTGAAGATGGAAAAACCATTATTACTGCAAATCAAGAAGGAGCCAATGGTTTTGCTGCAAGTGCAACTCCGTTAGAAGACTTGGATGAAACCTCCCAAGAAATTGTGAAAATTATTGAAGAATACATCAAACCTGCGGTTGCCTCTGATGGAGGAAACATTCTATTTGATGCCTACAATGCCGAAGACAAATCGGTGCAGGTTGTTTTACAAGGTGCCTGTAGCGGCTGCCCCTCTTCCACCATTACGTTAAAAAATGGAATTGAAAATATGCTGAAGGAAATGCTCCCAGGGAAAGTAGCGACTGTTAGCGCATTAAATGGCTAATTCTCCTAACCTCTCTTCCAACGTTCTTGCAAAAGAACAAAGCGCTTACTTACGGCAACATGCATCAAATCCAGTGCATTGGGTTCCATGGGCAGAAGATCATTTTACTTCGGCAAAAGAGAACGATCGTTTAATCATTATTAGTATTGGCTATGCCGCCTGTCATTGGTGTCATGTTATGGAACATGAATCTTTCGAGGATGAAATTGTTGCTCAACTAATGAATGACAATTTTGTAAGCATCAAAGTAGATCGTGAAGAACGTCCAGATGTAGATCATGTATATATGCAGGCACTTCAACTCTTAACTGTTCAGGGAGGTTGGCCATTGAACATTGTTGCGCTACCAGACGGACGCCCTGTTTGGGGAGGCACCTATTTTCCCAAAGATCAATGGATGCATTACCTTCAACAAATCGTTCAGTTGCAGAAAGAAAATCCAGAAAAACTATTGGCCTATGCTTCCCAATTGAATGAAGGAATGCAGCAGCTTGAGATGGAAAAACACAAAGATCAACAAGCCGTTACAGCCAATGACCTAGCGAAAGCTGTAAATGATATTTATCAAAAATTAGATTTAAAAAATGGCGGAATGCAAGGTGCGCCTAAATTCATGATGCCAACTCTTTTAGAGCTGTTTACTGCGTCTGATAATTATACCGAACACCTACGGCTGAGTTTAGATAAAATGGCCTTAGGCGGCTTGTTTGACGTTTTAAGAGGCGGTTTTTCGCGTTATTCTGTAGACGAACGTTGGCATATCCCCCATTTTGAGAAGATGGGCTATGACAACGGTCAATTACTATATATATACAGCGAAGCTTTTCTTACCCAAGCTTCTCCTTTGTACAAAGAGGTTGTGGAAAAAACAGTGGACTTTCTTCAAGAAGACTTGCATAACGGAACTGGGGGATATTATGCTTCGCTGGATGCTGATAGTTTGAATAAAAACGGACAGTTGGAAGAAGGAGCCTTCTATGTATGGACCAAAAATGAGCTCGAGGAATTAGCCCTCCTACAACAACCACACTTTAGCAGCTATTATGGCATAAATCAAGATGGTTTGTGGGAAAAGGACAACTATGTATTCTTTCGTAAACAAGCTCTTGAGGACTATAAATACAAGCATGAGCTAAACGATAATTTCAACACCCAAGTGGCCCTGTGGGAAACACGTTTATTGGAAGCGAGAAACAAACGCTCCAAACCACGTTTGGACGACAAAATTATTTGCTCATGGAATGCCTTAATCGGAAGTGGACTCTTGCGTGCCTACCGTGCATTTGGAAATGAAGATTATGCTCGTTTGGCAAAAAACAACCTAGACTATATATTCAAACACTTGCACTCGTCTCAAGGGGGGCTTTATCGATTAAATAAAAAAGAGGCTCCTGTTGTACACGGTTTCCTAGAGGACTACAGTGCGTTGATTCGGTTTTATCTGGATGCATATGAATGCTTTTTTGATCCGATTTATTTAACTTATGTACGTCATTTAATCGACTATTGTTTTACGCATTTTCTTGACAGTCAATCTCCCTTATTTGTTTTTTCAGCAAAAGAAAAACTGGTAGTAGAGACACGGGAAATAAATGACAATGTCATTCCTTCTTCCAATGCAATGATGGCCGAAAACTTATTGCGCGCAAGTGTTCATATAGGTAAACCCGAATGGTCGGAACATGCACAAAAAATGCTCGCTACTGTGGCAGAAGAAGTGTATAACTACCCTAGAGCCTATAGTTATTGGTTACGCATAGCCCTTAATGAGCAAAAAAAGCAACGTGAAATTGTAATTGTAGGGCCAAAAGCATTGGATTGGATTAGAGAAATACAACAACAGCCGCTGAAAAACACGCGTTGGGCCGCAAGCACCGTTGCCAGTAATCTGCCCTTATTACAAAATCGTTTTAAGGCAAACATAACGCAAGTTTATATTTGTGAAAACAATCAATGCGGTCTTCCTCTGAGGAGTGTAGAAGAAGCGAAAATAGCATTAGGCCTTACTTAACTTTGGGCGCATTGGTGTGAAAATCCTTCAAATAGTAGGGTTCAAAATAGGCCACGTCTTCGAATTGTTTGTTTGCATATTTCTTGGCTACCATGGACACCATGTTTCTGGCAGAAGGGACTTCAATCTCATCAATATAATTAAACTCATTCCCTGTCAAAATTGGCATGCACTTAGCTGCGCCTGAGCCAAAAAGAACTTTTTTTCCTTTGGGTAAAGTCGCACTGGTTTCCTCAGAAATTATCCTTGCGGAAGTTGGTTGAATGATTTCATGTTGAGCGTTGAGTGCCATGGTAAACACCTCCATACGTCTCGCATCTATCATAGGAACAATTACTTCATTTTCTTTGGGGGCATAGGCTTGTGCAAGTACCTCGAGTGTGTTTACGGCTATTAACGGCAGATCGTTGGCATAACATATCCCTTTTGCTGAAGAAACACCAATGCGCAGCCCCGTATATGATCCAGGGCCCATACTGACCCCTAGAGCAGAAAGTGCTGAAAACGAAAGACCAACCTCAGCCATGACTTCTTCAATAAATACATGCAAGTAATCACTGTGGCGGAAATTAGCTTCATTACTTTCTTTACAAAAAAGCAATTCACCATTGTTGGCTATAGCAACAGAACAATTGGTTGTTGCTGTTTCCAGGAGTAAATGATAATTATTCATTTTAAAGGCAATCTAATGAGTTCTATTTGTTGCTAAAATTACAAAAAGAGCCGCTAGCTTTAACCTCGACTATACATTAAAATGAAAGCGGAACACCAAAATAGAACTCAACGACTTTTAACTTAAATATATAGTCATATTTTGCACGAACTTCGTCAGAAACCGCCGCATCGTAACGTTGCTTAATTTGGGTGTAATTAAAAGAATTCATCACTCCAGCTTCAAACCTTTTCTGCGCGTCATCAAAAGCATCCATGCGAGCTTGGGTTGTTTTCTTTGCTGCTTCGTAAAATGTATAGGCTCCTTTCGCATCATTGTATGCTTGATTAATAGCCGATTCAAGATCGAGTTGTTGCTGTTCTAAACTATTCTTGGTACGCTCTAAATTTACCTTATTACGCTTTACATTGCTTTTTGCAGAAAGTCCATTAAAAATCGGAATACTCAATTGTAGACCAAAATTATGTCCATCATTTATACCTAATTGATCTGCGATGGGCAATGGGTCGATTACTCTTCTATTTTCACGGGTGGTATATACTTCGCTTCCGTCACTGCGCACAAATCCAATGGGAAATTCTGTGAATTCCCCCGTTCCTTCTGTTCGATCAGAATAAGATAAACGTGTACTATAGCCGTAAAAAGCACTCAACGAAGGTTGCAGTGTTCCTTTGGCTAAAGCGACATTTGTTTCAGCTATTTCAACATTGGTAACCGCCAATTTTATGTCATCTCGTATGGTCAATGCTTTTTCATAAATTTTCTTTGTGCTTTCTCCCATGACCTGTGAAAACGGAACATCTAACTCCATAAAGGAAATGTCAAAATTCTCATAATCGGTTATCAAAAGCAATTGAGCCAAATTAATTTTAGCCAACCGCAAAGTGTTATCAGCCTGAACAACGGCTTGTTCTTGGGTAGCAATGGTCGCTTCTAGTTCAAAAACATCTCCAGCAACCAACACCCCAGCAGAAATCAGTTCCATGGTTCGTTCAAGCTCAGCTTTAGACACAGCTAATTGCGCTTGTTGAACAGACAAGATTTCACGGTTGAACATGATTTGTAAAAAACTATTGGCCACCAGTAGAGAGATATCATTACTAATATCTGCCAGTTGATACTGTCTCGCCAAGAGGGTCAAATTTGCTCTGTGTAATTGATTGAAATTTTGTTTCCCTTTGTAAATGTCTATTCCAAGATTTACCCCAGCTGAAGAGAACTGTGTAGTCAAATTCTCCAAAAGACCTGTAGTAATGTTTTGGTTAAGTCCAATATTCCAAGAATGACTTAAGTTGGAATTCACCCGTGGGAAAAACCCAGCAATGGTAGCTTGTTTATCTATTTGCGCATTGACATAATCCAATTCACTTTGCTTAATGGTAATGTTTTTTTCCAATGCCAATTCCACGCATTCTTCCAATGTCCATTGTTTGGTTTGTCCAAAAACAATGGCTGAAAAAAGGAGAAATAGGGCTGTTAAACTTTGGGCAGTATTCTTCATGTTTGGCTTATTCATTATCATCAGAAGTTTCATCGTCACCTTTTTTCTTAGATTCGGTTTTGTTCCAGACCTTAATTTTATCTTCAAGGGTAATCCCGGAAATGATTTCTACATTCATTCCATCAGATATTCCTATTATAATATCTCTTCGCTCAAATTTCTGGTCTTCTAATTCAATTTCAACAAAGGGCTGTTCAGTGTCTTTATCAAATTGCATCAAGGCTTCGGGCAAAGCAAGAATACTGTCTTTACGTTCAAGTACTAGCGAAGCATTTGCACTATATCCTGCACGAACAAAGAAATCACTGTCCAGGGTAACATCTCCTTCTATTTTAAACTGAACTGCTCCTTGCTCTTCATTTCCTTTCGGAGCGATGAATTTCAATTTAGCCTCAAACTCTTTGTCTTGAATTGCGCCCAAGCTCACACTCAATGGCATTCCGATCGATAGCTTTCCTACTTCGGCTTCATCTACTTTCCCTTCAAAAATCATTTTATTCAAATCGGCAATAATCGCAATTGTTGTACCAGCATTGAAGGAGTTACTCTCAATTACTTGATCTCCTTCTTTTACGGGCAACTCAAGGACTGTTCCAGCTACAGTAGCACGCACATTGGTGTTGGCAGAAGCTGAACCACCGGCAGATCCCAGTTTGATGATTTCAAAATCGCTTTGTGCATTGGCTAAATCTTGCTTTGCGCGACTGTAGGTCAAATCGGCTGTTTGAAATTCTTGCTGTGAGATAATCTCTTTATCGAATAACGATTTGTTACGATTGTATTCAACCTGTGCATTCTTAAGGACAATTTTAGCGGTTGCTAGTCGACCTTTAGCACTATTGAGCTGACCTTCGTCGGCAACAACTTTAATTTTTGCCAATAAATCACCTTCTTCTACATAGTCTCCTTCTTCCACAAAAAGAGATTGAAGAATTCCTTGTACTTGAGGCTTTACCTCTACTTCATCTTCAGGAATAACTTTTCCAGTGGCAATGGTTTTCTGTTCAATCGATGTGATCAAAGCAGTTTTTGTTTCAAAACTTATTGTTGCTTTACTATTCGATTTAATAAAAAATGCAGCAGCAAATAATACACCGAAAATAACGAGTAAAATTAAAGTGTAACGGACAAATTTGTTCATAACGTGGGTTCTATAATTATTTAATTTTTATTCTTCTCTTAATGCGTCGATGGGCTTAATACTCACTGCTCGTTGAGCAGGGATCAAACCAATTAGTGTCCCCAGGGTAACCATTATAGCCAACGCACCGAGCACAAAGGGTATAGGAACGGTTGGGTTTGTATAGGGAAAATCTTCAAGGTTTGCGGTTCCCGCATTGATTCCTGCGAGGACAAAGGCTCCTAAAATAATTCCGAAAATTCCAGCCAAAACGGTCAGGAAAACTGATTCTAAGATAATTTGCATGCGAACCTCAGAAGGGGTTGCTCCTAGCGCTCGTCTTACGCCCAATTCCTTGGTGCGTTCTTTTACTGATATCAATAAGATATTTCCAATACCAATTACCCCAGCAATGATGGTCGCTATACCAACAACCAAGGATAAAAATGTCATTCCTTCAGCAAATCCCATGATTCTATTGAAAACCTCACCTAGGTTAAACGAGCCAAATGCACGTTCATCTTTTGGATCTACACGGTGAATACGTTTTAGTGTTTGCTTGACGTCTTTCTCGACTTGCACAACATCTGCATCATCAAATGCAGCTATAGTAAACCATTCCACATTTTCGCCTGTGTTATACAGTTTTCGGAAAGTAGCAAAAGGAATAAATATATCACCATCACTTTCAAATCCACCCCCTTCAACATATTTGTGTACCCCAATGACTTGAAAATAGATATCGTCAATTCGCACAAATTTCCCTACAGGATCTTCGCCTTTCTCAAACAGTTCCTTTTGGGTTCGTTCGCCAATAACACAAACTTTGCGGGCTAAATCTATATCAGATTGATTGATGAAGCGTCCAGGGGTAAATATTTTCTTGGTGGCAATTTTTGTGTATTCAGGAAAATCTCCATAGATATTGTAGGTGCCCGATTTTGATCCACGTACAATTTGCGAACCCGAAGATCCATCAAAAATTCCTCGTGCGTTTCTCGGGGCTATAAATTGAATTTCAGGGATGTTGTTCCGTAAGGTTACGGCATCATTTAACTTCAGTTGAGGGTTACGCCCTGTTTTGAATCCGTCATAGGGTATGCTGGTACTTTGTGCCCAAACAAACATGGAGTTCATGGCGATGTTTTGAAACTGACGTTCGAACCCATTGTCCAAGCCTTTGGCAGAACCTGATAATGCTATGTAGATGAATATCCCCCATAAAACACCAATTACAGTAATAATGGTTCGGGCTTTATTTTTTTGGATGGAGCCAAAAATTTCTTGCCAGGTGTCGCGATCAAATATGATTTTAAAACTATTCATCTCTTAGGGCTACAATTGGTTTTATGCTTGCTGCACGTTTGGCTGGGATGTATCCAGCAATTCCGCCAAAAATGATCAAAATTAGGGTCGCAAATAAAGCGGTTGAAATATCGATATAGGGGTTTTTAATAAAGTAATCTTCAAGGGTTTCGTTAATGTTTTTCAAAAGAAACACCCCTAGTGCCATGCCCACATAACCTGAAATAGTAGTAATAAAAATAGATTCTTGGAGAATCATTTGAATCACAGATTTAGGTGTAGCACCCAAGGCTTTACGAACACCCAATTCTTTGGTGCGCTCTTTAACTACAAACACCATTATATTGGATATACCAATGATTCCAGCAATTAAGGTGCCTAAACCAACAAAGGTTACTATGAGTTGAAGAACATTGGCAAACTGCTGGTTTTGCTTTATGTTGTCGGCAATGTTTCGAATAAAAATACCGTTGGGGTCTTTGGGCGCAATAACTTTCTTTTCTTTCAAGAAAACACGTAGTTGTCGTTCAAATGCCAAAGAGCCTTTGTGGCCCAATTCTGGACGAAAAGCGACGATCATTTGATCAATTTTATCGTTTCCTTTTTCGAGCGATTGACGTGTAGTATAGGGAATATAAATAAAACGCTCTTCGTTATCTCCTCCATCGTCTTGAAAGACACCAACAACTTTAAAAACACTATTTCCAATATCAATAAATTTACCTAATGGGTCTTCTTGTTTAAACAGGTCACGAGCCACTAAACGCCCAATAACAGCGTGTTTACTTTTATTTTTCACATCCAACTCATTGACATAGCGTCCTTTCATCATGATGGTTTTCTCGGCATATTGATGATCTGGTCCTACCCCACGGGTGGTGTAGTTATCAAATTCATTTTTATAACGCACAGAGGCTCTACGTGATATTCGAGGTGTAATGTACTCGAGGAAAAAGGGGAAATTATCTTTTATATCGTAAAGGTCATCGTTGGTGAATTCTATTCGTCTATTGGCCTTAAATCCTTTGTAAGGTTCAGAGGTTTTTCCAGCAAAAATGAACATTGTATTGGTGGCATCGTCTAAAAAGAATTCCTGAAAAGAATTTTTTAATCCGTTTCCAAAGCCAAAGAGAATGATAAATATAAAGATCCCCAGTGCAACCGTAAATCCGGATAGAAAAGTACGCAACTTATTCTTTCGAATGGTTTCAAAAATTTCTTGCCAACGATCTTGATTAAACATATTGGGTCGCTAAAACTTGATTGACTTTAGTATCTTCAACAATTACACCATCTTTTAAACGAATAATACGTTTACACATTTGAGCAATGTCTTCTTCGTGGGTAACCACTAGTATCGTTTTCCCTTCTTGATTGATTTTTTGAATTAAATCCATCACTTCATTAGATGTTTGCGTGTCAAGTGCACCAGTGGGTTCATCAGCCAGTAATAGTTTTGGCTCAGAAGCCATTGCTCGTGCAATAGCTACCCGCTGTTTTTGCCCACCCGAAAGCTCACTTGGAAGGTGTGTTGCCCAATCTAATAGGCCCACACTTGTTAAATATTTCAAGGCTTTTTCTTGACGCTCTGCACGTTTCATTCCTTGGTAATACAAAGGCAAAGACACGTTTTCAACAGCGGTTTTATAATTGATCAAATTGAATGATTGAAAAATAAAACCAAGAAATTTATTTCTATATTTTGCCGCTTTTGTTTCGTCCAAATCTTTAATAAGGACATTGTCCAACTCATAACTACCATCATCGAGTAAATCTAGCATCCCAATAATATTGAGCAAAGTGGATTTTCCTGATCCAGAAGACCCCATAATGGCAACAAGTTCGCCTTCTTCAACGGTTAAGTTTATTCCTTTTAAAACATGAAGCGATGAACTTCCCATTTTGTAGGACTTATGTAAATCTTTAATTTGAATCATAGGTAGGGTTTGGCATTTTACAACTTAACAATAAGACGTAGTTAAAGATAAAATGTTACAGTAGAAAGGAATTTTATTTATACATCATTCTGTAAACAACAAATCCAACACCGGCAACCAAGATATAGGGCATCGCCATTAGGTATACAATTCCGTTGTTTATCCCCTTGGCTGTTGCTTGGCCTTCTTCCGACTCAAGTACTGCACGACACATGGAGCATTGGGCTTCTACTGTTTCTGGAAACAAACAAAGAGCGAACAATAAGGCAATTCCGAGAAAGGTTCTTTTTTTCATTTAGGCGTAATAAGGAGAAATCATTAAATAGATAACAACACCCGTAATGGTTATGTACAACCATATTGGAAAAGTGATTCTTGCAATTTTTCTATGGGAGGTAAACTGTTGAGAAATCGCTCTTACATAAGTAATCAACACCAACGGAATGATAGAAATAGACAAGAGAATATGTGAAATCAAAATGACATAGTAGACCGTTTTTACCCATCCTTCGCCCCCAAATGGAGTGGGTTCAGAGGTTAAATGGTAGGCAACATACATTACCAAAAAAGCCAAAGATAAACCAATGGCGGTTTTCATTAATTGCTCGTGAAGGGTTATTTTTCTATTCTTTATCGCCCACAGGGCAATCAAAAGAATGATGGTGGTATACCCATTGATGGCGGCATATATAGGTGGTAGAAATGTTAAGGGCTGTACACCCTCTAGACGAATACGAAATAAAATTGCCACTACAACAGGGATTAAAACCGATACGGCAATAATCAAGTTCTTGTACTTGAGTTCATTCTCTTTAAAGGGTGTCTTTTCCATAAACTTAGTTTTCATTTAATAATTTCTCAATGTCGATCAACAATTGATCTACACCTTGCTCTTCTGCCTCTTCTTGGTCAATACCCATGTAGTAAACAATGGGGTTTCCGTGCTCATCTTGCCGCGAGCGGATATACCCGTTTTTGTCGATCAAAGCAAAATAGCCTTGATGTTCAAAACCGCCGGCAACCGCTGGATTAATTGAAGCAAAAATATTAAAACCTGTATTGGCCAAAGCATAAATAGTTTCTTTCTCGCTGGTTAAAAAATTCCAGGTAGATGATTTATCTACATAACCTTCTGCATACTTTTTCAAGACCGAAGGAGTATCGTTTTCAGGATCTATAGTAAACGATGCTATGCCAAAATCTGAGCGTTCGCCAAATTGATCGTACAAAATCTTCATGTTTTTATTCATGATTGGACAAATAGACGGGCAACGGCTAAAAAAGAACTCGGCGACATAAACCTTTCCTAGATAATCTTCATTAGAAATGTATAAACTATCTTGATTCAACATAAGAAAATCGGGCACTTTTTTGGCTTCTCCATTTAAGCGAATAAAATCCAAAGAAGTATGGCCTGGCTTTACAGAACGATTACTTGTAATGGTTTGATCTTCTGCGAGACGATTAATTATTTTGGGAATAAACAGGTAGCCAAAAATAACCAAGACAGCAACAAGACCAATAGAGGTATTCTTTTTCATACCGTAAAATTAATGAATTAGAAAATGCTAGGGAACTAAGAACACTTATTTCGAACGATTGCTGTTGTTCTTTTTAAGCGCTAATCGATATTCTGCCAAAATAACCTTTACATCGTCTGTCATCTTTTTGTTTAGCTCTGCCACAGAGGTGGTATTGTACCCATAAAGTGTGCCTACTTCTTCGTCATCGTCTCTTCCGCGTAACTTCTTGGCTCTGTCTACAATAAATACCGTAGAGGTACTTTTCTGTGCGTTTAACTGAACATCTGTTTGAAAACTATCAAAAAGGGCTTGAATTTCTTCTTGGGAACCGAAAACAAATTTCCATTTAGACAGATCGGTTGCGGCACCTTCTTGCAATTCTTTAAGAATTTGTTTGATTGTTTCTTCTTGTCCGTTTTCTACAACCATGACAAATTGAAAATCATCAAATTGGTAAAAACGCTTGTAAATTTTCTGGTTCAAATTAAATGCGTCGCCTTTTCGCAGCTCCAAATCATTTCCCCAAAAACCAACAATTGAGATCTTTGTGTCAAACTGATGGTTTTCTCCACGAAGTGTAGACCACTCTTTAATGTCGTTGACTTCTTCAGTGAGAATTGGAAGACGAGCAAAATTATTAATCCCGGAAGCAAAAAATAAATAAATGACCAATGGAAACACAAAGAGGATTCCCAAAACCAAAAATTTCTTAAAAGCTTCTTTATTTACAGACATGGATTAAAAATTCCAGCTCACAAACCCGGTATTCATTACCTCGAAGATGTAATCTGCTTCTATCAAAAGGATAAAAGCTAGGTAAGGAATTAATATAACTAGTGGAAGTACAATTGATCCTTTTAAAGACCCTTTTTCATCGCGAATGTGCATGAAGTCCCAAGCAATATAATAGGCCTTAACAATCGTTAAGATGATGAAAATCCAGTTCAAGATTTTCATTCCCAAAAACATAGACATAAGACTTACAGGTTTAATGATCCCTAAAGCTACTTCTACAGTTGTTACGATAGATAAAAATATGAGGACGCCCCAAATCTTTTGAACGTTAGATTTGAATTTTAAAAGTCCTCTAAAAATGGCTAATTTTTGTTCTGCGTGTGCCATGTGTGCTGTAATTTATTATTATACCAAATAGAAAAAGGTGAATACAAAGACCCATACTAGATCGACAAAGTGCCAATATAATCCGACTTTTTCAACCATTTCATAATGCCCTCTTTCCTCATAGGTTCCTCGAATAACATTGAAGAAGATAATGATATTAATCACTACTCCAGACAATACGTGGAAACCGTGGAAACCAGTGATAAAGAAGAAGAAATCTGCAAACAAGCGGTTTCCATATTCGTTGTGGATCAAATTTGCTCCTTCGACTACATCAACTGCGTCATTTATTTTCACAAGTGACTCTTCACGGGACAGGACGATTTTCTGCCCTTTTGCATTTAATTTTTCACCTCGAATGACTAAGTTTTCGTTGGCTGTAAAACCAGCCTTAACTTCATCAAGCGAATAGCTTGGCAGAGAAGATTCTCCAACAAACCAGATTCCATTACTACTTTCATGCGTTGATCTATCGGTTGCAATTGAAGCAGCAAAGGCTTCTAAAGCAACACGTTTTCCTGTATCTCCATCAACAAACTGAAGGATTTGGCCACCACGTGTTTCTAGTGCGCCATATTCCCCTTTGATAAAGTTTTTCCATTCCCATGCTTGTGAACCTACGAAGATAGCACCACCAATAATGGTAAGCAACATATAAAAGGTCACTTTAGCCTTGTTCATATGATGTCCTGCATCCACGGCCATTACCATGGTCACGGAAGAGAAAATCAAAATAAAAGTCATTAAAGCCACATAGTACATAGGTGCATCTATGCCGTGCAAAAACGGAAAGTGTGTAAATACTTCATCGGCAATGGGCCAAGAATCGATGTTCTTGAAGCGAGAAAAACCATAGGCTACTAGAAATCCAGTAAAGGTTAATGCGTCAGAGACAATGAAAAACCACATCATCATCTTTCCATAACTCGCGTTTAAGGGTTTGTTCCCTCCACCCCAAACGTTGGTCTCTTCACTGGGATTGGTTGCTGCTACTTCCATAAAAAAATGTCAAATTTTAATGATACAAATTTAATTGTTTTTACTGATAAATTGTCACAAACAGGAACAAATATAGCCAGAGAAAGTCAAGGAAATGCCAGAATAATTCTGCCAGTTCTACGCCAAGTGTTTTCTCGGGAGAATATTGATTTCTATAGGCATTCACCAAAACTACGCTCAGAACAACAAATCCTCCGGTCACGTGAGCTAAATGTAAAAGCACTAAAACGTACAAAAAAGAGGTGGTGATTGAACTTTCTGCGCCTGTAAAATAATAGCCAGAAGAAATTATTTCATTGAAACCCTGAAACTGTAAGTTAATAAACGCAACAGTCAAAGCGAGTGTAACCCATAACATTCCCTTGAATTGAGCAAGTTTGTTTTGCTGCAAGCTTCGCTTGGCCACGAAAAACGTGAGACTACTCAACAATATTATTAGTGTACTATAGCTAAATGCTTGTGGGAGCACAAAACCTTCTAGCCAATCTGCCCGTGAACTACTTACTACATAGGCGCTCGTCAAGCCAGCAAAGGTCATTGACATGCTAATCATTCCAAACCAGAGCATCATTTTTTTGGTTCGACTATTTCTATTATCCATATACTACAAATTTATCAATCACATATATTATTTGCACAGCGCTGATATATATCACACTGCTGAGCATCAGTCTTCTTGCGGCTTTATTGTCTTTTTTCAACATTAGGTCTGTCGCAAAATACAACATAACTATTCCAACTATTGCAACTCCAACAGCACCATAAACACTCAATTGCAAGGCACCAGTATAGTGCGTAAAAGGCAACAACGAGATCAAAAGCATCCAAAGGGTATAAACAATTATCTGAAAAGCAGTTCCTTGATCTTTAGCACCTGTAGGCAGCATTTTAAAGCCTGCCTTTTTATAATCTTCATCGAGCATCCAACCGATGGCCCAAAAATGCGGGAATTGCCAAAAGAATTGAAGCATAAATAATACTCCTGGTTCAACACCAAACTGATTGGTATAGGCAACCCAGCCAAGCATGAACGGTATCGCTCCTGGAAATGCGCCAACAAAGACCGCAAGCGGGGTTCGGGTTTTCATGGGAGTATATAGAGCCACGTACAAAAAAATGGAAATGCTCCCAAAAAGAGCCGTTCGCCAATTCAATAAATACAACACCACTATTCCAATCACTGTCATGGTGATGGCTATGGCCAACGCTGTTGACGATTGCATTCGACCTGTTGGGAGTGGTCTGTTTTTGGTGCGCTGCATCAAAGCATCCAGGTCTTTTTCTATGACCTGATTGAATGCATTCGAAGCACCAACCATACAATATCCACCAAAGGCAAGTAAGATTACATCAAAATAATTAATGGTATTCGCAGCTAATAAATAGCCCGCCAAAGAAGAAAATACTACACTTAGAGCCAAACGCATTTTAGTGATTTCTTTAAAATCACTCAGCCATGAAACAGTAGGTGCAATTCTGATATCCTCAGACATAATCATTCTTTCTTCCTGGGTGCAAAGATAACGCACCCTGACAGATATTCACTCTTTTCTTTCTCTTTTTGGCCACAAAAAAACCCGAAGTTTCCTTCGGGTTATAATTTAAATATTTTTCAATTACTGTAAACGGAAAGTAATTGGAATACTGAAGGGAACACGCACCGGTCTTCCACGTTGTTTTCCTGGTGTCATACTGGGAAGTTTAGAGATAATACGCGCAGCTTCTTTCTCTAAATTCTTGTCAGGTCCACGCATACGCACATTGGTAATACTCCCGTCTTTGGCGATGACAAAATTCACATATACTCTTCCTTGAATTCCCATTTCTTGTGCAATTTCTGGGTAACGGAAGTTTTTACGGATGTGCTTGTTGATTTGATCTTGAAAGCACTGTCTTCTTTGTGACTTAGCTACCTTTTCACAACCTGGATAGATTGGCACGTCTTCAATTACGGCAAAGGGAACGTCTACGTCATCAAAGTCATCTTCGACTTCAATATCTTCTACCTCAACAATCTCTTCTTGATCCGTTTCTGTAGACTCAATAATGGTTTCTTCCACTTCCTCCTCATCCTCAACTACTTCTAACACTTCAGGTGCTGGTGGTGGAGGTGGTGGGGGGGGCGGTGTTTTTATTTGTTCGGTAATTGGCACTTCCTCATCGTCTTCATCGTCAACGTTAAGTGCTTCGTATCCGTAACCAGATTTATCATAGGTTTTCCACTCAATGGCTTGCCATGAAATGAACAAAACAACCGCTAAACCAATAGCAAAATACAAGCTGCTATTTTTGGTTAAGTCGGCATTGGGATTCTTTTTTAATTGCATTACTCAGGATTTAGATAGCTAATTTATAAAAATACCGCTTTTGACCACAACTTTTTCAATTGTTTTTCCAGAAAAAACAAAAGCGCAAATTCCTGCGGAGTTTGCCAAGAGATCAAAGACCTCAAAAGTCCTGTACAGTATGAGATACCCTTGAATTAGTTCAAGTACCATGCCAAAAGAAAAAACAGCTAGGATCACTATTAACCTAGTTCTTTTCAACCTCCAATCTAAATTAAAGGCTAAACCAAGACATGTAGAGAAGATAAAATAGGCCAAGAAGTGGGCTATTTTATCCGTATTAAACACATTTGTATTTAGTGGGGGTAAAGACAATGGTATTACAGACAAAAAAACAATGGCCACACCAATGCTAAATGCTGCAATAGTCAAACTGTATTTAGGCACCTATCAGCGCTTTGTATCCTGCTGCGTCCAAAAGGTCATTAACGTCGTTCGGATTGTCCAATTCTATTTTTATCATCCAACCTGATCCATATGGATCATCATTGACCGCTTCTGGAGCATCGGTCAAGTCATCATTGAAAGCGACAATTGTCCCTTTCAAAGGCATAAACAAATCAGATACTGTTTTGACAGCCTCAACGGTTCCAAAAACTTCTTCAGCATCGATGGTTTCATCAATTGTTTCTACTTCCACATAAACGATATCGCCTAATTCTCCTTGTGCAAAATCTGTGATTCCAATTGTAGCGGTATTTCCTTCTACAGATACCCACTCGTGATCTTTGGTGTAGTGTAAGTTTTCTGGTACATTCATAGCTTCTTATTTTTTACTTGAAGCAAATATAATTTTTTAGCTGAAATCCCTGTAATTTAATTTCCAAAATTATACCGAATGGTAATTCCAGATCGGATACTGGTTTGTGGGAAGGCTGTAGAAATTGCGAATTTGGAGAAGTTATGATCGTAGAAGAACAGGCCGGTTAAATTCTTGGAAAGAGCATAATCTGCCGTGACTTTGATGGACCAGAGAGTTTGCCCAGCTGTAACTTGATTATTGTCTATTTCAAGGTTCCGCAAAACAGTAATGTTATTTCGATAGGAAAGGTCGGCTTTGATGTTCAAGTCGCCTTTCAAGGTGCGTTTTCTCCCACCAATTGTGGTTCTTAAAGGCAATTCTTTAATGCGATACCCCATTCCAACAATGTACTCTTCTCCACTAGATTCTGTCAACAAGTTGTTATCCAAACTTAATGATAATGCGCGATCTGTTTTGAGTTCTGCAAGAAATTTAAACGAATTTTTTAGCTCCAAATCAATACGAACTAAAGGATTGAATTGTTCAACTAAGTTCAAATTACCATACAATTTCTCTGAAACAAAATTCCCATCACCGTCCTTTTGTTCTGGAAAATCGGGGTCATAGTCTAGGTTTGTTTGAAATTGATTGATGGTGTAACTTGAACGATAGGCGTGGGTTAGTGAAAAACGATTGAATATTTTTTTCAATGACTTGATATTCATCAAGCCCGTGTATTTTAAATTCCAATTGGGCAAGGGTACTTTTTGAATTGGATCTAAGGCGATTTTTGCTGCATTTGTCCCAGAATAAGCTGCAAGAAAAGCGGGAATAATTACATCTTGTTGACTTTTACTGAAACCCACAGGATAGCCTTCTTGGTCTACTCCTTCTCCTGTCGATTGGCGTTGGTTTGCCAAACGTTTTGCAACCATTAAACGGTTCTTTCTAAAGTCATCAAAATAGGGGCTTGCTTCTCCTTTGGAGCGTTGAAAGGCTGTTTTGATCAAGAGTGTAGATATGCCGAAATTACCAAATTGATTGGCGTTCAATGCTACATATTCTTGATTTTCTACCCGGAAATTTTCTGTCCCGTTTTCTGAATAATTGCGCTCTGCTGTTAAATCGATCAACAAGCCTTTTCCAAAGTCCAATTGGCCGGTAATATTCAATTGGCTATTATGCACTTGAGTAAATGGCTGATTAAAATTAGGGAAATCGGTTAACCAACCTTGTTTGGCTGCTTCAAAACGAACATCCGCTTGACTTCCAAAGGTAAAACCTGGCGTTGGTTGTAATGTCCCAACTAAACCAATCGAGGGGAGATACCCTGGCAAGACTTTTCCATTGCTTTCAGAATAAGAAAACTGCACTCGCTTAAGTATGCTAATTAAATCGATAACGTTGGCCAATGCCTTGCGCTTCTTTTTTGGCTTTTTTGCCCCTGTAGAGTCTTTCGATAAAGTTCGTAGCGGAAGCCTGCGCTGAGCAGTATTCTTTTTATTCAAGCCTAAAATACGGTACAAACGATCGGTAGAAATAGAACCGTTTAAACTTTTAGTATTGTTGTTTTGAATCGTATTTACAACACCCAATACAGCTCCGCTTTCGGCGGTGACTTCAGACAAAACATCTGAGCCGCGTTGCCAACTAAAGTCTCCTGTGTAGCTATAATTTGCGTCAATGAAGCCCAAAAAAGGCAAGTAATTAAAGGGGAGTTTATAGGTTAAATTGAGCGTCTGGAAATGGCGGTTCGGGTCACCAAAATCCCATAAACCATCCCAAATACCTCTTGCCTTATCTACCCGCTGCCCTCCTTCTGGAGTGTCTTCGATGTAATTCCGAATAATATTATTACTAGAAGCCGTGAAATTCAAGCGTAATGAACGGGTTAGGTTGTGGTTTAACGAATAGGTCCAATCGAACAAGAAATTTCGCTGTTGCAAATCGGGCAAGCCCAATTGTTGCGATGCATCTACTCCTTCAAGATAAACTTCTCTAAAGCGTTGGTTATTGAACAGACGATTGATATTGGTAGTGATGGAGATATTGGCAGGAATAGGATTCAAATTGATTTCCCGCAACCAACGTAAGTATTGCTTTTTAGTCAGGAATTTTATCTTTTTGAATGGATTGATTTCAAAAGGTTTAAATGTATGCCCATAGTTTGCCCCCAAACGAAGGGTAGTGTTGGATTGATTTTCAATTTCATAATCATGATGGGTCAATTCATTGAAAGCATAGGAAAAATCAAAGTTTTCAACATTGTAAAAACGTTGCTTGCTTGGACTTCCCAATTTTCGTATGCCAATCAAACTAACACTCTTACGCTTGGTGTAATCGATAGCCTGCTGTTTTATTTGTTTTCTTTTCTCAGGAGTATCTGCAGCACTCAATCGATCATCGAGGCGCAAGTCTTGGTAGAAGGGATCGTACTCTGGTGTGATTTGCGTTTCGCCAACACTATAGCTCAATGGCAATTGTACACCCCATTTCTTGGGTAAAAGTTGTCCAGCATTTACCGTTGAGACCAAATCGTACTGCACTAATTCTTCTCGACTACGTTGATTTGGCGATTGATCTATGCTTCCAAAACCTACGGTTGAATAACGCCCACTGGCGCTAAGATTAGCAAAATCAGCAATATTAGCGTCCAGGGCGCCAATGGCTGCCCATCCGCCTTGGCTATCGATTCCTGCAATTCGTAATTCATTGAACCAAACCTCGCCAGCAAGAACATCTCCCACTTGTGTTGATGGGTTTTTCACACCAATCATCATGGTTTTAATCGCCCCCAAAGAAGGGTTTCCTTTGATCGATAATCGGTATTTTTTATCTCCAAGCAGGCGACTAATTGGCGTGAATTCTTCAATCTGATTCAATTCTTCGTCAAAATAACTTGCCGATGTAAAGGATGGGTTTTCCAAAAAGGCAGACTTCATTTTAGACAGCAATTCAATGGGTATATCGATAGAGTTAAAGTCGGGTTGCCAGACTTCTTCTGCACTCAGTCGGTTGGCCGAATTTTCAACAAATTCTGTTGGTTTTAGCGGCACTTCAATTTGGTAGTAATTGTCTTGGTAGTCGGTTCCTAGACGAATAAAAGCAACCAGTCTTCGGTCGAATTCATCGGTTGTTCCTGATCCAGGTAAAGGCGTTTGACCCTGAATGGATTCTGCATGCAAATACATTTTGAGTTTTTCATATTGACGTAAATCAACATCGACTCCTTTGTAAATTCCACGTGCATCCATGGGCTGTAATCCAACCACTCTAAAGGCCAACGACTGCTCGTTCTGACGGACAATGGTATTGTTATTATTGATTTGTTCTCGTTGAATTTCGGGAGGTAAAATATAATTTACGGGAATTCTATTTTCGTTTTCTAAAATGTTGACGGTGCTAATGTCTACCGTAGTATTGTTTGTTGCGCTAATTTGATCGTTCAACGAACGATTGTATCTTCGCCAATCGCCTCGAACCAAATCCAAGGTTCCAAAACGGAATACAACAGGCTGATCGAAACCGTTCAAAAGCATTCGCATAAAACGAATGGAGCGCAAATCTTGAATTCCGTTGATGTTATCAAAATAACTCGCAAAGCTTGTTCCTTGATAGTAACTCTTGTCAATAGGTACCTTGAACTGAATCCAACGGGTGGTCAAACTCTGACCATTGGGAAGGCTTACCTCAACATTTTCTCGCACATCTGTTACAAAAGGATGATTCCCTACCGTCATTCCTTTTCGAATAGGAATTTTATACTCAAAATAACTGTCGATGGTATTCATGGTTTGGTCCCGGTTGACGTCTTCCGTATCGGGCTCTGCAGTACTTCCGCGGTTGGTGTCGGAAAAAGCAATGGGAGAATTCCCATCGGTTCCATTGAAATTCTTATAGCGATCAACAATACCTCCCTCTGCTTGTAAAAAATAAGCATAATTGTCCCCAGCGGGGTCATTGACCGGACCATTGGTGTAGACAAGGCGTTCTTCCTCATCATTTAATCCATCTAAACCTACATCTTGTCGTTGACGGTCTTCTTCTACCGTATTAAAGGCATACAACAAGGATTGAGAAGAAGGAGTACGTCCCCAATTAGTTGTCTGAACTGCAGTTGGCTCAATCCCCGGTAAACCGTTTTCATATTGCTTGCGACCATCCTTTAAAATATCTTCGGAGATATTACCTAAATGAAAGACCAAGTCGCCCAAATCATCATTTTGCGACTGCACTTCATTGAAGGTATCTAGGACCCAAAATTCGATAAACTCTACATTGGACTGTTCAAAATTAGTCGCATTAATGGAACGCATAATTCCTCCCCAGTTTTTGTCGGCTTCACGCCCAAACTCATTGCTTGGTTGATTATTATACGGGCCTTTCTCCTCGGGAAAATAGGCCAAGTCTAAGGTTGTTTGGACTGTTGACTGTCCTTGTACTAAATCTTGCTCTGGAAAAATTTCATTGATAAAAATACGACGGGTAGTGTTTAACGATATTGCTGAATTATTAATCCCAGCTGGACGTAGTTGTGTAGAATAAAACACTGGATCTACTGTGTACCACGCAAGTTTCGCGCGAAAATGACCTGCGGTTAAATTGTCGTTTCCAGCATCTACCCCTGCATAGCCCTCAAAAGGAATAGACGCCAATTTCCACGCAAAGGCACCCTTGACATCAATGTTGGTTTGTGCCCCTTCAAAATCGTCTAAATAGACATTGGTTTCTCCTTGTAGTTGTGTATTGCGCGGGTCTCCTGCGATTAGACTAGCCACCTCGCCTCGGAAAGATATTTGCGAAGGAGCCGTTGTTTCTATGGTTGGAAATTTATTGATTAATCGTGTTAAAAAAGGAACTTCAGTAGAAAAATTGGTGTTGAATCCTATCATGGTATTATTTACCGGCTCAGTTCCATAATTGGCTTTTTGCGTTAATGGATTTTCGCTCAGATTGATGAGGGTTCCTCCAATAACTACTTTTTCGTTGAATTGGTGAACAATGTCTACTCCTGAAAAACGTTTATTCTGCTGTCCAAAAAAAGTATTGTTCTCTGTAGAAATCTGAATAGGAATATTGGATGCCTGCAATCCGGGGTCTAAAATTTTGACACGTCCAATTTGATAGTTCACTGTATAATCTACTCCTTCGCGTAAAACTCTTCCGCCAGCAGTAACCTGAACCGAACCTCTTGGAACATTGAACGCTCCAATGGCAATCCCGTCTCCTCCGGCAGATTTGTATCTTCCTTTTAACTGAAACTTATTCTTCTCCGTTGCCTCCAAGGCTGCTGCTTGGGTAAGGGCATACATGTCGCGAAAAACATACTTTGATTGATTAACGTTGTAAGTCAGCTCATTATCATAGTCTTCTGCGCTAGAATTATCGGCTTCTAAAAGTTCAAACAAACTTTCACCAAAGGGTTCAACCGTAGGGAAAATAATACGCCCATATTGGGGATCAACTGTAATTCCGGGAACAAAATCAAAAAAACCATCTCCTTCTGGTTCTGGATTATTGTATATGTTTAATCGATCCAAACGCAACGAGCGTAACAAAATAGTATTGACCAATTCTTCTGGCCAAATCGCTTTGTCTACTGGTGTTAAATAATTGATTGGCGAAGGATCCGAATACAGTATGTTTAGACGAAAATCTTCTTGTTCCAATTGAAAAGCGCCTGTATTATAAATATTCTTCATCATCAGGTCCCATACAGGCTGACGGACATCTGTTAAGCTACTTTTCAATAATTTAACGATCAAGTTATTGGTCTCAACCTGAGGAACGGCTTGTCCTTGCTGACTAGGATCAACCGAAGTTCCAGCGATTCCACCGTTGGCAAATTCTCCCACCTGATACACCTCCCCATTGAAGGTAAACTGAAAAGCAATCCCTAATATTTCATCATTGCTTAACCGTTGATTCAGCGATATGTATCCCAACTGTGGATGTAAGGTGTACTCTGAAGGCTCAAGTTTACGCGCACTTTCCAAAACAGCATAATCAAAACCTTCTCTGACTTGTCCATTCAAGGGTCCAAAACCTTGCGGAATTGTTCCGACATCACGAATTCTATCGCTAATAATTGATCCTGCATTGATTTGTTCTGGATCGAGTTTATTGGCTTCATTCGCTGGAATTCCACTGGGTAAGGCTTGATTAAAAAAACCATTATTTAACTCGTCCAAACGAGTGCGTTCTGGATTGGATTCACCCAAGTCTTGCAATGCAACGATATTACGAATATTGTTTGTTTGTGATTGGCGATTGGTAATCCAAACCTCAGCTCGTGTAATCTGAATGGGCGAATTTATGTAAGGATAGGTCAATAAAAACCGATCGTAATTATCTCGGAAATAATGCGCTAAGAAAAAATGACGGTCTGCTTCATAATCCAACGCAAAAACAGAAAACTCTTGTAAAGTACCTCCTCCTTGTGCAACAACAGATTGCGATTGAGATCGCTGTTCGGCAAATACTCCTGTGATATTCGTACGCCCAAATTTTAATTGCGCTTTTACCCCCATTAAACTTTGTGCCCCAGCAATCAATGTACTGTTAAGTGGCATATTGATATTCCCAATGTCGATATTTTGGAGAATAGCGTCTTCGGAAGCTGGTTTGTCTAGAAATTCGTTGATTTTATTTTTATAATTTCCTACCGTCCCTTGTAAGTTATCCGCCTTGTCTTTTAGAGACTGTAGCTTCCCTTTAACATCCTCTACTGTGCTTCGGGCTTGATCAACCTGAGATTTGACTTCATTAAATCGATTTTGAATTCTTTCTCCTTTGGCTTTAACACTTGCAATATTTTCTTGCAGTGAAGTCGGTAGGTATTCACTCAGTTCGTTTAGCTTAGGTGGATTGAATTGAAGTTTGACTAGGTTCTGAAAGTCAAATGTTGATTCGGTATCATAGTTAGCCGTAATTTGAAGGCGTTCTCCAATATTTCCTAGTAAACTAAGGCTAATGCGTTGATCAAAATCAAAGCCGAAATTTCTTCTGTTTCGCGGTGAAAAACTGGGATTGTCTGTTTTTTGATAACGAACACCCAAATCAATACCAATGGATCCTTGTGGACGGACATCAATAGAATTGCTTCCAAAAATGGAGGAAAAGAATTTTGAATTTACATACAACTCCGGGAGTAAATCCTTCTGAGCGTCATTTGCTTTTCCCTTGGTTTGGTCAATAGCACTTACTTTGTCTTGAAAGTAATCATTCATCTGTTCTTTCAAAACGCGCTTTTCAAATTCCTCGGGCGTTAACACCATTGGCGTTCCCAAAGGATAGTCTCCAATGCTAGCTGAAAAAATATATAAATTTTGTTCAGGGTCGTATTCGTAGAGCGATACAACACTTTGAGAATCGGGTAAAGAGATCCTTCCCAAGGGTGAACTGTCTTGGATTTGGGAGTAGCTTTTCAACGTTCCAATCACTGCAAAGATCAGGAACAACAGATAAAAGCGAACGTCAGGGTAATGCGCTTTTTTTCTTTTAACCAAAGGGTTTATAATTTATTCAAAGCTTGTTTGATGAGCGCTTCAACGCTGCTCTCAGGAGCACTTTGAATGATGTTATCAATGACTTTCTCGGCTTGCCTTCTTGGATAGCCTAGAACCTCTAATGCTGATAACGTTTCTTCTTTGGTTGTATTGTTTTTAGACGCAGAAATTTCTTCCATTCCCGCAACATTCTGAATTTTATCTTTGAGTTCAATCAGAACTCGTTGTGCTGTTTTTAAACCAATTCCCTTAACCGCTTTAATCGCTGCCAAATCTTCATGAACAATGGCATGCTGAATTTCATTTGGCGTCATCGAAGAAAGCATAGTTCGTGCTATACTAGCCCCAATTCCAGAAATTGAGATTAACAAGCGAAAAATACTACGCTCCATGGGTTGAAAAAAACCAAAAAGCGTGTGCGCATCTTCACGCACTTGCAAATGAGTATACAACCGAATATTTTCATCGTCTCCCAATTGTCCAAAAGTATGCAATGAAATATGCACTTCATAGCCCACTCCATTACAGTCAATGACCACATGGGTGGGAAATTTTTCTATCAATCGACCACTTAACTGAGTAATCATAGTTTCTCTTTTTGCTGGGCATCTACCACAGCCAATGCCGCCATGTTAACCATTTCATCTACGCTAGCACCCAATTGTAAAACGTGTACAGCTTTGCTTAAACCTAACAAAATAGGCCCAACTGACTGCGCTCCGTTTAATTCTTTGAGCAGTTTATAGGTTATATTCGCTGACTCAAGGTTTGGGAAAATTAAAGTATTTACTTTTTTCTTGACCAAATCTGAAAAAGGGAATTTCTCTGCCAACATGTCTTTGTTCAATGCAAAGTCAGATTGCAATGGTCCATCAATATCTAAATCAGGGTAATAACGATGTAAATAAGCTACAGCATCCGACACTTTCTTCGCTCCTGGATGAGTTGCTGCGCCAAAATTCGCATAAGAAAGCATGGCAATGACTGGCTTAAATCCAAACAACATAGCTACCTGTGCGTTCATGTGGGCAATTTTGGCCAATTCTTTTGCTGTTGGATCAATATTAATCGAAGTATCCGATAAAAACAGTGGTCCTCTTTCGGTCAACATTAAATTTGTAGCTGCAATACGAGTTACTCCTTTTGCTTTCCCAATGATACTCATGATGGGTTTAACAACCGAGGCATAATTTCGTGAATAGCCCGAAAGCATCGCATCAGCATCTCCTGTTTTGACCATCATTGAGGCAAAATAATTACGCTCTCTGAGAACGGAATTCGCTTCGTATTCTGTAACTCCCTTGCGTTTTTGTTCTTGCCAATAGAGTTGGGCGTAATGGTTTTTTATCTTACGTTCTTCAATGCTTTTGGGGTCAAGAATTTCTACTTCATCGGTGAAATCGATGGATTCCATCAAATCGTGAATGACTTCTTTTCTCCCCAAAAGAATGGGCTCTCCAATGCCTTCTTCTTTGACAATCTGCGCTGCTTTTAACACATCCAATTGATCGGCTTCAGCGAAGACAATTCGCTTTGGGTTTTGCTTTGCGCGATGGTGAAGCACGCGGAGTGTTTTTTCATCTCCTCCAGTTCGAGCAGCCAATTCTTCTCTGTAGCGATCCCAATCTTCGATGGGTTCTTTGGCCACACCAGATTCCATCGCTGCTTTGGCAACTGCCATTGGTACCTCAACAATGAGTCGTGGATCAAAGGGTTTAGGAATGATGTATTCGTTTCCAAAAGTCAAGCGTGTTTCATTGTAGGCAAGGTTGACTTGCTCAGGAACAGGCTTTTTTGTTAACTCTGCTAATGCTTTTACTGCGGCCATTTTCATGGCTTCATTGATTGTCGTTGCGCGCACATCGAGTGCTCCTCTAAAGATAAAAGGGAATCCTAGCACATTATTTACCTGATTAGGATGATCTGATCTACCTGTCGCCATCAAAATATCGTCACGGGTAGAACAAGCCAAATCATAAGCTATTTCTGGATCCGGATTCGCCATAGCAAAAACAATGGGCTTTTCATTCATGGATACCAACATGGCTGGAGTAACAATATTTGCCATCGACAAACCAATAAATACATCTGCATTTTTCATGGCATCATCGAGCGTGTGAAGATCAAGATCTGTCGCAAACTCTGCCTTTTCAGGAGTAAGGTTCGCTCGGTCTTTGCGAATCACTCCTTTGGAGTCGGTCATGACGATATTTTCGCCTTTTGCCCCAAAGGCTTTGTATAAACGGGTGCAAGAAACTGCTGCTGCTCCAGCGCCAGAAATCACAATACGCACGTCTTCTATTTTTTTCTCAGACAATTCTAGGGCATTGAGTAAGGCCGCACAAGAAATGATGGCTGTTCCGTGTTGATCGTCATGCATAACCGGAATATCCAGTTCTTCTTTCAAACGACGCTCAATCTCAAAAGCTTCAGGGGCTTTTATATCCTCTAAATTAATTCCACCAAAAGTGGGCGCAATGGCCTTGACCGCAGCAATGAATTCTTCTGGATCTTTAGCATCTACCTCAATATCGAAGACATCAATCCCAGCGAATATTTTAAACAAGAGGCCTTTTCCTTCCATGACAGGCTTGGAGGCTTCTGGTCCTATATCTCCGAGACCAAGGACAGCCGTTCCGTTGGAAATTACCGCAACGAGGTTTCCTTTGTTGGTGTATTTGTATACATTGTCAATGTCTTTATCTATTTCTAAACAGGGAACTGCAACACCGGGTGAATAGGCCAAGGCTAAATCGCGTTGGGTGCTGTAGTTTTTGGTTGGAACTACTTCTATTTTCCCTGGTCGTGGTTTAGCATGATAGATCAATGCTTCCCTTCTGTTGTTTTCTTTACTCATGAATTTGTGCTTATAACAAATGTAGGAAGTCTATCGAGACTAGACCATAGATTCCCGAAAAAAGACCCACCAATTATGGTGGGTCTTTTTTTATTTTTGTTCGTGCTCAAAGCATTGATTCTAGATCATTTGTTTTTGTAAGACGTTTTCAGACTAAAAAAAGTTTGCGATAACCACGTCTTGTCATCTGTGTTTGAAAATGGACTATCGTGGAAAATTTCAACTATTGGGAACACAACTTTTTCATTTTGCATTTCAACTTGTTTTAATAACTGAAACCAGTCGCGGTGCGATTTGTTATAATTTCCACGAAAATCATATACATAACCCTCAAATGAAGGGAAATTTTTAATGAAAAATAGGGCAGTAACTGACTCAATATTTGTGTTGCTAAATGGAAAACAAAAATCAGATTTCATTTGTTGAGAAATTTTATCTATTTCGTATATATATCCTAGGAGGTGATTTTTTGTCTTTTGGAATATCTGAAGCCAGTGCATCAATGTTTTTATTCATTTGATTCGCTTTATCGTCAATAAATGAATCAATTTTATAACATATACATCTAGAAGCCTCTAATTTCCCACTTACAATCGAATCAATTTGAAATTCATTTAAATCTTTGTTGAGTTCTTTATTGAAATTACGGATGTATTCAATGCTTGCTTTTGTCCTATCAGATTGATCAATGATAATTTTGAGTTTTTCAACAATACGTTCCTCTAAGAAATTGACTGCAATCGTAACAGATGTATTATTTAAATCCTCAGGTTTTATTGACCACAAAAATTCTATCCCCTTAAAGTTCTCTCCATTAGACACTTCTCTGAACCGGATTTCATCATCAACGAACGCTACCTTATCTACACGTTTATGTAAAAGATTATATATTGTGAGTGGAGCATGCTTTGTTGTAAATCTTATTTGATAATCAAACGTCAAATAAGCAAATTACAGTTTGAAAACCTACGGATACAGATATAATATTATACCTTGAAAATGTTTCTTAAGAATTATGCTGAAAAAGACAGCTTGATTAAATTTAGCACATGAAAAACTTAACCTTAAAAGACATTGCGGCTGCCCTTAATCTCTCGATCACGACCGTATCCAAGGCGTTAAAAGATTATCCCGATGTAAATACCAGCACCAAAGAACGGGTTAAGGCATATGCTAAAAAAGTGAATTTCACCCCAAATGCTCATGCTGCATTTTTACGCACCCAACAATCAAAACTAATTGGTGTAGTTATTCCACGATTGAATCACTTCTTTTTCAGTAATGTCCTTCGCGGAATTATGAAAGCAGCTGAAGAAGAAGATTACATGGTTATTGTCTTAAGTTCGGATGAATCCTATGAATTAGAAAAAAAGCAAATCAATCGTTTGTTACAACAAAATGTTGATGGAATTCTATTGTCCATTGCAGATTCAACGCATGACACCAAACATATCGATGCGATTATTGAACAAAAGATTCCGCTCATCTTCTTCGATAAATATTCCAAGCTAAGCAATTGCTCTAGTGTTGTCATAAATGATCAAAAAGCAGCCTTTAATGCGGTAGAACATTTAATTAAACAGGGGAAGAAAAATATTGCCCACCTTCGGGGCCCCTTACTTCCGCAAAACTCAATTGATCGTTTCTTGGGCTATCGAAAAGCACTGGAACAATACGGGCTTGAATACAGGAAGGAATGGGTCTTTACCTGTGATCAAATTTCGAATGAAGAAGGCTATGCGTATACCCAAGAAATCATTGAAAAACATCCTGAAATTGATGCGATTTTTGCCGTTGCAGATATGCCAGCAGTCGGTGCAATCAAATGTTTGAATGAACAAAAAATTGTCATCCCAGATCAAATCGCTGTGATGGGTTTTAGCAATTGGCGTATCTCGAATTTAGTCACCCCAACGCTTAGTACCGTCAACCAGCCAGGAATTGAAATGGGTGAGAAAGCCTTTGAACTGTTTTACAAAGAACAACAGTTAATAAAAAAAGGGGAGTCTGTTGTGTATGAGAAAATTGAATTAGACACCAAGTTAATTATTCGTCAGTCGAGCTAAATTTTTATTTGCTCAAAACAACCCTCCTTGATTTCCTTTGATTCTACCCAGGTGCTTATAGGCCAACTCAGTTACTTCTCGACCGCGAGGGGTTCGAACAATAAAACCTTGCTGAATTAGGAAGGGCTCGTAGACTTCTTCAATGGTTTCACCGTTCTCAGAAACGGCTGTGGCAAGGGTAGATATACCAACAGGCCCACCTTTAAACTTATCGATTAGTGTTGTAAGGATTTTGTTGTCCATTTCGTCTAAACCGTGGGTATCTACTTGCAAGGCGTTTAACCCATACTGTGTAATGGGTAAGTCAATTTTCCCATCCCCTTTTATTTGTGCGAAATCACGAATACGGCGCAACAAGCCATTGGCAATTCGTGGCGTACCTCTACTACGTCCTGCAATTTCAATGGAAGCATCTTGTTTGATGGGAACCTTTAATATAGTCGAACTACGCTCAACAATCGTTGATAAAAGTTCGGTTGAATAATACTGTAAACGACTACTTATACCAAATCGTGCTCGCATAGGAGCAGTTAAAAGACCTGAACGAGTCGTTGCTCCGACCAATGTAAATGGATTTAAGTTGATTTGAACTGTGCGAGCATTTGGACCAGATTCAATCATAATGTCGATTTTATAGTCTTCCATAGCTGAATATAAATATTCTTCCACTATGGGGCTTAAACGATGGATCTCGTCGATGAACAAGATGTCTCTTGGTTCTAAATTGGTCAACAATCCGGCTAAATCCCCAGGTTTATCTAAAACCGGTCCAGAGGTCATTTTTATGCCAACATTGAGCTCATTGGCTAAAATGTGAGCAAGGGTGGTTTTTCCTAAACCGGGAGGACCATGAAAAAGAGTATGATCCAAGGCTTCTTCTCGCTGATTAGCCGCCGCTACGAAAATTTTTAGGTTTTCAAGAATGGTGTCTTGTCCCGCAAAATCGTCAAAACTTAGTGGGCGTAATGCGCGATCAATATCTTGCTCTTCGGGAGAGAAGTGCTCATTGGTGGGATCAAGGTTTTCGTTCATTTAACAAAGATAACAGAACAGAATAAAAAAAGAGGCCCAAAGGCCTCTTTCATCTATTTATTCTAGCAAAGATTAGTGTTGTAACTCTTCTTCGCCTTCTTTTAAGGGAACTATTTGAGAAACCCAGTCTTCTTCTTGACCTGGTTTAGAATAGTCATATGCCCAACGGTGAACTTCTGGAATCTCACCTGGCCAGTTACCATGCATATGTTCAACCGGAGTTGTCCATTCCATTGTATTCGATTTCCATGGGTTTTGCTCAGCTGCTTTTCCATAAAAAATACTGTGGATGAAGTTGTATAAGAAGACCAACTGTGCTGCTCCTGCTGCAAAAGCAAAAAGAGAAATCACAATATTGATGTCTGCAATATCATCAAAATAGGGGAAGTTGGTGTTGGTGTAATAACGTCTTGGAAGACCAGCCATCCCGATAAAGTGCATGGGGAAAAACACACCATAAGCACAAACTGCCGTTACCCAGAAGTGGATATACCCAAGGTTTTTGTTCATCATCTTACCAAACATTTTTGGGAACCAGTGATATACACCAGCAAACAATCCATAGAGGGCTGAGATACCCATTACCAAGTGAAAGTGAGCAACAACAAAATACGTGTCGTGTACATTAATATCTAGTGTACTATCTCCTAAAATGATTCCTGTTAATCCACCAGAGATAAAGGTCGAGACCAAACCAATGGAAAATAACATGGCGGGGTTTAACTGTAAATTACCTTTCCACAGTGTGGTGATATAGTTAAATGCTTTTACAGCCGATGGAATGGCAATCAAAAGAGTTGTAAAGGTAAATACAGACCCTAAAAATGGATTCATTCCAGAGATAAACATGTGGTGACCCCAAACAATGGTAGACAAAAATGCGATAGCTAAGATAGAAGCTACCATGGCTCGGTATCCGAAGATGGGTTTACGCGAGTTTGTCGCAATAATTTCAGAGGTAATACCCAGCGCAGGGAGTAATACAATATATACTTCTGGGTGACCTAAGAACCAAAAAAGGTGCTCATATAACACAGGAGACCCTCCTTGGTAATGCAATACTTCACCTTGAATAAAGATATCTGAAAGGAAGAAAGATGTTCCAAAACTTCTGTCCATGATCAACAACAATGCTGCCGATAAAAGAACAGGGAAAGAAACAACTCCAATAATAGCTGTTACAAAGAAAGCCCAGATCGTTAATGGTAAACGAGACATTGACATTCCTTTGGTACGAAGGTTAATCACGGTTACAATGTAGTTCAACGAACCAAGTAAAGAGGAGGCAATGAAAATTGCCATAGAAACCAACCAAAGTGTCATTCCAAGTCCAGAACCAGGCTGTGCTTGTGGCAAGGCAGATAATGGAGGATAAATTGTCCATCCTGCTGCTGCTGGTCCTGCTTCAACAAAAAGAGAAGCAATCATGATGGTAGACGATAGGAAAAACAACCAAAAAGAAATCATGTTCAACAAACCAGAAGCCATATCGCGGGCACCAATTTGTAGTGGAATCAAAAGGTTACTAAAGGTTCCACTTAAACCAGCGGTCAGTACAAAAAAGACCATGATTGTTCCGTGGATGGTAACCAATGCCAAATACACATTGGGATCCATTACTCCTTCTGGAGCCCATTTACCTAAAAGAACTTCAAAGATGGTGAAGGATTGTTCTGGCCATGCCAATTGAATTCTAAACAATAAGGACATTGCAATTCCAATGATCCCCATAAACAAACCAGTAATTAGGTATTGCTTGGCAATCATTTTATGATCCTGACTGAAGATATACTTCGTCATGAATGTTTCCTTGTGATGATGTCCGTGATCCTCTTCGTGTGCGTGCGCTGCTACTGCTGACATATCTTTTTCTTTTTTAATAATTTATTGAATGACTTGTGCAAAGGTTGGCTGTTGAGCTATCCATTTTTCATACTCTTCTGGCGTCTCAACAATGATTTTCATTTGCATGTTGTAGTGAGAAGCGCCACAAATTTTGTTACACAATAATAGGTAATCAAATGTGTAAGGCTCTAAGGCTTCTTCGCCATTAGCTACTAAAGCTTTGCTTTTTTCTACTCTTATTTTATTGATTTTTTTCACTTTCGCGATCATGTCTGGTTTTTGACGCATCTCATCGGTTGTGATAACTGGTGTAAAGGCAAACTCAGTAATCATTCCAGGCACACAGTTCATTTGTGCACGGAAATGTGGCATATAAGCAGAGTGCAATACATCTTGTGAACGCATTTTGAAAATAATTTCACGGCCAACTGGCAGATGCAATTCTTGAACGATCACATCATCTAATCCGTTGGGATCTGTTGCGTCAATACCTACTTGGTTCTTACCGTCAAAATCTTGCAAGAAACGAACATTTGCATCGCCTAAAACTCCATCTTGACCAGAATAGCGGGCCTTCCAGTTAAACTGTTGTGCGTACAATTCGACCACAAGCGCTTCATCGTTTTCTTCTACGGTCATAATGGTCGTCCAAGTGTACAAACCGTATAAGATTAGTCCAGCCAAAGTAATTACAGGAATAATAGTCCAAATCGCTTCCAACACATCGTTGTCTGCATAAAACAAGGCTTTCTTTCCTTTTTGTCCACGATACTTGTAGGAGAAATAGTAGAGTAATGCTTGCGTAACTGTTTGAACAAAAAAGATCAATGCAAAAGAAATCCACATTAAGTTGTCGTATTGACTTCCGTGTTCAGAAGCTGCCTCTGGCAACAACACATCGCCCCATGCGTAGAACGAATAAAGGGTTAGTAAGTAAATGAATACCAAAAAGGCGAACATTAATTTTCCTTGGGTGTTGTTGTCGTTGTCGTTGGCAACTTGTGAAGTGTTGCGTTCGGTTTGGGACAAATCAAACATCTTGGAAATTTGCCATATGGAAATTCCGATTAAAACAAGTACCGTAAGGGTTAGTATAGCCGTCATCTATCTCTTTCTAATTATATTTTAATAATGAAAACGTTCACTTTCGCCCATGTAAGGATCTCCTTTGGCTAAAAGTGGTGCTTTCGTTAATTCTGTAAATACTACAAATAGGAACAATCCGAGGAAGAATAAAAATCCTCCAACCTCTGGAATTCCTATAAACCATTGATCACCTACTGCAGAAGGCATAATCATGTTGAAAACATCTAAATAATGTCCTAGAACAATGACGATCCCTGCCATGATAATGAAGTAGTTGGTGCGCTTGTAATCGCTGTTCATTAAGACCAATAGAGGGAACAAAAAATTCATTGCCACCATTCCAAAGAAGGTGATATTGTAATCTTCAATTCGCGTAATGAAATAGGTAACTTCTTCAGGAATGTTTGAATACCAAATCAGCATAAATTGAGAGAACCATAGGTAAGTCCAAAAAACGCTTACACCAAACATGAATTTTCCTAAATCGTGAATATGAGAATCGTTCACAAAATCTAAGTAACCTTTTGATTTAAGGTAAATGGTTACCAAGGCAATTACGGTAATTCCAGAAACAAACATACTGGCAAAAACATACCATCCAAAAAGTGTGCTGAACCAGTGTGGGTCAATAGACATAATCCAGTCCCAAGACATGATAGATTCTGTAACGATATAGAAAACAAGGAATCCAGCAGAAATTCTGAAATTCTTTATGTGGTTCGAAATATCATTCGATTCATCTTGCGCTAACGAAAATTTACGTGAGTAAAAACGGTATAGCGTCCATCCAGCTAAAAAGAATACGGCTCTGGCCAAGAAGAAAGGCACATTTAAAAAAGCTGTTTTTCCAGCAATCAATTTATCGTGTGCTACTACCTCAGGGTCCATCCATATAAAGAGGTGATTGAAGTGCATTCCAGATAAAGCTAAAATAACAATTACAATGATACCACCCGGCAATAAATAGCCAGTGATACCCTCCATTACTCTGTAGAGCACAGGCGACCAACCGGCCTGAGCGGCACGTTGTATGGCGTAAAAAGCCAATACACCAAGAGCAATCATAAAGAAGAAGAAGGCAGCAACATACAAGGCAGCCCAGGGTTTATTTTGCAATTGATGCAATAGGTGTTCATCATGAGAAGCATCGTGTTCTTCCCCGTGCGCTTCTGAGGCATGCGCCTCCTCACCATGAGCTTCTTCAGTTCCGTGTGCTTCTTCGGCATGCTCATCTGCAGCGTGAGCAGTGGTTGAAGCATGCTCATCGGTTGTTGCTCCATGCTCATCACCGTGATGTTCGGTAGCGACCATCGCTTTGGCTTCTTCTACTGTTTTTGGAGCGGCTAAAAACCCGTAGACCAAACCAGCAAAACCAACAGCCATCAATGCAAAGGCTAAATTTCTGAGTTTATTTGAAAACGTATACATATACCTTTAATATTATTTAAGAAGCGAGCTTCTTAGTTCCATAACATGCTGTGCAATTTGCCAGCGCTCTGTTGCGTTCACTTGACCTGCGTGAGATCCCATGGCGTTCTTACCATACATCAATACATGGTATATACTTCCTTCTGTGATTACACGATCGGCATAACTAGGTACCCCTAAAAACTTTTCGCGTGTCATCAAAATTCCTTGACCATCACCTTTTTTTCCGTGACAAACAGCACAGTAAATACCATACAATTCTTTTCCGTTGGCAAGGTTTGCGTCATCGTGTACAATTGGGGAATTCAATTCTACCTTAGCCGCTTCGTAGCCTTCGTTGGTGTCAGGATAATCATAAGGTGCCCAACCGCGTGCAATTGAACCATCAGCAGGAATCTGTGCTTCTATTCCGTTGGCAAATGCGTCAGAATCTGCATAGGCTTCATAGCCTACCGGTTCGTACATGTTGGGGAAATATTGATAGTTTGGTTTAGACGGATCTTGGCAAGACCCCAATCCTAGGGCCACCACGATACTGAATGAAAATGCTAATAGTTGCTTCATTATTCTTCCGTATTTTCTGGGACAGTGATTTCGATCGCTCCCGTTTTTTGCAATAGCGCTGTTAACTCCTCTTCATTTCCATGCATAGCCACTTCCATCAAAAATTTGTCGTCAGTTGTTAATGGATTTGGGTTTTCAGCTTCTTTAAAAGGCCATAGTCGACTGCGCAAGTAAAAGGTAATTACCATTAAGTGAGCAGCAAAAAATACAGTCATTTCAAAAATAACTGGAACAAAGGCTGGTAGATTTTCTAGAAAGGTGAAACTTGGTTTTCCGCCAATGTTTTGTGGCCAGTCAGAAATCATGATAAAATTGATCATGGTTACAGCAACACCAAATCCAATACAGCCATAAATAAAAGCCATAATAGCGATTCGCGTTTCTGCTAAGCCCATGGCTTTGTCTAGTCCGTGAACAGGAAAAGGCGTGTAAATTTCTTCGATGTGGTGCTTTTCTGCGCGCACTTCTTTGACAGCGCTTAGTAGCGTGTCATCATCGTCGTACAATGCGTGAATTACTTGATTACTCATTTCCGTCTCTTAATTTTTTATAGTTCTCGCCCGAAGACTTTAATATTGTTTTTACTTCAGCTTGTGCAATTACAGGGAATGTACGTGCATAGAGCAAGAAGAGAACAAAGAAGAAGCCAATGGTTCCAATAAATATTCCGATGTCTACAAAGGTTGGGGAGAACATCGTCCATGAAGATGGTAGATAGTCACGGTGAAGCGAAGTCACAATGATCACAAAACGTTCGAACCACATTCCAATGTTTACAACAATAGAAATAATAAAGGAGAACATGATACTTGTTCTTAATTTTTTAGACCACATAAACTGTGGTGAAAACACATTACACGACATCATTGCCCAATAGGCCCACCAGTAAGGTCCAGTTGCACGGTTGAGGAAGGCATACTGTTCGTATTCAACCCCAGAGTACCAGGCAATAAACAGCTCGGTGATGTAGGCTACCCCAACAATAGATCCGGTAATCATGATGACAATATTCATCAATTCTATGTGCTGTACCGTAATATAGTCTTCTAAATGCGATACTTTACGCATGATAATTAATAGCGTGTTTACCATGGCAAAACCAGAGAAAATCGCTCCTGCAACAAAGTAAGGAGGGAAAATAGTGGTGTGCCATCCTGGAATAACCGACGTGGCAAAGTCAAAGGATACAATGGTGTGTACAGAAAGTACAAGTGGTGTAGCCAAACCAGCCAATACCAAAGATACTTCCTCAAAACGTTGCCAATCTTTTGCTCTACCCGACCAACCAAAACTCAATAAAGAGTAAATCTTCTTTTGGAACGGACGCACGGCACGATCGCGAATCATGGCGAAGTCAGGCAATAAACCTGTCCACCAAAATACAAGTGATACAGATAAATAGGTCGAAATCGCAAATACATCCCACAGTAATGGAGAATTAAAGTTTACCCATAAAGATCCAAAACTGTTTGGAATAGGTAGAACCCAATAGGCCAACCAAGGACGACCCATGTGAATGATGGGGAACAGTCCAGCTTGGATAACAGAGAAAATGGTCATCGCCTCCGCAGAACGGTTGATGGCCATACGCCATTTTTGACGGAATAAAAGAAGTACTGCAGAGATCAATGTTCCTGCATGCCCAATTCCAACCCACCAAACAAAGTTGGTAATATCCCATGCCCAACCAACAGTCTTATTAAGACCCCAGGTCCCAATTCCGGTTGAAATGGTGTAAATGATACATCCTACTCCCCAAAGGAAAGCGGTTAATGCGATCCCAAAAACAATCCACCATTGGTGGTTGGCTTTTCCCTCTACTGGTGCTGCTACATCAATGGTAACATCATGATAGGATTTATCTCCAGTAATTAAGGGTTTTCGAATCGGTGCTTCGTAATGCGAGGCCATATGCGATTGCTTTATCTAGTTATATTATACGTTTCTCACTTTTGTTTGGTACATCACATTGGGTTTTGTTCCAACGCTTTCCAACAAGTGATACATTCTATCGTTTGCTTTCAACTCAGCAACTTTACTTTCCTTGTCATTAATGTCTCCAAAGGTCATTGCACCATTGCTACAGGCAGCAGAACAAGCCGTTTGGAATTCTCCATCAACAATCTCGCGTCCATCTAATTTGGCGTCTAAAATGGTTTTCTGTGTTTTCTGAATACACATGGAACATTTTTCCATGACCCCTCTAGAACGAACAACCACATCTGGATTCAATACCATTCGTCCAAGGTCATTGTTCATGTGGTAATCAAACTCATCATTCTTGTTGTACAAGAACCAGTTGAATCGACGTACTTTATAAGGACAGTTGTTTGCGCAGTAACGGGTTCCAACACAACGGTTATAGGCCATGTGGTTTTGCCCTTGACGACCATGTGAAGATGCCGCTACTGGACATACTGTTTCACAAGGTGCATGGTTACAATGCTGACACATAACGGGCTGGAAAGTAACCTGTGGATTTTCTGAAGCTTCCTCCATACGTCCAAAGGTGGTCAATGAATCACCAATTCCTGAAATGTTTTCTTTGGTGGTTAAATCGCCGTCAAATGTTTCTTCAGAAGAATAGTAGCGGTCAATACGCAACCAGTGCATATCGCGGGAACGTCTAACTTCTGTTTTTCCTACAACGGGCACGTTGTTCTCTGCATGACAGGCAATTACACAAGCACCACATCCTGTACAGGCATTTAAATCTATCGATAGGTTAAAATGATGACCAATTGAGCGGTCAAAATTTTGCCACATGTCTACTTCTGGTGAAGTAACTTCTTGTTCCATGTGGTTTTTTGATACCATGGGTATGGCATTCCAATGAGACTTATCTTTTGTATTGAATACTTCTAGCGTAGTTTCTTTTACAATATCTCCTCTACCCATTAAGGTGTTGTGAAGCTGTGTACAAGCAAATTCGTGGTAGCCATCGGCTAAACTTACCGTCGCTACTTGAACTTCATTTGCATTGTTATAAAATGCAAAGGCATTTACCCCTATTTGCATTTCATCTTGTACACCCATGCGCTCTCCGTATCCTAAGGCTAAACCTACAGATCCTTTGGCTTGCCCTGGCTGAATAACTACTGGAACAGTTAGGCTTGCATCACCAACAGTTACTTTGGCATAGCTCCCGTTCAACGCACCATTGGCAACATTAACGTTTTTAAGGCCCATTGCATTTGCATCTGCAGCAGAAACGGTCAAATAATTGTCCCAAGTTACACGGGTAATTGGATCTGGGAATTCTTGCAACCAAGGGTTATTGGCTTGTTGCCCGTCACCCATACCTGTTTTGGTGTAAAGTGTTAATTCCATCCCTTCAGCTTTTGCTGCTGCAAGAGCAGTTACCGCTGAAGATAAATCGCTTGATGAATAGTTGGCTTTGATTGTTCTATTGGTGCTAAAGTATCCATCGTGTAAAACAGCATTCCATGAACTACCGCCGAGAATGGAGGCAGACCAATTGTCCTGAATGGCATCGTAATAACTTTGTTCACTTCCTGTCCACTTTAATAAAGCATCTTGGAACTGAAGTGTATCGAATAAAGGACGAATGGTTGGCTGTGCTAAAGCAAAGTGACCTACCTTAAATTCGTAATCTCCCCACGACTCTAAGTAATGTGGAAGAGCAGCAATATATTGTGCGGCAGAAGCTGTTTCGTCTTCTTTCATGCTAAAAGCAACCGATAAATCTAATTTCTTGATCCCTTCAGCAAATGCTTTTCCTTCTGGCAAGGTAAAGGCAGGATTGATTCCAACAGTAATTAATCCACCAAGTGTACCAGCAACGACTGATTCTACAACCGCTTTTACTTCTGTGCCGTTTTCTTGGCGTATCAAACGTGGGCTAACCACATCCATTACTTCGCTTCCCAATGCATTGTTGATGGCAAGCACTAGCGCTTGAGCGCCTTTGTCTTGAATTCCAGAAACAACCACTGCTTTATTTCCTGCCGCTTTAAGGGCGGCAACAGCAGCCTTTACTTTGGTTTGATGTGCATCACTCAAAGTGGTAGAAACAGCTGTTCCCATTAGGGCACCATAAATGTGTGCTAAAATATTTTTTTGTGCAGATGGAGTTGCGGGTACTCGATGGTCAGCCGCTGCTCCACTCAATGTCATATTGGCTTCAAACTGGAAATGCTTGGACATGGTTGCTTTTCCGTGGTGTTTGTTTGGCACACGTGACTTGGAATAACCTGAGTCATATCCACCACCTTGCCAGTCGCCCAATATATCAGCACCTACAGAAACAATTGCTCCCGCTTTGCTGAAGTCATAATCGGCTAAACCGCGAACGCCATAGGCATCTTCAAAAGCATCTGCTGCATCAGAAGAAGCGACAGTATCAAAAGAAACATGCTTTACGTTTGGGTATTTTGCCGTAAAGGCTGCAATAATTTTTGTCGTTGTTGGACTTGCAAATGTTTGGGTAAGAAGAACAACATCTTTCCCCGTTGCTGCCAAAGCATTTAATTTGGCACCTACTTGTAGGTGTAGATCTTCCCAGCTAATGTCTGCTCCATTTCCTTTTGGTCCTTGTAGACGTTGGGTGTCGTACATAGATAGAACCGAAGCATGAACACGTGCATTTGCTCCTCCTAGTGTTGGCGCATCTGGATTGTTCTCTACCTTGATGGGACGACCTTCACGTGTTTTGATTAAAATACTTCCAAAATCAAATCCATCGGCGATGGCTGTTGCATAGTAGTTGGCAACACCTGGACGAATTTGCTCTGGCTGAACAACATAAGGCACAGACTTGATCACTGGACCTTCACAGGCAGCTAAAGAGGCTGCTGCGGTAGAAAATCCAACGTATTTTAAGAAATCACGACGTGATGTACTACTGTCTTCTAGGGACTCTTTATCTTCTAGAAATTCGTTTACTGGAACATATTCGGCAAATTCTTTTTGCTCTAGCTGATCAACCAACGGAGAATTCTCGTTGAGTTGCTCTGCATTTTTCCAATAGGTTTTATTTGCTGCCATAAGACATTCTTCTGTTTAAGCTCTTATTAATAGTGACATTTTCCACACTCTAAACCTCCCATTTGGGCGACCGTGAGTTTTTCTACTCCATATTTCTTGGAGAGTGCATCGTGTATTTTGGTGTAGTACTCGTTGTTCTCAACTTTAACGTTGGTTTCACGGTGACAGTTAATACACCATCCCATGGTTAAAGGAGAATACTGGTACATCACTTCCATTTCTTCAACTGGTCCATGACATGTTTGACACTCGATTTGACCAACTTGCACGTGTTGTGCATGGTTGAAGTAAACAAAGTCTGGTAGGTTATGAATACGCACCCACTTTACTGGCTCTGTTTTTCCTGTGTATTGTTGGTTCTCTTCGTCCCAACCTACTGCAGCATATAATTTCTTGATCTCTTTGGTGTAGAAGTCTTTGGTGTAACCATTTTCTAAATCTTCTTCTCCGTTATATTCAGCAATGTTTTGGTGACAGTTCATACAAACGTTCAAGGAAGGAATTCCAGAATGCTTGGAAACACGTGCTGAAGAGTGACAATATTTACATTCAATTTGGTTTGCACCAGCGTGAATTTTATGTGAATAGTGGATAGGTTGAACGGGCATGTAGCCTTGGTCAACACCCACTTGCATTAAGAAACCGTAGGCAAAATATGCACTGGACAAGAGTAAAAATACCACAGAGATTAAAACCAAGAATTGGTTTTGCGCAAAAGCTTGCCATAATGGACGGCGAACAGGTTTTTCAACTTTAGGACTTAACTCAACTCCTTGCGCAGAAGCAATTTTCTGAAGCGTTCTGTTGACCAAAATCAACATCACGACCAAAATCGCAAAAACCAAGGCTAAAGCGCCAAGGATAATATCATTTGAAAAAGAATCTTTAGCTGCTACTGGTGCTGCTGTGGCAGCTGAAGCGACTGGTGCAGGAGGGGTATAATCGGTGTAGGCAAGAATATTATCAATGTCTGCATTGGATAATAACGGAAAAGCCGTCATGGCTGTTTTGTTGTATTCTTCCCATATGGCAACGGCTTGCGCATCGCCAGATTTGATCATTGCAGAACTGTTTTTGATCCAGCTGTACAACCATTCTTTGTCATACTTGGCCGAAACACCCTTTAATGCGGGACCTACTGCCTTTTTGTTGAGCTTGTGACAAGCTGCACAATTGGCATTGAATAGTTTCTTCCCTGCGATTGGGTCGGCGTCCTGCGCATTTACAGTAAAAGACATCGTTATTACTAAAGCTAGAACGATATTCTTTACTCCTGCGACAGCGTCAAGGCTAATCTTCCTCATACTATGATTAAATATTAATGTAGATCATCAATTTGATGCCTAAAATCCGACACAAAAATAAGACATAGCCCCCGTTCTGGAAAAGGTTCTCATTTGCATTTCTCTAATTTGTACTGAATCTAAATAAGATGCTAATTTTGTTGAAGAAAATAAAAATAAGCTTGAAAATTCATTACTTTGTAGCATGAAGCAATGCATACGAATATCCGTTATTTACGTTTTCCTAACAGCAGGTTTAGGTTCAACAGTTTTTGCACAAGAAAAAATAAGTTCAATTGAAACATCAGAAGCTGTTGAAATGCTAATTGAACAGAAAAAAAAGGTGAATAAGAGGGTGTTTAACGCCCAGTATTATGCCATTCAATTATATTATGGAAACAACACAGCTGCAGAACGGATTCTTACTGCTTTTAGAGAGGTATATCCTGACTGGGAGGCTGAATTAAGTTTTGAAACACCTAACTACAAGGTGCGTGTTGGTCGTTTTAAAGACCTCAACATTGCCAACCAAAAACTAGAGGAGATTCGAAAAGAATATCCTTCAGCTTTCTTATTGGAACCCAATAACTTATAAAGTTTTCTTAACTGCTACTTCTTGGAAGAATTCGACTATATCCTCGTTCTTGATATCGTTGTAGTTCTTAATTTGTAATCCACAATCATAGCCTTTAGCCACTTCTTTTACATCGTCTTTGAAACGCTTTAAAGAAGACAAGGTTCCTGTGTAAACCACAATTCCTTCACGAATAATTCGAACACCGCTGTTGCGATAAATTTTCCCGGTAAGAACCATACAACCTGCAATGGTACCCACTTTAGAAATTTTATAGGTTTCGCGAATTTCAGCAGTTCCAGAAATTTCTTCTCTCATTTCTGGAGAAAGCATCCCTTCCATGGCATCTTTCACTTCATTAATCGCATCATATATAATCGAATACGAACGGATATCAATTTCTTCTTTCTCTGCAATCATTCTTGCATTCCCCATTGGACGTACATTGAACCCAATAACGATTGCATCAGATGCAGAAGCTAACAATACGTCAGATTCTGTAATGGCTCCTACTCCTTTGTGGATGATGTTTACCTGAATTTCTTCGGTAGAAAGTTTTTGTAGTGAATCAGTCAATGCTTCGACAGATCCATCAACATCTCCTTTAAGGATAATGTTAAGCTCTTGGAAGTCACCTAAAGCAATTCGACGACCAATCTCATCTAATGTGATGTGACGTTGTGTACGAACATTTTGCTCACGAAGTAATTGTGTTCGCTTTGCAGCAATTTGCTTGGCTTCACGCTCGTCTTCCAAAACGTTGAAATTATCTCCAGCCTGAGGTGCCCCGTCCAATCCTAAAATAGAAATTGGTGTAGATGGTGGGGCTACTGTTACATCGTTTCCACGTTCATCGAACATGGCTTTGATTTTTCCACTGTGTTTTCCAGCAAGAATATAGTCCCCTATGTTTAGTGTACCTGTTTGAACTAAGATGGTTGATACATATCCACGTCCTTTGTCCAAATAAGCTTCAACAACCGTTCCTTTTGACTTACGGTTAGGATTTGCTTTTAACTCAAGAAGTTCTGCCTCGAGTAATACTTTTTCAAGTAGTTCTTGCACACCAGTTCCTTTTAGTGCAGAAATGTCTTGAGATTGTATTTTACCGCCCCAATCTTCAACCATTAAGTTCATGGCTGCGAGGCCTTCTTTAATTTTCTCTGGGTTGGCTGTTTGTCTATCTACTTTATTGATTGCAAAGATTATGGGCACGCCCGCCGCTTGTGCGTGACTAATTGCCTCTTTGGTTTGTGGCATTATGCTATCATCTGCTGCAATAACGATAATGGCGATATCGGTTACTTGAGCACCTCTTGCACGCATGGCGGTAAAAGCCTCGTGACCTGGTGTGTCCAAGAAGGTAATTTTTTGCCCTGTTTTTAGGCTAACCGAATAAGCACCAATATGTTGGGTTATTCCTCCAGACTCTCCGGCAATTACATTCTCTTCACGGATATAATCCAATAGAGATGTTTTACCGTGATCTACGTGTCCCATTACAGTAACAATTGGAGCTCTCGCTTCAAGATTCTCTTCGCTTTCAACTTCTTCGTCTTCGAAATTATCTTCAAGATCACTCTTAACAAATTCTACTTGGAAGCCAAATTCGTCAGCAACTATACTTAGGGTTTCAGCATCGAGTCGTTGATTCATGGTTACCATGATGCCTAAACTCATACAGGCAGAAATAATTTCGGTTCCACCAATTTCCATCAGGGTAGCAATTTCACCAACAGTAATAAACTCAGTAACCTTCAACACCTTGCTTTCCGCTTCTTGTTGTGCTAACTCTTCTTCTGTTTTTTGGCGGTGTTGTACACGCTTGTCGCGACGGTATTTTGCCCCTTTAGATTTATTTGATTTCCCTTGAAGCTTTTCTAAAGTTTCACGGATTTGCTTTTGCACTTCTTCTTCTGTAGGCTCAACCTTTGCCACTTGCTGTGGTCGAGTACGTGATTTTGAGCCAGCATTGCGGCCAGTGTTTCCAGCGCCAGGTTTTGGTTTGACTCCGGTATCTTTACTGATGCGTTTACGCCGCTTTTTACGCGCATCTTCAACACTTTTTTCTTTTTGCTTGAAGGCATTTAAGTCAATGGTTTGTCCCGTTTTCTTGGGACCCGTTAACTTGGTGTATTTTGTTGTCAGCGTCTCTGATTCTTCTGATGAACCTTCAGCAAGAGGCTCATTTGTTTTCTCAGCGGACGTTTCAGCGGGTTTTTCAGTTGGCACTTTTGCGGTTTCTGCAACAACAGGAACGGCAACAACTTTTTCTTCTGCTTTATCTTCAATAGGCGAATCGACTTTAACTTCGACCTTAGCTTCTTTTTCTTCCGCCTTTTTCACCTCAGCTACTGGAGCTGGAGTTTCTTCTTTCGGCGATTCTTTTGGCGCTACTGGAGCTACTTTCTCTGAAACTTCAGCCTTTTCAGCTGGAACAGCTTTTGCTGCTACTGCCTTTTTGGGTTCTAAGTCAATTTTACCAACTGCCTTTGGTTTTTTGATCGCAGCACGTGCTTTGATAACCGCTTGTTGAGCTTTTTCACGTTCAAGCTTTTCTAGCTCAAGCTTTTCTTGTTGTACGCGAAGGTTCTCCTTTTCTTTTCGCTTTTCTTCACTAATTTCAGCGGAAGCATCTTTTTTGGATTTATCAGTTTGAAATTCATCTGATAAAAGCGTGTACACTTCCTGCGTGATTTTGGTGGTTGGACGGGCTTCAATTTCATGGCCCATCTGCGATAGATGCTCAACGGCTCTATCAAGCGAAATGTTTAACTCACGTAAAACTTTGTTTAAGCGCAATGTTGGTTGGTCTGACATAGATTTGTTTATGCGGTATCAAAAATAGAAAAAATAAACTCTTTTACTATTCTTCAAACTCTTCTTTCAATATTTTAACGACTTCTTCAATGGTTTCGTCCTCCAAATCGGTCCGTTTGATTAGTTCTTTCAAATCTAACTCCAACACACTTTTGGCAGTATCTAAACCTACTTTCTTAAATTCTTCTATTACCCAGCCTTCAATCTCATCAGAGAATTCTGCAAGCTCGACATCTTCTTCCATTCCTTCACGGTACACATCAATTTCAAAACCTGTCAATTGACCTGCTAGTCGAATATTATTTCCTCCTCGTCCAATGGCTTTTGAAACCTCTTCAGGATTCAAGAAAACCTGTACACGTTTGTTTTCTTCATCAATTTTCAATGAATTGACTTTTGCAGGAGAAAGCGCTCGGGTAATGTATAGTTGTAGGTTACTGGTGTAATTAATTACATCAATATTTTCATTCCCTAACTCACGAACAATACCATGAATACGAGAACCCTTCATTCCTACACAAGCACCTACTGGATCGATTCTATCATCATAGGAGTCTACCGCTACTTTTGCTTTGTCTCCCGGAATACGAACAGCGTTTTTAATGTTGATTAAACCATCGAATACCTCAGGTATTTCTTGTTCGAAAAGTTTTTCCAAGAACTTAGGTGACGTTCTTGAAAAGATGATTCTAGGCTTGTTTCCACGTAATTCTACCGATTCGATAATTCCTCGAACATTGTCTCCTTTACGGTAAAAATCAGCACCAATTTGACGATCTTTTGGAAGAATAAGCTCATTCCCGTCATCATCCAATAAAATCACCTCACGGCTTCTAATGTGATGCACTTCTGCAGTATACAATTCGCCTTCCAGTTCTTTGAATTGCTTGAAGATATTGGTCGAATCGTGCTCGTGAATTTTAGCGACAAGATTTTGACGTAAAGACAATATAGAGCGACGACCAAGATCGATAAGTTTTACTTCTTCTGAAACGTCTTCACCAACTTCAAAGTCAGGTTCGATTTTATGTGCCTCCGAAAGCTCAATTTCTTGATTGGGATCTTCAACTTCTCCATTGGCAACCACAATTCTGTTTCGCCAAATCTCTAAATCTCCTTTGTCTGGATTAATGATAATGTCAAAATTCTCATCCGATCCAAATTTTCGCTTTAGGGTATTTCGAAAAACTTCTTCCAAGATGACCATCAAGGTTACTCGATCGATTAGTTTCTCGTCTTTAAATTCTGAAAATGAATCAATTAATGCTAAATTCTCCATAATTATATACTTAAATAGATACGATTACTTTGGCGTTTTTAAAACTGCCGTATTTAAATTCTTTTGTTTTTGTTACGGTTACTTTTCCTTTTCCGATGGGCTTTGGCTCACGTGCTTTCCACTCAAGGGTAAAAGAATCTTCAGTAACAGTGATCAAAGTGCCTTGCACCAATTTATCTTCACTATCTGTTACCTCAAGTTTCCGATCGACATTCTTTTTAAACTGTCTGGGTAATGTCAATGGTGATCCAACACCACATGAACTTACCTCTAATGAAAAATCATTTTCTTCACGGTCAAGGTTGTGCTCTATTTTGCGACTAACCTCCATGCAGGACTGAAGGGAAACGCCTTCATCTCCATCCAAAAGGATACGGATAGTGTTGTCGCCTCCAATGGTTAAGTCAATCAAAAAGAGGGTTGGATTTTCATCCAACGCTGTTTTCACCAACTGCTCTACTTGCTCTTTAAAACTCATTTAAAAAAAAAGAAGACCTTAAGTCTCCCATACGTTTTGTTCAGAATGTGATGCAAATATAGGTTATTTCGGCGATTTTTTTGGCTGCTCAGTATATTTTTTTCATATTTGGTTCACCTTAAATCTTATCAAAATGAATTTTTCTTTAAAAGCACTCGTGCCACCTATTGCATTTATTGTATCCTGTCTGACCTTTGCGCAAAACACTATTTCTGGGACTGTCCTTGATGAAGAAGGAAATGCTCTCTATGGCGCTTCGGTCGTTTTAAAAGGTACATCTGACGGAATTGTCGCAGATGAAAACGGTAATTTTTCACTGCAAACCAATGCTCAACTTCCAATTGAGG
>Ga0209654_1000133_pt1 | contig 77704 bp, 73 predicted proteins | sample SaaInl1SG_22_DNA_FD_184646 | JGI IMG/M metagenome (GOLD analysis project Ga0209654, IMG submission 184646) | Marine microbial communities from expanding oxygen minimum zones in the Saanich Inlet - ESP_161SG_22_DNA (SPAdes) (version 2) | ecosystem: Environmental > Aquatic > Marine > Intertidal... | reverse complement strand
GCCGTTCCTGTCTGGCATCGGGCTATATCGGGGCAGAGGCGCGCCCAGAGGTCTGTCTGGAATGCGGGGACGGGCCATTGGTGGTGCATGATGAGCTGTTTAGCCTGTCGATGGCGCATATAGATTGCGATGCTTTTTACTGTTCGGTTGAAAAGCGGGATAATCCTGAATTGGCGGACAAGCCGGTCATTGTGGGCGGGGGCGATCGCGGGGTGGTGGCGGCGGCCTGTTATATTGCACGGCGCTATGGTATTCGCTCTGCTATGCCCAGCTGGCAGGCAAAGCGTGCCTGTCCTTCCCTGGTGGTGATCAAGCCCAGAATGGCACATTACCAGAAAATAGGCCGCCAGATTCGCCAGATGATGCAAAGTCTGACCCCATTGGTTCAGCCACTTTCCATTGATGAGGCTTTTCTGGATTTATCCGGTACACAAAAGCTGCATAATGCCTCGCCCGGGTTATCTCTTGCCCGCCTGGCGACCCGGATTAAACAGGAAATAGGGCTGACCGTATCAATTGGGCTGGCAGCGAATAAATCAATGGCAAAAATTGCCTCTGATCAGGATAAGCCGGATGGCTATTATGTTATCGGGGCAGCCGAAGCACGGTCATGGCTTGCCTCGCGTCCAGCCAGCCTGTTATTCGGGTTGGGAAAATCGCAAATGGCCAAATTACAGGCCGCCGGCATTCAAACCTGCGGCGATATTGCCAGCTTGCCAGAAGGGCGGAGGCGGGCTTTGCTGGGATCGGATGCCGGCCGGCTGGTAAATCTGGCCTGCGGTATCGACCCGCGCCCTGTTGTGCCGCATAGCCGGGCAAAATCCATTTCCTCTGAAACCACCTTTAATGAAAATTTGTCTGATTATGCCGCTCTGGCAGCCCTGGCCGAAACCTTGTCGGCAAAGGTATCGCGCCAGCTAAAAAGCCAAAATCGCGCCGCGATACGGGTTGTGCTGAAACTGAAATTTGCCAATCACCGGCTGATTACCCGATCGCGCAGCCTGTCTGCCCCTACCCAGATGCAACATGATATTTTTGCCGCTATAACAGAAATGCTGAAGCTGGAAACAGGAAAGGGGCAATCCTATCGGTTGCTGGGGGTGGGGGCGGATTTGGACGTGCTGGATGCGCCTGAAACAAATATTGCCCCGGTCAGCCTGCTGGATTTGGTGGATGAAAAAAGACAGAAAAAGAACAAGCTGGAAGCCGCCATTGACCAGTTGCAGGAAAAGCTGGGAGAAGGCGTTTTAAAAACAGGCCGGCAATTTAAACCGCAGGATAAACCATAATTGGCGGCATCTATTTTGCCCCGACTAACAGGATATTTTCATGGCAGACCCTTTGGATAGCACAACACACCTTTTCTTTTATGGCACTTTGCGGGCCGCAGAAATCCGTAAAAAAGTGCTGGGATATGATGTGCCGGAACCGCGGCTATTCCCTGCGAGGTTGCAAGGTTTTGAGGTGCGCCGCGTTTCAGGGACTTTTTATCCGATGATAGTTGCCAGCACATCTGATGATATTGTCGAGGGACTGGTCATGACAGACATTGACAGTGGCGATTTGGACAGGCTTGATAGCTTTGAAGGGGAGGATTATCAGCGCATTCATGTTCTGGCAGATGTGGCAGGCCAGCCCTGTCATGTACAGATTTATCAGGCTTCTTCGCATCTTGTCGCGGCGGAGAGATGGGATTTCTGGCACTGGTATGAACATGAGCTGGAACAATTTTTATCCAGTGATTTTGATCCCGGCGGGGTGCGCAAGCCCTGATTTATCGCGCGGCGGGCTATTTATCTGTTGTATGCTCTGTCTGATACAGAAATTCGGTTTTTTTTAAAGAATGTAACGTAAGGGTGCAAAATTTCTATGGATGGATTTATATCAGCGGCTCTTTCTGCCTTATCTATTCAAACAGATAATATGGCTATTTTCTGGCTTGTTGCCGGCTTGTCGGTTTTTTCTGTAGCGGTCTCGAAATCAGGTTTTGGCGGGGCGATGGGGGCATTGGCTGCCCCGTTAATGCTGACCGTCCTGCCTGCTAAAACAGCCCTTGCCGTGCTATTGCCCCTATTTCTGGCAACCGATTTCTGGACGGTTTATATTTGGCGCGGCTATAGCGTGAAGAAATTGCTGGGCTGGATGGTGGTGATGGGGATAATCGGCCAGATTTTGGGCTGGATGGTGATTAGCTATATTGATGACCAAACCCTGAAAGCCTGTATTGGCGGGCTGGCGCTGTTTATGGGGGTACGATACTGGTACCGGGTCTATAGGCCGGCAATTGGCAAAGCGGCTGCCCATGTTAAAAAAGCCATGCGCAACCGGTTTCGCGAACGGGCAGCGATTTGGTGTACCCTGTCCGGTTTTTCCAGCTTTATTTCCCTGACAGGCGGTATTCCGGTACAGGTCTATATGCTGCCAATGGCCATGCATCGCTTTTTCTTTGTTGGCACGCTGGCCTGGTATTTTCTGCTGATCAATTTGGCAAAACTGCCCTTTTTCCTGGATTTGGAATTATTTACCACTGGCAGTCTGGTGACCAGTGCCTTGCTGTTGCCGATTATTCCTGTGGGGGTGATTTTTGGTAAATGGCTGGTGCGGCGTATAAATGACCGGATTTTTTATCATATTGCCCATTTTTTTCTGATCATACTGGGTCTCAGGCTGGTATATACTTCCCTGTAATTTTACAAATAGGCAGAGGAGGGATATCAGATGAAACGTTGGCGACATTTACTGATCGCAATTGCGGCTGTGCCCGCCATCGCCCTTTATGCGGTTATATGTATGTTTCTGGCAGATTATATGACCGGCCTGCACTGGCTATTGGATAGTCTTTTTTATCTTATCGCCGGCCTTGCATGGCTCTATCCGGCAGGCTTTGTTGTCAGCTGGCTTGCCCGGCATGAAGCCTGAAATATTCTGCCTCTGTCCAGCCTGTAAAAAAGCGATATTTTTTGCCCTCTTGCCGGTTGATCTTTGGAACAGTTTCTGTCGATATTTAAATGAATAACGTTTTTGTCCGGCTTAGGATAAGCCTAGATAAGCCAAAATAAGCTCTGGGATAATCTCTGGGATAAGCTCTGGGATAAGCTCTGGGATAAGCCAGGCGGCCATAAAGGCGTGTAAGTAATTAAAAGGTGATGGATGGGAAAGCGCGCGTGAAACGCTATTCTGCTTTACAGATATTGAAACAGGGTCTGTCAGGTCATACGGGCTGGCAGCCTGCGTGGCGCGATGCTTCGCCCAAGCCAGCCTATGATGTCATTATTATAGGCGGGGGCGGACATGGGCTGGCGAGCGCTTATTATCTGGCCAGTATTCATGGCATCACCAATGTGGCTGTTCTGGAAAAGGGCTGGATAGGCGGCGGTAATTCCGGGCGCAATACCACCATTGTTCGCTCTAATTATTCTATGGAGGGCAATACCGCCTTTTATGAACATTCCCTGAAATTATGGGAAGGGCTATCGCAAGAGCTGAATTATAATGTGATGTTCAGCCAGCGCGGCCATTTGAATTTATTTTTCACCCCCGCCCAGCGTGATGCCCTGGCACGTCGCTATAATACCATGCGCCTTAATGGCATTGATGGCGAGTTTCTGAGCCGTGAGCAGGTCGAAAAAATGGTACCGCATCTCAATTTTTCAGAAGAGGCGCGTTTTCCCATCCTGGGCGGCTTTTTTCAGCCCCGCGCCGGTACCGCCCGGCATGATGCGGTAAATTGGGGCTATGCCAGAGCGGCTTCTGCTTTGGGTGTGGACATTATCCAGAATTGCGAGGTTACCGGCTTTATCCATCAGGCAGGACAGATTGTCGGGGTGGAAACCAGTCGCGGCGAAATACGGGCAGAAAAAACCGGGTTGGCGGTGGCCGGTTCAACCTCGCTTCTGGCCAAAATGGCCGGGCTGGGAAAATTGCCCATTGAAAGCCATAAATTACAAGCCTTTGTATCCGAGCCGATCAAGCCGTTTTTAGATACTGTTGTGGTATATTCTGCCTATCATGGCCATTTTTATATCAGCCAGTCAGATAAGGGCGGAATGGTATTTGGCGGGGATTTGGACGGGCATAATTCCTATGCCCAGCGCGGCAATCTGCCGATTTATAATAATGTGGCGGGATGTGCGATGAATGTGATGCCATCTCTGGGACGGGTAAAGGTTCTGCGGCAATGGGCCGGTATTATGGATATGTCTATGGATGGCTCGCCCTTTATTACTAAAACAGATATCGGCGGGCTGTATCTGAATGCTGGCTGGTGTTATGGCGGTTTTAAGGCTATTCCCGGATCTGGCTGGTGTTTTGCCCATACTATTGCCCATGACAGCCCGCATGAAATTAACAGCCTGTTGACATTGGACAGGTTTAAAATTGGCCGACAAATCGATGAAAGCGGGCATGGCCCATTTCCCAAATCCCATTGATGCCCAAATTCCATAAAGAAAGCATTTTTTGTTCCATGAGCATTTCATCCCCAACAATTTTGTTACAGACAATTTCAGACAAGGCCGCCCCATGCTAAGAATTGATTGTCCATTTTGCGGGCCGCGCAATCATGACGAGTTTACCTATCTCGAAGATGGGAGCGTGAAGATGCCAGCCCTTTCCAATAGCAATAAAAATGCCTGGTATGAGGCAGTGTTTTTACGCGAAAATCCGCGCGGGGCGCATATTGAAGACTGGCATCACACCCAAGGCTGCCGCATGGTTCTTCGGGTAAAGCGCGATACGCTTACCCATAAAATTACCTCTGTTGTGCCTGCCCATCCGGAATATAAAAAAATGCTGGCATCCAGGGATAAGCCTGTCCGTCCATCGGGCAAAAAATCGGCAGGGGCGAGGGCGAAATAATGGGCGGGTATCGGCTTAAAAACGGCGGGCTGATTAACCGCGATAAACCGGTCTCTTTCAGCTTTAACGGGCGCAAATTGAACGGGTTTGAGGGCGATAGCATCGCCGCTGCCCTGTTAGCCAATAATGTCCAGCAGGTTGGCAGAAGTTTTAAATATCATCGCTTGCGCGGGGTGATGTCTGCCGGGCCAGAAGAGGGCGGCGCGCTATTTAATGTAAATGACGGGGCAAAACGTATCGCCAATGTAAAAGGCACGATGGCAGAATTGCGCCCGCAGATGCAGGTTTATGCCCAAAATGCCTATCCTGGCATCCGCTTTGATATTGGGGCAATAAACAGCCTGTTCGCTCCTTTTTTGAGCGCCGGTTTTTATTATAAAACCTTTATGGGGCCGATGCGCAGCACCTCTTTCTGGATGTTTTGCGAGCGTTTTATCCGCAAAGCTGCCGGCCTTGGTACCGCCTCGCGCGAGCCTGATCCCGATAGCTATGATATCGCTTACGGCTTTTGCGATGTGCTGGTGGTGGGCGCAGGGCCATCTGGCCTGCACGCTGCAGCAGAATTGGCAGAGCAGGGGCGCAAGGTCATTCTGGTCGAACAGGATTTTGAGGCAGGGGGCAGTTATCTATCCAGCGGCAGGCCAGAGGATTTAGCCTTGCGCGATCAGCTGATCCGGCGGCTAAAGACAGCCGGGGGGCAATTAATGCTCCGCTCTACCGCCTTTGGCCTTTATGACGGGCTGGTCACAGGGGTAATAGAACGTCTGACAGACCATATCACAGACCCTGACCCGTATTGTCCGCGCGAGATTACCCATATTTTGCACCCCCGGCATGTGGTTCTGGCCACAGGGGCAAGCGAGCGTGGCCTGGCGTTTGGGAATAATGACAGACCTGGCGTGATGCTGGCCGGGGCTTTGCGCAGCTATGCCTGTCGCTATGGGGTGATGGCGGGAGGCTCTGCGGTGCTGGCGACCTGTCATGATGGCACGTATGAGGATGCGATTATGCTGGCCGGTCTGGGCATGGAAATCACCCTCATCGATGCCAGAAACCGCAAAAGCAGGCAATATCAGGCGGCCAGTGCAGCGGGCATCACTGTTCTAAACGGCAAGGTGCCGGTGAATGTTGCTGGCAGCAGCGCGGTTGCCGGCATTGAAGTTGCCGATATAGATGAAAAGGGCGTGGTGGATAAGGTGACTACCCTTATAGGCTGTGAGGTAGTCGGCATTTCCGGCGGCTATTCGCCTGTTATCCATTTGCCCTCTCATCGCGGGATAAAGCCGCGCTGGGAGGCCTCTATCCAGGCCTTTGTAACTGGCCAGACATCGGAAAATATTCATGTTATCGGTGCAGCAGATGGCGTGTTTGAGGCTTCTGCCTGTATCGACCATGCCCGGCAATTATGTGCCAAAATGATGGGCAAAAAACCAAAAAAACAGATACGTCGCGGTATTCCGGGCGGCCAGCGTCCCCTGTTTGAGATACAGATAGACGGGCGCAAATTGAAATCCTTTATCGACCCCCAACATGATGTGACCAGCGAGGATATCCGCCAGGCGCACCGCGAAGGCTTTGTATCTGTTGAGCATATGAAACGCTATACAACGCTTGGCATGGCCACCGACCAGGGGCGTGTCGGCAATATTTTAGGCCTGGCAGTGATGGCACAGGCGCAAGGGCTGGCGGTTGGCAGCAGCGGCGTTACAACCTTTAGACCGCCCTTTACCCCTGTATCTATTGGCGCGCTGGCGGCACGTGAACGCGGGGCAGACTGGCGGCCTGTCCGGCGCACGCCCATGCATTATGAACATTTGGCCGCCGGGGCGGTGATGACCGATGCCGGGGCATGGAAACGCGCCTGGTATTATCCAAAACAGGGCGAGACAATCGATGATGCCTATATAAGAGAGGCGGCAACCACGCGCCAGAATGTGGCGATGGTCGATGTCTCTACATTAGGGAAAATCGCGGTGCAGGGCCCGGATGCAACCGAATTTTTAAACCGCATTTATGTAAATCCCTTTGCCAAGCTGGCTATCGGCAAGGCCAGATACGGGATCATGCTGCGCGATGACGGGATGGTGCTGGATGATGGCACAACCTGGCGGCTGGCCGAAGATGATTATTTTATGACCACCACCACAGCGCAAGCTGCCCCGGTCATGCAGTTTTTAGAAGAATTGCTGCAACGCCGCTGGACAGATTTAAAGGTACATATCAGCTCTGTCACCGATCAATGGGCAGGTATGGCTGTTGCTGGGCCCTATGCGCGCGAGGTATTGTCCGCTCAATTCCCGTCTGAAGACTGGTCAGATGCGGCCTTTCCCTTTATGGGCGTGCGCGAGATTACCTTTGCCCAGGAGGGGCGCGATATAATCTGCCGGGTCGCGCGGATTTCCTTTTCAGGCGAGCGCGCGTTTGAGATTTATGTATCCGCTGATAAAGGGGCTGCGCTCTGGTCGTCTCTGGCCTCGCATATCAAAGAGGGGGGGGGCTGTTTATATGGCATGGAAGCGCTGGGGGCGTTGCGGATCGAAAAAGGCCATGTCACCGCAGCAGAGCTGGATGGGCGGGTCACCCTGGAAGATGCCGGATTTGGCAAGATGGCTTCTAAAACAAAACCCTTTATCGGCTCGGTATTGCGCCAGCGCCCGCATTTGATTTTTGAAAACAGGCCGCAATTGGTCGGGATTTTTCCCAAAGACAGAACCGGGCGTTTTTCTGCCGGGGCGATTTTATGCCATCCAGATGACGTGTCCGGCTTTGGGGAAGGCTGGGTTACCGCGGTTACCCATTCTCCGGCACTTGGCCACTGGATAGGGCTGGGCTTTATTTCCGGCGGGGCAGAGGCCTGGCAAAACAAAACAGTTATGGTAGCTGATCCGGTACGCGATAATTTTGTTGAGGCAGAGATTGTCAGCCCGCATATGTTTGACCCGCAAGGAGGGCGCCAGCATGGGTGATAACTTGAAAACACCGGCGCTGTTTGGCGCGCACCTGCCAATTGGCCGGCATGGAAAATCAGGCAGCAGGGCAGGGGTAAAAATCACCGAATTGCAGAATATGTGCCTGTTACAGCTGGCTTTTTTCCCGGATCAGGAAATAGCGGTAAAAACTATGCTAAAGCGGCAATTTGGCTTGCCAGCCTTGCCGGATATTTCTGGCTCTAGCCAGGCAGACGGGCTGTTATGTCTGCGCGCCGAGATAGGAAAAATTTGGCTGGTTTCTGCCCGGCCATTGGGAGCAAATCTGCCTGCCAGTATGAAAAAATATTATCCGCTTGATTTATCGGCCTCAAAAATCTGCCTGCATCTGTCCGGGGCGCAAGCCGGCCAGCTGATCAACCGCCAGGCAGCCATAGATTTGTCCTGTGCAGATGGGCGATTTATGGCAACAGGTATGCATCATGTCGGGGTACATATCCTGAAAATGGGGGCAGAAAGCTATCTTTTATTCCTGCCCTCCAGCTTTGCTGAATCGCTGGCCCATGGGCTGTTTGACATTGCCTGCCAGTTTGGGGTGCAGGTTGCCAGACCCATAACATGGCCAGAAAATAGTCTGAAAATAGCTGGATAATGAAAGCGAAGGGCTGATGCTGTTTTCTGTATTTTCCGGCCGTAAAACACCCGCCCCGAAAACCAAAGCCAGCCGCGGAAGTGAAAAACCGGCAAAAACCGAAGAGCGGCCGCTGCAAGCTGTCCTTACTCAGGGCTATGAATTGATGGAAATGCACGGGTTGTCCGGCTGGCAAATCCGCTTTGATCATGCCCGCAGACGCGCGGGTTTATGTGATTATAACCGCAAGGTGATATCGCTCTCGCGCCATTATGCCCGCAATGCCGAAGCCAGCCATATCAAGGATACGATATTGCATGAGATCGCTCATGCGCTGGTCGGCCCCGGGCATGGCCATGATGTTGTCTGGCGGCGAAAAGCACGAGAGATTGGCTGTAGTGCGGCCAGATGCCATACGCTGAGCTTTTCCAAAGCCAGATGGATGATGCGTTGCCCAAAGGGGTGTTTTGCCAGTGAGCGTCATCGCCGAAGTGCCGGGCTGGTCTGTGCAAAATGCAAAACGCCTGTGGAATTTCTGCCTTATCACGAGGCACTAGCTCTGGGAAATGTGCCAGACAAGGAACCTGTTGATGAATAGGGCTGCGTTATTTTCATTTGCCGCTCGCCAGGCGATCTTTGATGCCGCCATTGACCGATTAGCCCATCACCCCTTTGCCCATCCGGAATTTTTTACAGATGCCGAAATTACCGCCTTGCGCGCGGCCGCCCTTGCACTGCCTTTCCGTGCGGCACGGGCAGTGGTTGGCAAGAATGTTCATCAGGATTTTGATATTTGTTTTCCTGCACCGATTAAGGGTGTTTTTGCAACGCTGGCAAAGGGGCTGGAAGGGCTGGTCGCCGATCTGGCAGTCCGCCAGCCAGCCCTGTTTGAGATGCCCTTTACCCTCAATGATTTTGCGGTACAACGCTATCGCGAAAATTCTGCTGGTATTGGTATCCATAAAGACGCGCTGAGTTACAGAAACCTTGTCTTTATCATCACCCTTGAAGGGGCATCACAATTATATTGCTGTTCTGACAGGCAGGGGAGTGATAAGAGGATTATCAATGACCGCCCTGGCCGTCTGGTGATATTGCCTGCCCCCGGCCTTGCCCATCTTTCGGATCCGAAAAACCGGCCCTTGCACGCGGTGGATAATATTACAGATGGCCGCCTGTCCATCGGCTTTCGATGCCAGAGAGAACAATCCTGAAGATTTATTCATAGCCCAAATGGGCTATCCTTGTGACAGGGCTTGCACGCCGCCTTAAACACTGTCACAGTAAAAGGTGATCAGATGGCAGTGGGACAGGCCATCTTCTTTCGGCCAGCTTTCGGCCCACAGGTCTATAGCCAGTGCTGTTAAGAATATGTTGTATGACCTTGTCATCTGACAAATATTGATGTCAGACAGAGGAGCGATACAAGATGATCATTAATGTTTCCGGACAAAATATGGATACAGGTGCAGCGTTTCAGGAGCATAGCCGAGAGCTGATAGAGCATATTGTCGAAAAATATTTCACGCCCGCTGTCAGTGCAAATATTACTCTGGAAAAGACCGATGGCGGCTTTCATGTCCGCATCCGAATGAATTTAACCCGCCGCATAGAGCTGGAGGCAAGCGGTTTTGCAAGAGATGCCCATGCCGCGCTGGAAGATGCAGGCCAGCATGCCGAAAAACGCCTCAGACGCCATAAAAGACGGCTGAAAAATCACCGCCAGCAGGCTGAAACAACCGACGAGATTATCGCCGCGCCCATGTCGGTTTATGCCACCATCGCCCATCAGGATAATATGCGCAGCGATGAAGAGCTGGATACACAGGATAATGATGCATCAGATGAGGGGGACGCATCAGATGAGGGGACAGAAGAAAGCCTGCCTATCATTGCAGAGCTGTCCTATGAGGTGGAAAGCCTGAGTGTCGAGCAGGCGGTGATGCGTCTGGAATTAAGCGGCGATAGCTGTCTGTTGTTCCGTAATTCCGGGCATATGGGGCTGAATATGGTGCATTTGCGCAAAGATGGCACCATTGGCTGGGTTGACCCGCGCGGCACGCGCGAGCTGCAAGAGGCGGCCAGCGCCTAGAGGCGATAAAACCCTGTCTTTAACCTGCCGCTGACAGGTTGATAGCTTCAACCTGCCATTGCCCGCCAGCATGATTTGCATATTGATGGGGCAGAAAATGAAAGATGGTTTGGCTGTAATTGGCGATTTGTATCGATAATGCCGTGTCCAGAGGCAGACCCATGCAATAGGCAATCACCGCTCTTATCGTGTGGGCATGGGCAAAAAAGATATGCGGGCGGCTGTCTTCTGCCTGCGATATTCGGGCAGAAAAATCTGTCATAAAAGCAGATATACGCTGATATTGCTGGGCAAAGCTCTCGCCATTCGGGGGGATCAAATCGGCTGTCTGGAAGGAAAAATTATGACGGGGCGCGTTTTCTAACTCTGTCCAGACATCGTCCAGTTTTGCCCCTGCCCAATCGCCCAAATCCTGTTCGATAATGGCAGGGGTCAAGGTCTTTTGCACCGCAACCGGCCGCCCCAACCCGCGCATGGCTTCTTCAATTTGTGCAGCTGTCTGCTGGCAACGTTTCAGCGGGCTTATTTGCCAATGGGCATTTTCAGGCAGGCTTTTTGCCAGAGCGATAGCACTGGCCGCATTTGGTACAATATCGGGGTCATGGGCGGGGACATGGCCTTCTGGCCGCCAGGAAGGGGCATGGCGTATCCAGATACATTTGGTTAAACGCTTTTTCATTATTTTCACTCTCTTTTTTCCTACATGAAATGGCATAAAATCCGGCCACTACAAGCAATAGATAGATAAAAAGCCGGAAAAATTTGATAATCTGTAAAAAAGGGGATAGCCGCATTTTCTGATCTGGCAAACGTCACATTTTCCGACATTTTTTACTATTGACCACAGGGGTTTATCAAGGACAGGCAAAAAGTGGCGGTGAGGGGCAAGTAGGTGTCCTGTATAAGATATTCAGACAGGCCAGTCCCCATAGCCTTTTAGGAGAGCAAGGGATGGTCTTTCCTGTTGCAACGGGGGATATATGGCAAGACGTGGCGCGCGCAAGGCAGGCTTACAAACAGATGGGCCACGCAAATTGCTGGATGGGCAATTGGCCTGGCGGAATCCGCGCTATTTTGATAAAGCCACTGAACCGCTTTCGGCCGATCAAATCGAAGCGATACATGAAGCCAGCCTGGATGTTCTGGAACAAATCGGTATTCGTTTTTTAAATGAAACCGCCCTTGATTATCTTCAAAAAGCGGGCTGTGATATCGACCGCTCGGACATGAATGTAAAAATGGACAGGCATTGGGTGATGGAAATGATAGCCCATGCCCCGTCCAGCTTTACGGTGACGCCGCGCAATCCGGACAGGCAAATCATTATCGGGGACGGCTATTTCCATTTCGGGCAAGTATCCTCGCCGCCCAATATTCTGGATAGTGAAACCGGCAGGCGTATGGGCACAAGAGCAGATTTTTGCAATTTTCTGCATCTATCTCAGGCCTTTAATTGTATCCATGCCATTGCTGGCTATCCGGTTGAGCCGATGGATATTCATGCCTCTGTGCGCCATCTCTATGCCACGCTGGATATGCTGGTTTATAGCGACAAGGTTGTTCATGGCTATTCACTGGGCAAGGAGCGTATCGAGGATGTGATGGAGATGACGCGCATTGCCGCTGGCCTCAGCCACGCAGAATTTGATGCCCGCCCGCATATGTTCACCAATATCAATTCTTCCTCGCCCCTGAAACATGATTATCCGATGCTGGATGGGGCAATGCGGCTGGCAAAGCGCAATCAGCCTGTGGTCATCACCCCTTTTACCCTGTCCGGGGCGATGGCCCCTGTAACCATTGTCGGCGCGGTGGTTCAGCAAAATGCCGAAGCGCTGGCGGCAATCGCCCTGCTGCAATTTATCAATAAGGGCACACCTGTGGTTTATGGCGCATTTACCAGTAATGTGGATATGAAATCGGGCGCCCCTGCCTTTGGCACGCCGGAATATATCCGCGCGATGCAAATATCCGGACAAATGGCACGGTTTTATGATGTGCCGCTCCGCACCTCTAATGCCAATGCCGCCAATGTGCCGGATGGCCAGTCTGTCTGGGAATCTGCCTTTTCCCTGCAAGGCGCACTTTCCGGTCATTCCAATTTAATCTATCATGCTGCTGGATGGCTGGAAGGCGGGCTATCGGCCAGCCCGGAAAAATTTGTGATGGATTGCGAGATGTTACAACAGGTTATTTATACCCAGCAACCTCTGGAGTTTAGCCCGGATGCCCTGGCGGTGGAAGCGATAAAAGAGGTAGGCCCGGATGGTCATTTCTTTGGATGTAATCATACACAAAATAGATATAAAACAGCCTATTATAGTCCATTTCTTTCAGATTGGTCGAACTATGAAAGCTGGCAGGAAGCCGGCGAGGTCTGGACGCATGAGCGCGCCTTTACCGCCTATAAGCGCATTTTGGAAGAACATCAACCGCCCGCCATTGACCCGGCTATTAAAGAAGAATTAGAGGCCTTTGTTGCCCGCCGTGTTGAAGAGGGCGGCGCGCCAACCGACTTTTAACCCCCTATTATCCCCCTATTATTAATTAAAAAAAGAGGAAAATCATTATGCAGGATCAGGCCAGAGTTGTTGTTATCGGGGGCGGCGTCGTTGGCGCGTCTGTTTTATATCATCTGACCAAACATGGCTGGACAGATGTGATGTTGCTGGAACGTTCTGATCTTACCTCAGGCTCTACCTGGCACGCGGCAGGCGGGATGCATACTATCAATGGCGATCCCAATGTTGCCAAGCTGCAACAATATACCATCAGCCTGTATCAGGAAATCGAAGAGCTTTCGGGGCAGGATATTGGCCTGCATATGACCGGCGGGGTGATGCTGGCCGCCACACAGGAACGCTTTGACTGGCTAAAGGGGGTCTATGCAAAGGGGAAATATCTGGGCATGGACGAGCTGGAGATTATCACCCCTGAACGGGCGGCTGAATTAATGCCGCTTTTAGACCCGTCGCAATTTGTGGGCGCGCTTTATGACCCCATAGAAGGACATTGCGATCCCTATGGCGTGACCCATGCCTATGCCAGGGCCGCGCGTAAAAATGGCGCAACTGTGGAAACCCAGACAAAGGTAGAGAGCCTGTCACAAAGCCCGGATGGTACCTGGCATATCACCACCAATAAAGGCGAAATTCGTGCCGAACACGTGGTCAATGCTGGCGGCTTATGGGCGCGTGAAATCGGCCGTATGGTAGGGCTGGAGCTGCCTGTGCTGGCGATGGAGCATATGTATTTGCTGACCGAAGATATGCCAGAAGTAGCCGATTTCAATGAAAAGACAGGCATTGAAATGCTGCATGCGGTCGATTTTGATGGCGAGCTGTATCTGCGCCAGGAGCGGGGCGGAATGTTGATGGGCACTTATGAGAAGGCCTGCCGCCCCTGGTCTGAATATGAAACGCCCTGGTCATTTGGCCATGAATTGCTAGAGCCGGATATTGACCGAATTGCCCCTTCTCTGGAAGTGGGTTTCCGCCATTTTCCAGCGTTTGAAAATGCCGGTATCCGAAAAATCATCAACGGGCCTTTTACCTTTGCCCCGGATGGCAATCCGCTTGTTGGGCCTATCGAAGGCATGACGAATTACTGGTCTGCCTGTGCGGTTATGGCGGGCTTTTCGCAAGGGGGCGGGGTTGGGCTGGCCTTGTCTAACTGGATTGTTAATGGCGATCCGGGCTTTGATGTTTGGGCGATGGATGTCAGCCGATTTGGCGATTATGCCAATTTGGCCTTTACCAATGCACGGGTACGCGAAAATTATTCCCGCCGTTTTTCCATTCGCTATCCAAATGAGGAATTACAGGCTGCCCGTCCACTTTTGACCACGCCTATTTATGATCTGCTCAAGGGCAGGGGCGCGCAATTTGGTGCCAGCTTTGGTCTGGAAGTTCCGTTATGGTATGCCCCTGACGGGGTAAGCGATACGTTCTCCTGGCGGCGTTCAACCGATTTTGACCATGTCGGGGCAGAAGCAAAAGCGGTGCGCGCTTCTGTCGGGCTGACCGAAATTTCCAATTTTGCCAAATATAGCATCGAAGGGCCGGGGGCAGCGCAGTGGCTGGACAGCTTGCTGGCCTGTAAATTGCCAGCTATTGGCCGGATGACATTAGCGCCTATGCTCAAAGAAGATGGGCGCGTTATTGGCGATTTCTCGCTTGCACGTCTGGAGGAAGACAGCTTTTTTATTGTCGGCTCGGGTATTGCTGAAAGCTATCATATGCGCTGGTTTACCCAGCATTTGCCTGAGGATGGCTCGGTTGACATCCACCCCGAGGGGCTGGGTCTGACCGGCCTTAGCATTGCAGGGCCAAATGCCCGCGCGGTTTTACAAAAATTAACCCGCAAGGATGTCAGCCATAAGGGGTTTGGCTTTATGTCGATTGCGGCAATGGATCTGGGCATGGTACCTGCGCTGGTCGGGCGGGTCAGCTATACAGGCGATCTGGGCTACGAGATTTGGGTGCGCCCGGAATATCAGCGCCGATTATTTGAAGATATTATGGCGGCAGGGGATGAATTTGATATCCGCCTGTTTGGCAGCCGCGCGTTAAATGCCCTGCGTCTGGAAAAGAATTTTGGCAGCTGGGGGCGCGAATTCCGGCCGGTTTATTACCCCCATGAAACCGGTCTGGACAGCTTTTGTGCCTTTGATAAGACAGCCGAGTTTATCGGCAAGGCAGAAGCGGATAAAGCCCGGGCAGAAAATGCAGGCATCTATCGTCTTCGCAGCTTTGTAATAGAGGCCAAAAATGCCGATGTTATTGGTGATGAGCCGCTTTTCCATAAGGGCGAGGTGGCCGGCTTTGTCACGTCAGGCGGCTATGCCCATGCGTCCGGCGTTTCGGTAGCGATGGGGTATGTTAAGGCCGAGCTGGCCGATGAAGAAGAAGGCTGGCATGTCGAGCTATTTGCTGAAATGCTGGAAGCCAGGATGCAAAAACAGCCCCTGTTTGACAGTAATGCCAGCCGGATGCGCAGCTAACGGGCTTAATATTTCGGCTGGCTGTCAAGGGCGCGCAAAAACATCTCCCTGTCGCAATTGCCGCCAGAGGCCATCACAACAATCTGGCGGCGCTTTTCTGCATCCCTGCCGGTTTGGGTGTTATTAAAATGGGTCAGAAACGCCTGCGATAGTGCGGCTGCCAGCGCGACCGCGCCGCCTGGCTCTATGGTTAGCTTGAAATAATCCCAGCCAATGCGCATGGCTTGCAAGGCTTCCTCATCTGTAACGCTCAGTCCTGCTCTGGCCAGCTTTTGATTGATAGGGAAGGTTATCCTGCCCGGTGTCGGGGTTACAATCGCATCACAAATAGAGCGGGCTTTCGGGTCATTTTCCTCAAAATGGCCGCTGGCAAGCGAGCGTTCAGTATCATTAAAATCAGCAGGCTCTGCGGTATAGAGATGAATACCGGAAAAGGCATCTGCCAGCGCGGTTGCACTGCCTGCCATCAACCCGCCACCGCCGCAACAGCAAAGAAAGCTATCGGGGGTAAAGCCGGCATGGCGGGCTTGTTCTGCAATTTCCAGCCCGGCTGTGCCTTGCCCGGCTATCACGCGCACATCATCATAGGGACGGATAAGCTCTGCGCCCTTATCTTTTGCCAGTTTTTCGCCTATTTCCTCGCGGTTTTCGGTATAGCGGTTATATAAGACCACCTCAGCGCCATAGCTGCGTGTGCCATCAATTTTGGCTTGCGGGGCATCTTCTGGCATAATGATGGTCGCCTTGCGCCCGGATAATGCGGCGGCCAATGCCACGGCTTGTGCATGATTGCCGCTGGAAAAAGCGATGACAGGCTGGCCGGGGCTGGCAAGCGAAAATACCGCATTACACGCCCCGCGAAATTTGAACGATCCTGTCCGCTGCAAGCAATCTGCCTTTACATGCAGATCAAAGGGTAATTGGCGGTTTAGCCTGTCCGAGCTTAGCAACGGGGTTATCCGAACTTCCCCGCGAATGCGGTTTTCGGCCTGGCGAATATCATCTGCTGTAATCATGGGATACCTGTTTTTTATTTGATGCGGTATTGTGCCTTGTTCCCTTTTTGACAACAAAATGGGGTCTGCTTCAACGCAAATCTTGTTTTCCACAGGAAATTTGCTATTTTCAGGGAACTATGGTGGGCTGGCCTGTCAGCCCAAATCAGAAATTTTCTATGAAACAGACGAGCTTTTTATGACCAGCCTTTATCCTGATCTGCCTTTTTCCGGTTCCTACACGGCATTGGTGACCCCTTTTAAAGAAGATGGCGCACTGGATGAGGCAAAATTTGAAGCGCTTGTCGATTGGCAGATAGAAGAGGGCACGCACGGGCTGGTACCGGTTGGCACAACAGGCGAGTCGCCTACCCTTAGCCATGAAGAACATGACCGGGTTGTGGAAATTTGCGTGAAAGTAACCAATGGACGGGTGCCGATTATTGCCGGGGCAGGCTCTAACAGTACCGCAGAGGCGGTAAGGCTGGCACAACATGCCGAGCAGGTGGGCGCAGATGCCGTGCTGGTGGTATCGCCCTATTATAACAAGCCGACCCAGGCAGGCCTGAAAGCCCATTTCACCAGTGTGGCAGATGCGATATCCATTCCGCTGGTTATCTATGATATTCCCGGCCGGTCAATTGTTCAGGTCTCTGATGAGCTGATGGCAGAGCTGGCCAAACATCCCAATATCGCCGGGGTGAAGGATGCGACAGCCGATTGCGGCCGTCCAACCGTGCTGAGAAATTTAATCGGCAATGATTTTTGCCAGCTTTCCGGTGAAGATGCAACGGTTCTGCCTTATCTGGCAGCTGGCGGCCATGGCTGTATTTCTGTGGTCAGCAATGTTGCCCCTGGCTTATGCTCTCAGCTGCATCATGCCTGGGTTAAGGGCAATGATCCGGCAAAGGCGCTGGCATTGCATCAAAAGCTGATGCCGCTGCATACGGCGCTATTTTGCGAGGCCAGCCCGGGGCCGGTTAAATATGCCGCCTCGCTATTGGGGATCGCAGGGCCAACAACCCGCCAGCCTCTGGTTGAAATTGCCGAAAGCTCCAAAATAGCGGTAAAAGCGGCATTGAAAGCAGCGGATTTAATCTAAAGCTGTAAAGCATAAGGGCATCTGATGGCCATCCATACCGGACGCATAGCCGAAAATCGCAAGGCGCGTCATGATTATCTGATAGAAGATACGCTGGAAGCCGGGCTGATTTTGCGCGGCAGTGAGGTTAAATCCCTGCGCAATGGGCGGGCAAGCATTGCCGAGAGCTATGCGGGTGAGGATAGAGGCCGGCTGGTATTGTTTAATGCCAATATATCTGTCTATCCAGCTGCCCGCGATAACCATGAACCTAAAAGAGTGCGCGAATTGCTGGTCAGCCGTAAAGAGCGCAATAAATTGCTGGGCATGATCCGGCGCGACGGGATTACCCTTGTCCCGCTTTCTTTATATTTCAATGATCGCGGTATGGTGAAAATTCAAATCGGTATCGCCAAGGGCAAGAAAAAAGCCGATAAACGCCAGGCAGAACGCGATCGCGACTGGTCACGCCAGAAAAATCGCCTGCTCAAGGGTGGCTAGGGACTGTTTTGGATAAAGCTCTTCAAACGTTGGCATACCTTGTCAAACATTTGCGTGGTCAGCCGGCCGGTTTGCACATTATAGCGCGAACAATGATAAGAGCTTATCAGCCATAATCCATTTGGCAGTTCTTGTGCCTGATCATGGGCAAAAGGATAATCTGTCAGCTTTAACTCGAAATGGCGCAAAACCGTTTCATGGGCGATACGCCCCAGCACGAAAATCGCCCTCAGACCAGTCATCGCCGCGATTTCATCCGCTAAATAGGGGCGGCACATCGCAATTTCGGCGGCCACAGGTTTGTTTTGCGGCGGCACACATCTGACTGCATTGGCTATCCTGACATGGTGCAGAACAAGCCCGTCTTTTGCATGGGCGGCATAATTGCCTGATGCCAGCCCTATTTTACCCAGCGCATCATACAGCACTTTGCCAGCAAAATCGCCGGTAAAGGGGCGGCCAGTGGCATTTGCCCCGCGCAAGCCGGGCGCCAGCCCCAAAATCAGGATAGAGGCATCTATCGGCCCGAAAGAGGGGACAGGCCCGCTATGCCAGTCAGGATGGGCGGCCCGGTGGCTATCGATAAAATCGGCCAGACGCGTGCATTTTCGGCAGGTTTTAGGGGCGATGAACTCCAGCTGGGAAGATGGGCTATCCACAATGCCTATTCCCGCTCAAATTGGGCAAAAATATCCCCCAGCTCCAGAAAATTATCGGCCTTGCGGCGCAGGGCATCTGAAACCATATTGGGCTGGGTGCGCATGGACGATACGACAGTTACCCGCACCCCTCTATCTTGTACCTCTTCCAGCAGGCGACAGAAATCGCCATCCCCGGAAAACAGATAGGCATGGTCGATATAGGGCGAGAGCTTTAGCATATCGAGCGCCAGTTCCATATCCATATTGCCTTTTGTGCGCTTCTCGCCGGTGAACTGATTGACATATTCACGGGTCAGTTTGCTGACGATGGTATAGCCATTATAGTCAAGAAAATCAATGAGTTTGCGAAGGTGAGACTGCTCGGACGGGTCAGGCAGGGCAGTGTAGTAATAGGCGCGGATTACCCGCTCTTTCTGTTTGAAAAAATCCAGCAGGCGCAGATAGTCTATATCCAGATTTAACAGCTTGGTCGTGGCGTGAAAATTTGAGCCATCAATAAATAAAGCAGAGCGTTCAGGTAAATTCATGTCTAAAGAACCTTAAAAAATATTGGTCAAAATAAAAGCGTTTAAAAAAATAAATTTTTCATCAATTGGTTGTAATGTTATTTTGCCCTTTTTTTTACAAGATGTCTAGTATCTGAATAGGGCTTCTGGCATCATCGCGCCACTGGTACGCTTTCTGGTGCGCCACCTGGTGCGTCCCCCTGGTGCGCTTCCTGGTGCGTGACTGGTTGGCCAGGCACCCGCAATTTTGCGTCACTTATGATGAAAGAGCAGAACGATTGATGACAGCTATCCGTGCATATTTGGGCATTGGCGGCAATCTGGTACCGGACGGCTATGATACTTTGTTATCAGCGCTGGAGGCTGCCATTGACCAGATAAACCAGATCGCCCCTGTGATACAGCGTTCCGGCTGGTATAAAACCGCCCCTGTGCCGATATCCGATCAGCCTGATTTTTTAAATGCGGTTCTGGCGGTGGAAACCGGGCTATCTGCCACAGAATTGCTAGACCAGCTACACCATATCGAAGCCGGTTTTGGACGGGTGCGGTCTGTCCGTAATGCTGCCCGGGTTCTGGATATCGATATATTATTTTTTGGCGGTCAGATTATTAACAGCAAAACGCTGGAAATCCCGCATCCCCGCTTGCACACACGCGCCTTTGTTTTATGTCCTTTGTGTGAAATTGTTCCTGATTTTACCCACCCTGTCTTTGGTACAACCATTGCCGGACTGTATGACGCTTTTTTACAAACGCCTGAGGGGGGACAGGCCTGTCTGCCCCTGAAAGCAGGGTAATCTGGATAATCACGTGCGATTTATCTTGAGCTATCGCGTAATTTAGGCTATAGGAAAGCATCATTTTACCAACGCCACGCTAATGTAAGGAGACGAGCTCTATGGCCCGCGTCACCGTTGAAGATTGTATTGAAAAAATCCCAAATCGTTTTGATCTGGTACTTACCGCTGCCCAGCGCGCCCGCAATATCCAGAAAGGCGAGCTGTTAACCATTGACCGGGATGATGATAAAAACCCGGTGGTTGCTTTGCGGGAAATTGCCGAAGAAACCATCGATACCGGCAATATTGAAGAGCGGATTGTGCGCTCGCTTCAGCGTTTGAATGAGCGTGAGGAAGAAACCAGCCTGCCAGATGAAGCCGCAGCGACCGCAGAAGAAGATATGTCCAACATGATAGGGCTGCACAGCATCGACAATCTGGAAGATTCAGGGATGCAAATCGGCACCGGGGCAGAGCTGGATGCAACCGGCTTTGAAGATGTCGATATCGCCTCGCTTGACGATGATAGCTGATTAGCGGACACTGTTATTAGCCGATTTAATCTTTACAGATAACTATAAGAATGCCACAGGGATTTATAGCCGATCCGCAATTAAGCGATGATGATCCTGTTAACAATGGTTATCAGTCATTGGTGGATGTGGCCTCTGGCTATCTCTCGAAAGAAGGTCTGTCCCGTCTGGAACAGGCCTTTCATTTTGGCCGCACCGCCCATGAAGGGCAAAAACGCGATAGCGGTATTCCCTATTTTACCCATCCTTTAGCGGTCGCAACCTTGCTGGCAGAAATGAAGCTGGATGCCGATAGCCTGGTCACAGCCCTGTTGCATGATACGGTTGAGGATTGTGATGTCAGCCTGGAAACACTAGCCGAAAAATTCGGCGACGATGTTGCTGAACTGGTCAATGGGGTGACCAAACTTAGCCAGATCGAGCTGAAATCCATCGATACCAAACAGGCAGAAAATTTTCGTAAATTTGTGCTGGCGGTCGGGCGTGATATTCGCGTGTTGCTGGTCAAGCTGGCAGACCGCACCCATAATATGCAAACACTTGGCGCGGTAAAAAAAGATGAAAGACGCTGGCGTATCGCCAATGAAACGATGGAAATCTATGCCCCGCTTGCCGAACGGATGGGCATCACCCGTTTTCAGCAAGAGCTGGAAGACCTGGCCTTTAAAGAGCTGCAGCCGGAATTGCGCGAATCCATTATCAGCCGGCTGGAATTTCTGGCGACAGAAAAAGAACAGCTTGTGCCCGATATTTGTGCGGAATTAAAAGAGCTTATCCAGCAGCATGATATGGCGTGCGAGGTCACCGGCAGGCGCAAAACCCCTTATTCCATCTCGCGCAAGATGAAGGTCAAAAATGTTACAATGGAACAGCTGGCCGATGTGATGGCCTTTCGTGTCATTGTCCCGGATAGTGCCAGCTGTTATCAGGCATTGGGGATTATCCATACCCATTTCCCTGTGGTGATGGGGCGGTTTAAGGATTATATCTCTACGCCCAAGGCAAATGGCTATCAGTCGCTGCATACAGGGGTAATCGGCCCGTTAAAACAGAAAATCGAAATCCAGATACGCACCGCAGAAATGGATGACAAGGCAGAGCGCGGTGTGGCTGCCCATTGGAGCTATAAACAAGCCGAAAATGGCGGCAGTGCAGGACAGGTTCAAAAGCTGGAAACCTTTCGCTGGGCACGCGAGCTGGTCTCCTTGCTGGAGCTAAATGACGAGCCAACCGAGTTTTTAGAGAACACCAAGCTGGAAATGTATAAAGACCAGGTGTTCTGTTTTACGCCAAAGGGCGATCTGATAGGCTTGCCAAAAGGGGCGACCGCGATTGATTTTGCCTATGCGGTACATACCGATGTTGGCGATAAGTGCACAGGCGTTCTAATAAATGAAAGACGCCGGCAATTAACCACCGAGCTGGTCAATGGCGATCAGGTAAAAGTAATCATCGAAAAAGATGCCAGGCCAAAAGCTGAATGGGAAGATTATGCCGTAACAGGCCGGGCAAAATCCGCTATCAAGCGCTTTATCCGTCTGCAAAAACAAAATGAATTTGGCCGGGTTGGCAAGGCCTTGCTGGAGCGGGAATATCGCTTTCGCAAAACGCCCTTTGATGAGCAGGTGATTATCAGTGCGCTTTCTGCCTTTAACCTCAGCGCAATAGAAGAGCTGTATGTGCATATCGCAGAACAGCGCATAAAAACGCGCGATCTGTTTGAGCGGCTACATCCCGAACAGGCGATTGCCAGCAACCGGAATAAGCGTGATCGCAAACAAAATACAGACACAATGCCCTTGCCTGTTTTTTCCATGGATAGTAGCTATGAAGGGCTGGCGGTGCATCTGGGCAAATGCTGTCATCCCCTGCCAGGGGACAGGATTGTCGGGATTGTCACCACAGGAAAAGGGATAACTGTCCATACAAAAAGCTGTTCAACCCTGACCAAATTTGTGGAAATTCCGGAATTATGGCTGGAAGTGGAATGGCCGCGCCACCAGCAAGCCAGATATGCCGGGCGGATTCAGGCGGTTATTTTGAACGAGCCGGGTGCATTGGCAGCCTTGTGTACGGTTATTGGCCAGCAGGCAGGCAATATCACCCAGATTCAGCTGACCCAAAGAAATTTAAATTTCTTTACCTTTGTGCTTGATATTGATGTAAAAAATCTGGAACATATTCAATCTATTGTCTCTGTATTAAGATCCAATAAATATATTGAATCCGTAGATCGTCATAGTTTGTGACATTTTAAGTAAATTAGGAATTTATGTTTAGACGTCGTGTTCCTTTAAGCTGGAAAGGCCGTTTGCGCGAGATCATATTGCCGCGCAAGGGTTTTTCGCGTCTCTATAGCTATATGGCACAACGGGTGTTGCGGATGCCGGGTACGCCCTATTCGCTGGCGGCGGGGTTTGCGTGCGGGGTATCGGTATCCTTTACCCCGTTAATCGGATTTCATCTGGTGCTGGCAGCTGTATTGGCCTATCTGATGCGGGCAAATATTATTGCCTCCTGGGCGGGAACCATTGTTGGCAATCCGTGGACTTTTCCCTTTATTTTTATCCTGCTGCACAAGGTTGGCAGCCATCTGACAGATATGTTTGGCTTGCAAAACTGGTTTTTTACCGGCGAGGTGGTGACAGGCTTTGGCCAATTTACCCAGCACTTTTTTCCAATGGTTATTGGCGGTATGGTGATGGGGGTCATCAGCTGGGGGATAAGTTTTGGCCTGGCCTATTGGGCGGTGATTAGCTGGCGTCGGCACAGGGCACGCCGCATGGCGGCAAAAAGAAAGATGCGCACGCGCTCATCCGGGGTATAATCCTGATAATCTGTTATCAGTTTTTTTTAAGTCGTTGACAGTTCGGCTTCACAGGAATGGAGAAAACATCGATGGAATATCTGCGTTTGGGCGTGAATATTGATCATGTCGCAACCGTGCGTAATGCACGTGGCGGCACACATCCCAGCCCGATTGCCGTCGCATTGCTGGCACAAAAGGCCGGGGCAGATGGCATTACTGCCCATTTGCGCGAAGATAGACGCCATATTCGTGATGACGATATTACCGCCTTGAAAGAGGCGATTGATATTCCGCTGAATTTTGAAATGGCCGCCACCGATGAGATGGTCGCGGTCGCGCTGAAACTGTTGCCCAATGCTGCCTGTATTGTTCCTGAACGCCGCGAAGAGCTGACCACAGAAGGGGGGCTGGCGGTAACAGGACAACAGGCACGTTTATCGCCGCTGATACAACAGCTAAAAGGGGCAGGCATTCGCGTATCGCTATTTGTTGATGCAGAAGAGGCAGAATTGCGTGCCGCCGCTGATTTGGGCGCAGATATTGTCGAGCTGCATACCGGTCGATATTGTGACAGCCCTGCTGGCAATCAGCGCAGCCAGGAATATGAACGCATTGCCAGGGGGGCACAAATTGCCGCCGCGCTCGGGCTGGAGGTACATGCCGGACATGGCCTGTCTTTTGAGACAGTACCGGAAATTGCCGCCCTGCCAGAGATTGTCGAGCTGAATATCGGCCATTTTTTAATCGGGGCAGCGATTTATACCGGCCTGGAAGATGTCATCTTGCAAATGCGCCAATTGATGAGCCGCGCAAGGCCAGCCAAGTGATCATTGGCATTGGACATGATATTTGTGATCAGCGCCGCATCGGGGCCATATTTGACCGGTTCGGGGTGCGATTTTCTGCGCGTATCCTCACCCCCGACGAGCAGGCTGAATTACAGGGCAGAAAAAACAAACAGGCCTATCTGGCAGGTCGTTTTGCGGTAAAAGAGGCGGTATATAAAGCGCTGGCGGCGGCTGATCAGGCAAAAATGCGCTGGCATCATGCCGCCACCCTGTCGAGGAAAAATGGCGCACCGCTATTGATATTATCAGATGCCTGCCTTGCCGGCGCAACGGCCCTGTTGCCGCCCGGACATAGCTTGAAGCTGCATGTTTCCCTTAGTGACGAGCCGCCTTATTCCTCTGCTTTTGTGGTGTTGAGCGCAGAACAGGAAACAGAATAATTACTGAAATTGTTATAACCTTTCAGCCAGTACTTGATGCTTTGTGTCCTTTTGTGGTTAAAGCATACAAACACGCAATATGAACAGGGTGTTATGAAAATGCGATCACGCGATAAGACGGAAGAAAAATCGGGGGTAATAGAAACCCTTAAAACGCTTTTTATCGCCGGTCTGATTGCGATCAGTTTTCGATCTGTGGTGGCCGAGCCGTTTAATATTCCCTCCGGTTCGATGATCCCGACCCTGTTGGTGGGCGATTATCTGTTTGTTTCCAAATTCAGCTATGGCTATTCGCGCCATTCCTTTCCGTTCAGCATTGCCCCTATTTCCGGGCGGGTGATGGCCAGCACGCCTGAACGCGGAGATGTCGCCGTGTTCCGTCTGCCGTCTGATGTATCGGTGGATTACATTAAACGGGTGGTCGGCTTGCCAGGCGATCGTATTCAGCTTAAAGGCGGCATATTGCATATAAATGGCAAGGCTGTGGAACGCCGCCTTGTCGGAAATGGCCATGTTGGTTCCGCTCAGGGCGGGTTGATGACCCAGCGTTATGAAGAAATATTTCCAGACGGGCATCGCCATATCATACAGGAAGTCAGCGATAACCAGCTTTTTGATAATACCCCTGAATTTACCGTACCAGAGGGGCATTATTTTATGATGGGCGATAACCGCGATAATTCCCGCGATAGCCGCTCTTCTTCGGTCGGGTTTGTCCCGTTTGAGAATTTTATCGGCCGGGCAGAGTTTCTGTTCTTCAGCCATGGCGGCGATGCCCGTTTTTGGGAAGTGTGGAAATGGCCCTTTTCCATTAGAATCAGCCGTATGTTTAGCGGTATTTCCTGATAGAGAAAGGCGTTTAGCTCGCGCGTGACAGATGTGAAGAACAAGCCTGAAAAAAAAGATGCTTTGCAAGACCGGATGGCATGGCAGGAGGCAGAACGCCTTATTGGCTATCAATTTACCGATAAAACATTATTACAGTCTGCCCTTACCCATAGCAGTGTGGCGCAAACCCCCGCCCAAAGCTATGAGCGGCTGGAGTTTTTCGGAGATCGCATTTTAGGGCTGGTACTTAGCGAGTGGCTATATCGCACGTTTGAGGCGGAGGATCAGGGCGAATTAACCACCCGTTTTCATGCGCTGGCCAGGGGCGAATATCTGGCCAGTGTCTGTCTCAAACTCGGGTTGCATAACTGTTTGTTTCAGGAAAATGGCCAGAAAAAACTGGCCGAACGATCATCGGTTCAGGCCGATATAATCGAGGCTGTTATCGCGGCTATCTATCTGGATGGCGGGCTGGCGGCTGCGGAAAAATTTATAAAAAGTAACTGGCAGGTCGATAGAGGCGTGCCAGATAGTCTGGCAGAAAACCCGAAATCTGCGCTTCAGGAATGGGCAGCAGCAGAAAAGCTGGGGATGCCGGAATATCAATTGCACTCCCAATCCGGCAGCGATCATGAGCCGGAATTTAAGGTCAGGGTAGAGCTGAAAGGCTTTCCTGCGGCAACAGGTATCGGCCCGTCTCGCAAAGCAGCAGAACGCGCTGCTGCCACCGCATTCCTGCACAGCATATATTCGGCCAAAAAAGGCAAAAATTGATGACAGATAATCTGCAAGAAAATAACGGTTTACGCCCGACAAGGGCGGGCTTTGTGGCCTTGATAGGTGCGCCAAATGCCGGTAAATCCACCCTTATGAACGCTATGGTCGGTCATAAGGTGTCTATTGTCACCCCCAAAGTCCAGACCACCCGCAGCCGGGTGCGCGGCATTGCCATGCAGGATAAAACCCAGATCATCTTTGTGGATACACCAGGCATTTTCACGCCCAAAAGGCGGCTGGACAGAGCCATGGTCAGTGCCGCCTGGCAAGGGGCAGAAGACGGGGATGTGTTATTATTGCTGCATGATTGCGCCCGCAAAAAAATAGATGCAGATACGCTGTCTATCATTGAAACCTTAAAAAAATCGGGCGCGCGCGCTTCCCTGATATTAAATAAAACAGATTTAACACAAGCCGAGCATTATCTGTCCCGCACCAGAGAGCTGTCTGAATTATATGATTTTGAAAAGATTTTCATGATTTCAGCCGAAACAGGTGAAGGGGTAGAAGATGTCAAAAACTGGCTGGCAGAACAGATGCCGCAAAGCCCTTATCTGTTTGATCCCGACGATTTGTCCGATTTGCCGATGCGCCTGATGGCCGCCGAGATTATGCGCGAAAAGCTGTTTTTAAATTTGCATCAGGAACTGCCCTATCAGATGACAGTCGAATGTGAAAGCTGGGAAGAACGCACAGATGGCAGTGCCGAGATTAAGCTGGTTATTTTTGTTGCCCGCGAAGGCCATCGCGGCATTGTGCTGGGCAAGGGCGGGCAAACCATCAAGCGTATAGGCCAGGCAGCCAGACGCGAGCTGGAAGAAATTTTTGACCAGCGCATCCATCTCATCAGCTTTGTTAAACATAAAAAAGACTGGATGGATGACAAGGATCGCTATCGCGATTGGGATCTGGATTTCAATGCCTGAATGGTCAGATAGCGCAATAATCCTGTCGGTTCGCCCTTACGGCGAGAATAAGGGGGTGGTTAATCTGCTGACAGCCGATAGAGGGCGTCATGCCGGCCTGGTTCACGGGTTTGATTCGCGCACCAAAAAGGGCTATTACGAGCCGGGCAATCATGTGTCAGCAGAATGGCGCGCCCGGCTAAATGAACAGCTTGGCACGTTTCAGATAGAGCTGGTAAAAAACCCGTCTGCTCATTTTCTGGATACGCCTATCCGCCTGGCCGGGCTTTCTTCTATCTGCGCGATTTTGGATGTCGGCCTGCCAGAGCGCGAACCTGTGACAGCAATATGGCAAAGCACCCTTGCATTAATTGACATTATCAGCCTGGCAGAAGAAGAGGAAAGCTGGCTTTCATTTTATGTTCGCTGGGAAGCAGAATTGCTACGCACACTTGGTTTCGGGCTTGGGCTGCAACGCTGTGCGGTAAGCGGCCTGGTCGACCAGTTGGTCTATGTCAGCCCCAAAAGCGGCAATGCCATTCATAAAGATCATGCCGGCAACTATGCGGACAGAATGCTGGCTCTGCCGGATTTTCTGCAGCCCAATAGCGATGCCCTGAGCGCCCGAATATCGGCAAAAGCCCTGGAGGAGGGATTACAGCTGACCGGGCATTTTCTAAAGCGCCGGTTATTTGAGTTATTGGATAAGGATTTGCCACAGCCACGTTTGAGGCTGGCACATCTGGTAGCAAAGCGCTATAACAACACATAGATATTGTGTTCCTGTTGCCGTTCATTTATCGGCACGGGAATAAAAACCGGGCCCTATTTTTTTTGAGACCATCATGACAAATGATCTTTTATCTGACGAGTATATCCAGAAAGCGTCCTTTTCTTCTGCCTTGTCCGAGCGCTATCTGGCCTATGCCTTGTCCACTATCACCGCCCGATCCCTGCCAGATGTGCGCGATGGCCTAAAGCCGGTTCATCGGCGTCTGTTATTTGCCATGCGCCAGCTGAAACTGGATCCGGATCAGGGATTTAAGAAATCTGCCCGTGTGGTGGGCGATGTGATGGGTAAATTCCACCCGCATGGGGATGCGGCGATTTATGATGCAATGGTGCGGCTGGCACAGGATTTTGCCATGCGCTATCAGCTGGTGGACGGGCAGGGTAATTTTGGCAATGTCGATGGCGATAATGCGGCTGCCATGCGCTATACCGAAGCGCGTATGACCGAGGTTGCCAGGCTATTGCTGGATGGCATTGATGAAAATGCGATAGATTTTCGCCCGACCTATGATGGTGAGGCAGAAGAGCCTGTCTTGCTGCCAGCAGGTTTTCCCAATTTGCTGGCCAATGGCGCACAGGGGATAGCCGTGGGGATGGCGACCTCTATTCCGCCGCATAATGTTACCGAGCTATGCGATGCGGCCATGCATCTGATTAAATATCCCGGTGCCGCCATTGATACGCTATTGGGCTATGTCAAAGGCCCTGATTTTCCAACAGGCGGGGTTCTGGTAGAGCCAGGCGAGACCATGCGCGCGACCTATAGCAGTGGCAAGGGCGGTTTTCGCTTGCGGGCCAAATGGGAGGTAGAGCGCGAAAAGGGCGGCAGCTGGCAAATCATCGTTACCGAAATTCCCTATCAGGTGCAAAAAAGCCGTCTGATTGAAAAAATGGCGGAAATGCTGCAAGACCGCAAATTGCCGATGCTGGCGGATATTCGCGATGAATCAGCCGAAGATATCCGCCTTGTACTGGAGCCGAAATCGCGCCGGCTAGACCCTGAAGTCGTGATGGAAAGCCTGTTCCGCCTGACCGAATTAGAGGTGCGGATTTCAATGAATTTGAATGTGCTGGATGCCAGTGGCAGGCCCAGTGTTATGGGGCTGAAAGGCGCGTTGCAAGCCTGGCTGGATCACCGGCGTGACGTGCTGGTACGGCGTAGCCAGTATCGGCTGGAAAAAATTGCCAGAAGGCTGGAGATTTTGGAAGGCTATCTGGTGGTGTTTCTTAATCTGGATGAGGTGATTGCCATTATCCGGGAATCGGATCATCCGCGTGATGAGCTGATGGCGCGTTTTGGCATTAACGAGGTTCAGGCAAATGCGGTTCTGGATATGCGCTTGCGTGCCTTGCGCCGTCTGGAAGAAGAAGCTATCAGAACCGAGCGCACCAGCCTGTCAGAAGAACAGAGCGATTTGCGCGCGCTGGTTGGTGATGAAGAGCGGCAATGGCGGGTGGTGCATTCCCAGATAAAAGATGTGCGCACCCATTTTGCAAAATCGGACGAACGCCGCACCGCACTCGATAGCGCGCCCGAGGTAGATGTGGATATCACCGAAATCCTGATTGAAAGAGAGCCGATTACCGTTATCTGTTCGGAAAAGGGCTGGATACGGGCGATGAAAGGCCATCTGGATCTGGCAGGCGAGTTTAAATTCAAAGAAGGGGATGGGCCTTTGTTTGCCCTGCATGCCGAGACGACGGACAAGCTGCTGGTCTTTGCCCAGAATGGCCGGTTTTATACCCTTTCCTGTGACCGCCTGCCAAAGGGCAGGGGCTTTGGTGAGCCGCTTAATCTGATGGTGGATGTGCCTGTGGATACCCCGCTTGTATCGCTGATAAAGGCAGGGGAGGGGAACTTGCTGGTCGCTGCCAATACCGGGCATGGTCTGGTCATTGATATGAAATCTGCGATGGCACAGACCCGCTCGGGCAAACAGGTATTAAACCTGTCTGGTACAGCACGGGCGGTGGCGTGCTGTGTGGCATCAGGCGATCATGTCGCTGTTGTCGGGCAAAATCGGCGCTTGCTGGTCTTTAAGCTGGACGAAGTGCCGGAAATGCAGCGCGGGAAGGGCGTTATCCTGCAACGCTACAAGGATGGCGATCTGTCCGATATCAAGGTCTTTACCCTGGCCGATGGTCTGTCCTGGCAGATGGGCGGGGGGCGCACCCGTACCGAAACAGATTTGCTGGCCTGGCAAGGCAAGCGCGGGGCGGCCGGTAAATTGCCGCCAAATGGCTTTCCGCGTCCGGCACGTTTTACCTGAGGCATCTTTATACAGCCTTAAAAAAACAAGGGGGGTAATAGGCTTCGCCCTCTATGAAGAGGCGGTTTCCCATTTCCCGTTTTTAAATAGCTGGCAAGGGTTAAACCGTCCCTTATAGGCCATTTTCGGGCTTTGTTCGACATAATATCCCAGATAAAGATAGGGCAGCTCCAGCTTCTGGCTTAGCCGGATTAAATCCAGTATAATAAACGTGCCAAAAGACCGTTTGGCCATATCCGGGCGGGTGTCAAAAAAGCTGTAAACCGCACTTAGCCCATCGCGCTGTAAATCGGTTAGAACGCAGGCGACCAGCTGGCCATTTGCGCGGCGATATTCATACAAGCTGGTCTGGATGGGGCTGTTGGTTATCATGGCCGAAAATTCATCAAAGCTCATGCTGGCCATTTGCCCGTCTTCATGGCGTTGCCCCAGATAACGCTGGAAAATATCGTAATGCTCTAATGTCAGGCTGCCGCCATTTATGGTTCGGATTAAATCTGTATTTTGGGACAGCACCCGTTTGTGATTGCGGGACAGGGTAAAATCCGATGCGACAACCCGGATAGGCTGGCACGCCTGACATTGCAGGCAAGCGGGCTTATAGACCCAGTTTTCCACCCGCCTGAAACCGGCTTCGGCCAGGCTGTCATGTTCTTCGGGGCGCGCGCTGATATCGCCTGCCAGACGCTGTTCCTGTTGCCCGGCCAGATAGGCGCAAGGTTGCGGGCGCGTTACCCTGAGACGCAAGGGTAGAACAGGAAATATGCGGCTGGTTTGATCCATAAGATTAGTTTTCGGTAATAAGGTAGCTTTTGCAAGTTTTTAAAAAAGAATCTCGCGCAATGCTCTTCATCTAGTTCGTTCAGGAGGGTTCTGCAATCACATCTACAGAAAAGTTTTTATTTTGCAGGGCAAGAATAATTTCTGCGGCGTGTGCCTGACCCCTGGTATCGACAACCGCATCGATTTTGGCCAGCTTTGCCGGAACATCATAAAACATTCTCTGGTGATAAATCTCGACAATATTGCCGCCGCAATCAGCAATCGAGGTGGCGATTTTTGCCAGCATACCCGGCTCGTCCGAAATACCGATACGCAGGCGAATAAGCCGCCCGTCTGACATCATATTCCGGTTCAGGATTGTCCCCAGCAAGCGCATATCAATATTGCCGCCACAAATAATGCCGGCCACGGTTTTGCCAGCAAAGCGGTGCGGTGCGGCCGCGATAGCTGCCAGGCTGGCCGCCCCGGCTCCTTCGGCGATAACACGCTGTTGTTCTGCCAATGTGCCAACCGCCCATTCCAGGTGTTTTTCACTAACAATAACAATATCATCAACCAATTCTTCGACAATCGGACGGGTGATGCCGCCCGGGCTTTTTACCGCTATCCCTTCGGCGATAGTCTCGCCGCCACATTGAATAGGCTGCCCGGCAATTTGCTGGCTCATCGAGGGGTAGAGTTCAGCTTCCACGCCGATAATCTGTATCTCCGGCTTGATAGATTTTGCAATAAGCGCGATGCCGGCGATTAGACCGCCGCCGCCAATGGGAATGACCAGCGTGTCCAGTTCCGGGACAGCCCGCAGCATTTCCAATCCGGCCGTTCCCTGACCAGCCACGACATACGGGTCATCATAGGGATGAATTAGGCTATAGCCATGTGTTTTCATCAGCGTCTTTACGCTGTCTTCGCACTCGTTCAGATTGCGCCCCTTTAGAACAATTTCTGCCCCATAGGCACGGGTGCGCTCAACTTTGGCAAAAGGGGTTTGCTCTGGCATAACAATGGTGGCTTTTATACCCAGATTGCGCGCCCGAAAGGCAAGGGCTTGTGCATGATTGCCAGCTGACATGGTAATCACACCGCGTTTGCGTGATTCGCTATCAAGTGCCATAAGCGCCATATATGCCCCTCTGGCCTTGAAAGAAGAGGTATATTGCAGCTGCTCATGCTTGAAATACAGGGTGCAACCAAACTGTTCGGACAAGGCAGGGGAATATAAGATAGGGGTTTGAATAATATGCCCGGCAAGGGCTGTGCTGGCCGATAAAATATCATCTGCATGAACCGCAAACATCGATAAACCCTCTTTATTAAAAATCAAATATACCAACCTATAGGGCAGGCGTTAAGATTAAAGAGGTATGTGGAATGCGACCAGTTTTTCTGTTTTCCTGTCACCTTCGCCCAAAAAGTCAGGAAAAATAGGATTGCGGGGGGGGGGATACCCGGCTCTATCTGGCCAGCTTTTCCGCCATCTCTGCAGCAAAATAGGTCAAAATCCCTGCCGCCCCGGCCCGTTTAAAGGCCAGCAGGCTTTCGTGCATCACCGCCTCTCTATCCAGCCAGCCTTTTTCGGCCGCGGCATTCAGCATCGCATATTCGCCCGATACCTGATAGGCAAAACAGGGGATATTAAAGCTGTCTGTGACGCGCCGGATAATATCCAGATAGGGCATGCCAGGCTTAACCATCACCATATCTGCCCCTTCGGCGATATCGGCGCCAACCTCTCGCAAGGCTTCATCGCTATTGGCGGGATCCATCTGATAGGTCTTTTTCCCATCGCCGCCCAATTTGCGACCGGCCCCGACCGCGTCCCGAAAAGGGCCATAAAAGGCAGAAGCATATTTTGCGGCATAGGACATTATCATTACATTTTCATGGCCGCTGGCCTCCAGCATATCGCGGATGGCTAAAACCCGCCCATCCATCATATCCGAAGGGGCGATAATATCGCATCCGGCATCGGCAAGGGTGCGCGCCTGTTCAACCAGAATTTCAACACTGGCATCATTCAGGATTTCGCCTGTATCGCCCAGCACGCCATCATGGCCATGGTCGGTATAGGGGTCGAGAGCGACATCACAGACAATGCCGATATCCGGACAGGCCGCTTTGACCGCTCTTACGGCTTCACAAACCAAATTCTTGTCATTAACCGCTTCTCTGCCATCGGCTGTTTTCAGGCTATCAGGTGTTTTGGGAAAAAGCGCAATGGCCGGAATACCCAGCTGATGCGCCTTTTTGGCCTGTACCACAATCTGATCAATTGAATGACGGCTTACCCCCGGCATAGACGCAATGGGATCGGTTTTATTACTGCCGTCACACACAAAAAGCGGCCAGATGAAATCTGCAGCAGACAAGGTGTTTTCCTGTACCATATTCCGAATAAAACCAGCGCTTCTGGTACGCCGCAGACGCAAATAGGGAAAATGTGATTCTGTCATAGTCTTCTCAATTTCATGTTGCAGATACAGCCGGGCATGGATGCCAGCCAGAAACGCCGCTATTCAGCCAGGAACAGCTTTGGTCTCTGGATAGCATAAAAAGGCAGGCAAATATAGAAATCTTCTGGATGGCCTGGCTACAGATAATAGAGTGATCTGCCAAATGGGCGATTTATCTGCCAGATGGGTGCTGGACTACTTGCATCAGAACAGGTTTCTGCCCTAATATCCGAGAAATAATTTTGTTGGATTACGGGGCGATAGCCTGTTCAAAAAACAGCCCCCTTTTCGGAGCTTTTCCACGTCATGCGTTTATCAAACTATTTCCTGCCTGTTTTAAAAGAAAATCCAAAAGAGGCACAAATCGTCTCGCATCGTTTGATGTTGCGTGCCGGCATGATACAGCAATCCAGTGCCGGGATTTATTCCTGGCTACCATTGGGGCTGAAAGTTCTGTCCAAAATAGAACAGATTGTGCGCGAGGAGCAAAATCGCAGTGGCGCGCATGAAATCAAGATGCCGACCATCCAGCCAGCCGAGCTATGGCAGGAATCCGGCCGGTATGATGATTACGGGCTGGAAATGCTGCGGATTAAAGATCGCCATGACCGCGATATGCTCTATGGCCCTACCAATGAAGAGCAGGTCACCGATATTTGCCGCGCCCATATCAAAAGCTATCGTGCCTTGCCGCTGAACCTGTATCATATTCAGTGGAAATTCCGTGATGAGGTACGTCCGCGTTTCGGGGTGATGCGGGGGCGCGAATTTTATATGAAAGATGCCTATTCCTTTGACCTGACGGCCGAAGATGCGCGTATCGCCTATAATAAAATGTTTGTCGCCTATCTGAAAACCTTTGCACGCCTGGGGCTGACCGCTATTCCGATGGAAGCCGATACAGGGCCGATTGGCGGCGATCTAAGCCATGAATTTATTATTCTGGCCGATACAGGCGAAAGCGGGGTCTATTTTCATAAAGACTGGCAGGAAAAAGATATGGTTGCCGATATCTCTTATGAAAATGATTTACAGCCGGTGGTGGATCAGTTCACCCGGCTTTATGCCCGCACAGATGAAACCCATGCGGCAGAAAACTGCCCCGTGCCAGAGGCTGATTTGATGATGCGGCGCGGGATAGAGGTTGGGCATATCTTTTATTTCGGGACAAAATATTCCGCTGCCATGGGGGCGTCTGTTTCCGGGCCCGATGGCGAGATGACCGATTTGCATATGGGCTCTTACGGGATCGGTGTTTCCCGCCTGGTGGGGGCGATTATTGAAGCCAGCCATGATGATAAGGGGATTATCTGGCCGCAATCGGTCAGCCCGTTCGATGCCGGTATCGTCAATTTAAAACCCGGCCATGATGAAACCGACAAGGTAACTGGTATGATCTATCAGGCGGCCCGAAAGGCCGGCCATGATATCTTGCTGGATGACAGCCCGGATTCCGCCGGCGCAAAGCTGGCACGTATGGATTTAATCGGGCTGCCCTATCAAATTATCGCAGGGCCGCGCTCAACCGACAAAGGGGTGGTAGAGCTGAAATGCAGAAAAACAGGGGCAGTTGCCGAACATAGCCCGCAACAAGCCCTTGCCGCATTATTGACCCATTTAGGCGCGACAAAATAATAGGGTAGTTGAAAAAAAACAAACGGAAAGGCCGCCAGATGATATTTAAACCTGTTGAACGGTTGCTTGCGTTTCGCTATTTACGCGCTCGCCGGGAAGAGGGGTTCATCTCTGTTATTGCGTGGTTTTCTTTTGCCGGTATCACGCTTGGCGTGGCGACCCTGATCATTGTGATGAGCGTGATGAACGGCTTTCGCACCGAGCTGATCAATCGCATCCTTGGCCTGAACGGGCATATTGGCGTGTTTTCTGCTACCTCCCAGCCTCTGACAGATTATAACCGTGTGGCTCTAAAGCTGGCCGAATTGCCCAATGTCATCGCTGCCACGCCGCAAGTGCAAGGCCAGGTGATGGCCAGCTCTAGCCGCGCCCAGACAGGGGCAGTGGTGCGCGGGGTTTCCTGGTCTGATTTGGCCGCCCGCAAGCCGCTCTGGGATAGTTTAAGCCAGCAAGCCATCGCCGCCTTTAGAGACGATAAACATATCCTGATCGGCGAGACGATGGCCTTTCGGCTGGGGCTGAAGATAGGCGATAAAATGACCCTGTTATCGGCATCCGGGCGCACAACAGCTTTTGGCTCTATTCCTTCCAAACGCACCTTTACCATTGGCGGTTTGTTCAAGGTCGGGATGCATGAATATGATAACAGCTTTATCTTTATGCCGCTTTCCCAGGCGCAGAGCTTTTTTCACCTGCCAGAGGCGGTGTCGGGCATAGAGGTTTATTCAGATGCCCCTCTAAAAATTGACCTGCTGCGGCGGGCAATAGCGATTAATCTGGGCGGCGAATATCGCCAGTTTGACTGGCAGGAACGCAATAAAAGCTTTTTGAATGCGCTGAATGTTGAACGTAATGTGATGTTTATCATCCTGACGCTGATAATTTTAGTGGCCGCCTTTAATATTGTCTCTTCGATGATTATGCTGGTGCGGTCTAAAAATGCCGATATCGCTGTATTGCGCTCTATGGGCGCCAGCTCTGGTACGGTGATGCGGGTCTTTTTAATTACCGGTGCGTCTATCGGGGTGATCGGTACATTTGTTGGCACGATGCTGGGGCTGTTATTTTGCTGGCAGATTGATGCTATCAAGCGCTTTATTGAAGGGCTGTCCGGGGCAGAGCTGTTTTCAGCTGAAATCTATTATCTATCCAAGCTCCCCGCGATTGTTGACCCTTCGGAGGTGTTAACCGTCGTGACCATGGCCTTTGTGCTCAGCCTTGTTGCCAGCCTGTATCCGGCATGGCGGGCATCGCATATCGCCCCGGCGGAGGTGTTGCGTTATGAGTAAGGCGGTCTTGCAACTTGATAATGTCTATCGCCGCTATCACCAGGCAGAAAGAGTGATAGAGGTTTTAAGCGGGGCCAGCCTGTCGCTCTATCCAGGCCAGCTTACCGCCCTTGTTGGCCCTTCTGGTGCTGGTAAAACCACTTTGCTGAATATGGCAGGCTTGCTGGAGCGCCCGGATGAAGGCGAGGTCTATATTCAGCAGGTTGCCACCTCCGGCTTGCCAGAGCGGCGGCGCACCAGATTGCGCGGCTTGCATATTGGATTTGTGTTTCAGTTTCACCGCCTGTTTCCCGAATTTACCGCATTGGAAAATATTGTCATCGCCCAGATGATCAATCAATTGCCCCGCCATGAGGTAGAAGAACGGGCAAGAGAATTGCTGGCTATGGTGGGCTTGCAGGATAGAGCCATGCATCGCCCCGCCCAGCTATCAGGGGGCGAGCAGCAGCGCGTTGCCATTGCAAGAGCGGTCGCAAATGCCCCGGAAATTCTGCTGGCAGATGAGCCAACCGGAAACCTCGACCCGGAAACAGCTGATATTGTCTTTCAGGCGATGCAAAAGCTGGTACATGGCACGCAAACGGCCGCGCTGATTGTCACTCATAATGAAAAGCTGGCCAGCCGGATGGACAGAATATTGCGGATTGAAAAAGGCAAATTAATTGCCGAAGGATAAGCATGGATGAGCTAAGACCCTTTGATGAGCAGAGCAAAGATGGCCAGGCTGGTCATGCCGGATTTGTGCATTTGCGGGTACATTCTGCCTATTCCCTGTCTGAAAGCACATTGCAGATTGCCAAGCTGGCCGAGCTGGCCTCTATGGACAGACAGCCTGCCCTTGCCATTACCGACAGCTTTAATATGTTCGGGGCATTTGAATTTTCCGAAAAAATGCAGGCAAAGGGCATACAGCCTATCATCGGGGCAGTTGTACAGATAAAGGATAAGTACGGGGAGGGCGAGGTAGCTCTTCTGGCACAAAATGAAACCGGCTATATTCATCTCAGCTATTTGATATCTGCTGCCTTGCTGGATAGTGAGGCAACTGCCTCGCCTGTTATTCCGATAGAAGAGCTGGAAAAGCGGGTTGAGGGGCTTATCCTGTTATCCGGCGGCTTGCGCGGCGGCTTTATTGGCGGGGCGGCCGCGAATGAGCAAACACGCCATTTATCCGAGCGCATTAGCTGGCTGCAACGCCATTTTGGCGACCGTGCCTATATTGAAATCCAGCGGCATGGACGGGCGATAGAAGCCGCAGCAGAAGCGCTATTGCTGGCAGAGGCAGACAGATCAGGCCTGCCCATCGTGGCGACAAATGATTGTCATTTTGATGAGCAATCCATGTATATCTCGCAAAAGGTATTGCATTGTATCGCCTCGTCCGAACGCCTGGCCAGCATGGAAGATTCCGGTATCACCGCGCATCATTTCTTTAAAAATGCCGCGCAGATGCAAAAGCTGTTTGCCGATTTGCCAGAAGCGATAGAAAACAGCCTGGTCATTGCCCAGCGATGCAGCTTTGTGGTCAGCCGGCGTAATCCCATCCTGCCCTCAACCGATGCAAAAGATGAAGCAGAGCAATTGCGCACCCTTGCCCGGCAGGGGTTGCAAGACAGGCTGGCCTATCTCCTGGCAATGGAAAAACCCTATTATAAAGGAGAGGAGGCAGCAAAAAAAGCCTATGAAGACAGGCTCGAGATGGAGCTGGATATCATCATCTCTATGGGATTTTCCGGCTATTTTCTGATTGTCTCGGACTTTATTCGCTGGTCAAAGGAAAATAAAATTGCGGTGGGGCCTGGTCGTGGTTCGGGGGCCGGCTCGGTGGTTGCCTGGGCCTTGCTGATTACAAATCTTGACCCGTTGCGCTGGGGCTTGCTGTTTGAGCGGTTTTTGAATCCCGAGCGTGTATCCATGCCGGATTTCGATATCGATTTCTGTCAGGAACGGCGCGAGGAAGTTATCCGCTATGTACAGAGCAAATATGGCCATGACCGTGTTGCCCAGATTATTACCTTTGGAACCTTGCAGGCGCGTGCTGCCTTGCGCGATGTGGGGCGGGTACTGGATATGCCCTATGGAATGGTGGATAAGGTCGCCAAGATGGTGCCCAGCAATCCGGCCGCCCCGGTAAGTATCGGCCAGGCCCTGAAGTCAGAAGCGGATTTACGCCGCCTCAATGATGAGGATGAGCAGGTCGCCCATCTGATAGCCACAGCGCGCAAGCTGGAAGGGTTGTATCGTCATGTCTCGACCCATGCGGCCGGGCTGGTTATCGCAGATAGAGCCTTGCCAGAGCTGGTACCGGTTTATCGCGACCCGCGCTCGGATATGCCGGTTACCCAGTTTAATATGAAATCGGTAGAGCAGGTCGGGCTGGTGAAGTTCGACTTTCTGGGGCTAAAGACACTGACAGTCATCGAAAAAGCCCTTGCCCTGCTAAAAAAACGCGATATCCATATCGACATAGATTCTATTGCTCTGGATGATGCAAAAACCTATCAGATGCTATCCGAGGGCGATACAGTTGGCGTGTTCCAGCTGGAATCAAGTGGTATGCGCGATGTGTTGCGCGGGCTAAAGCCGGACAGATTTGAAGATATTATCGCGGTGGTTGCCCTGTATCGCCCGGGCCCGATGGAAAATATTCCCACCTATATCAGCCGCAAGCATGAGCGCGAAGCGGTCGTTTATATGCATCCCCTGCTTGAACCTATCCTGAGCGAAACCTACGGGATTATGATTTATCAGGAACAGGTACAGCAGGCGGCACGTGATCTGGCTGGCTATACGCTTGGCGGGGCTGATTTATTGCGCCGGGCGATGGGGAAAAAGATTAAAGAAGAGATGGATGAGCAGCGCGAGATTTTTATTAAGGGCGCGGCCACAAATGATATTGATGCCAAACTTGCCTCTGATATCTTTGATCAAATTGCCTCATTCGCCGGCTATGGATTTAATAAATCACACGCGGCTGCCTATGCGCTGGTCTGTTATCAAACCGCCTGGCTAAAGGCTAATTATCCAGTGGAGTTCATCGCTGCTTCTATGGCACTGGATGCCGGTAATACCGATAAATTAGCCGTGTTTCGCCAGGATTGCCTGTATAAGGGTATATCGGTTTTGCCGCCGGATCTTAACCGCTCGGAAAGCTCTTTTTCTGTTGAAAGGGATGATAGCGGTAACTGGGCTATCCGCTATGCGCTGGGGGCGGTGCGTAATGTCGGGGCAGAGGCGATGGAAAAGCTGGTTATCATTCGCAAGGAAGAGGGCATATTTACCTCTCTGGATAATCTGGCCAGACGCCTGCCGCGCGAGGGGGCAAATAAACGCCAGCTTGAAAATCTGGTAAAGGCCGGGGCATTTGACAGCTTGCATGAAAACAGGCGGGAAATATTTGAAGCGCTGGATCAGCTATTGGGGCAGTCTGATTTTTATCGCCGTGAAGCCCAATCCTCGCAATCCAGCCTGTTTGGCGCAGATAGCACAGATGCCGCGCCGGCTTTTCGTTTTTCAGCCGGGCCGGACTGGACACAATCTAACCGTTTGAAGCTGGAATTTGAAGCGCTGGGGCTTTATCTGTCCTCGCACCCGCTGGATAGCTATCAAGCCCAGCTGGACAAGCTGAAAGTCACGCCGTCCAACCAGCTGGCAGAGGCGATGCATGGCCAGATGAGCGCGCGGGTGCGCCTGGCCGGTAAAATCAGCTCTGTTCAGGAGCGGGTATCGGCAAAAGGCAATCGCTTTGCCTTTGTTCAGCTTACCGATAAGGCAGGGATGTATGAAGCTACCTTCTTTTCCGAAGCGCTGAACGCGGCACGGCCACTTTTGAATAGCGATGGCCCTGTTTTGTTAAGTGCAGATGCCAAAACCGAAAATGATACAATAAGATTGCTGGCGGTGCGATTGCAATCTCTGGATGAGGCGATTGCCATGCACCATTCCGGGCTGGGGATAAAAATTACAGATGCCGCCTGTCTTGAGCCGATAAAAGATGCGCTTCGTGAGGATGGCGGCGGCCTTGCCCCTTTGAAATTCTTTGTTGTGGATGGATTGCGCGAGATCGAAATCACCCTGCCAAATAAATTTCGTCTAAGCGGAGAGTTGCGGCAAAAATTGCACACCATACCCGGCATTTTATCCATGTTTGAGATTTAAGCCGGAAAATCAGACCATTTGGCGTATTTTTTACTTGCCTGATACCGGTTTTTTTTGCTAAAAGCCTCGGTAAATCACACATGAGGGTGGTGTTTTCAGCAAATTCTGAAACTGCCGTCCGGTGAGAGCGGTCGCTCTTTCTTATACCCCTCATGGAGGCCTAACCGGAAAACAGGAGCTTAATTCGATGGCTATCCCTTCATTTACTATGCGCCAATTGCTGGAAGCAGGCGTTCATTTTGGTCACCACACACGTCGCTGGAATCCGCGCATGGAGCCATTTATTTTTGGCCAGCGCAACGGGATTCATATTCTGGATTTGCAGCAGACTGTCCCGTTATTGGCACGCGCGCTGGAAGCGATGCGCGATACTGTTGCCAAAGGTGGGCGGGTATTATTTGTGGGCACAAAGCGCGTGGCTGCTGATAAAATCGCTGAAACCGCCCGCGATTGTGGCCAGTATTATGTAAATCACCGCTGGCTGGGCGGTATGCTGACAAACTGGGCAACGGTTTCCCAGTCTATCCGGCGTTTGCGCGATCTTGAAGCCCGTCTGGAAGGCGAGGATGTCAGCCAGCTTGGCAAGAAAGAGATTCTGCAATTAAACCGCGAGCTGGAAAAACTGCAATTGACACTTGGCGGGATCAAGGAGATGGGCGGTCTGCCAGACATGATCTTTGTTCTGGATACCAATAAAGAGGATATCGCTGTTCTGGAAGCCAATAAGCTGGGTATTCCGGTGGTTGCTGTTATCGATAGTAACGCCAGCCCCGATGGTGTGGATTATCCTATTCCGGGCAATGATGATGCGATGCGGGCCATCACCCTGTATTGCGAATTGGCTCAAGGGGCTATTCTGGATGGCTTGCAGGCAGAAATGGTCGCAAGTGGCGGTGATGCTGGCAGTGCAGCCGAAGCCCCGGTAGAGCCTGCTCTGGTCGCAGCAGAAGCCCCGGCAGAAGAAGCCCCGGCAGCAGAAGCCCCGGCAGAAGCCCCGGCAGAAGAAGCTGTAGCAGCAGAAGCAGCAGCAGCAGAAGTGGCCCCTGTTGAAGAAGCAGCAGCCGAAGAACAGCCTTCTGCCTAGTAAAACAGGTGATAGCTCTGCCAAAGCCTGCTTTGGATGGAGACAGGAATTTTAACGGGCAGGCAGCGTTCATGCTGTCTGACCTGACACCCATACCCTGATGGATAGTTTGATAAAAAAATAAGGAATTGAGAGAATGAGCGTTACAGCAGCAATGGTAAAAGAACTTCGCGAACAGTCTGGCGCGGGGATGATGGATTGTAAAAAGGCGCTGAATGAAACAAATGGCGATATGGAAGCGGCTGTTGACTGGCTGCGCACCAAAGGTCTGGCCGCCGCTGCCAAGAAATCCGGCCGGGTGGCATCAGAGGGTCTGGTGGCTATTGCCGTTGATGGTGTAAATGGCGCGTTGGTTGAGCTGAACTCCGAAACAGATTTTGTTTCCCGTAATGACGAGTTTCAGGGTTTTGCCAGCACCTTGGCCAGGCTGGCACTGGATGCCGGTGACCTGGACGGGTTGAACGCGGTCGATTATCCCGGGACTGGCCGGAATGTCGCAGATGAGCTCACCCAGAAAATTGCCACCATTGGCGAGAATATGACCCTGCGCCGCATGGAAAAAGTCAGTGTGGGCGAAGGGGCGGTGGTTCCTTATATCCATAATGCCGCCGCAGAAGGGCTGGGCCGGATTGGCGTTCTGGTTGGGCTGCAATCCTCTGCGTCAGCGGATGTTCTGAGCGGGCTTGGCAAGCAGTTGGCGATGCATATTGCGGCAACCTCGCCTGCCTCTTTGTCGGTAGATGACCTTGACCCCGGGTTGGTGGCACGCGAACGCGACGTGCTTATTGAACAGGCCAAAGCCTCTGGCAAGCCGCAGGAAATCGCAGAAAAGATGGTCGAAGGCCGGATGCGTAAATTCTATGAAGAAGTTGTACTGCTAGAGCAGACTTTTGTAATCGATGGCGAAAACAAGGTTAAGGATGTGATCGCCAATGCCGCAAAGGAAGCCGGTACAGATATAGCCCTGACCAGCTTTAAGCAGTTTGTGCTGGGCGATGGCGTTCAAAAAGAGGAAACAGATTTTGCCGCTGAGGTTGCTGCCCAGCTTGGCAACTAGAAAATAACGCAAAAACGATATTTAAATAGGGGCTCTGCATTCGCTCGTCTTTTGCAGAGCCTTTTTTTATGTTTTTCTTTTATCTTGTTAGAATTAATGCCATTATATCGTAACTTTTTATCCGTCAGACATAAATTCGGGACTGACCGTCATGGCGCCTTCTTATCATTATAAACGTGTATTGCTGAAAATTTCAGGTGAGTTCCTGATGGGCAATCAGGCCTATGGAATAGATACTGAAATGGTGGCACGGGTCGCCAGCGAGATTAAAGCGGTAAGCCAGCAAGGCATTGAAATTTGCCTGGTTATCGGCGGCGGAAATATCTTTCGCGGGGTGTCGGGGGCGGCCGCTGGTATGGAACGTGCCACAGGCGATTATATGGGTATGCTGGCAACGGTGATGAACGCGCTGGCCATGCAAAATGCGCTGGAACAAATCGATACAGAAGTGCGGGTGATGTCTGCCCTGCCGATAAGCGCGGTATGCGAGCCCTATATCCGCCGCCGGGCGATGCGGCACATGGAAAAAGGGCGGATTGTGATTTTTGCAGCTGGCACGGGCAATCCGTTTTTTACCACCGATACCGCTGCTGCCTTGCGCGCGTCTGAAATGGGCTGTGATGCGCTATTAAAAGGCACAAAGGTAGATGGCGTTTATGACGCTGACCCGGAAAAACAGGCAGGGGCAAAACGCTATGAGCGTTTGTCCTATATGGATGTGCTGGCCAAGGATTTAAAGGTGATGGATGCGTCGGCTATCTCTCTCTCGCGCGAAAACAGGATACCTATTCTGGTCTTTTCTATCGCCAATGAGGGGGGATTTGATGATGTGCTGCAACATAAAGGGGCTTTTACCCTTGTGTGTGAAACAGCTGAAAGGTAGGGTTCAAAAAATTGCCATATTTAACCCCTAACAAGGCATGAGAAATAAGAAAAAGGAATGGGATAATGCTGGATCTCGATGATGTAAAACGCCGGATGGAAACCTCGGTTGCAAGCCTGAGCAATGAATTTGCCGGATTGCGCGCAGGGCGTGCCAGTACAGCGATGCTTGAACCGGTTTTGGTGGATGCCTATGGCTCAAAGATGCCGCTTAATCAGGTCAGTAATATCTCTGTGCCGGAATCGCGTATGCTGACGGTTACTGTCTGGGATGCAGGGCTTGTTCAGGCGACCGAGAAAGCCATTCGTGAAGCAGGTTTGGGGCTAAATCCGCAAGCAGAGGGTAATGTTATCCGCGTGCCTGTACCAGAGCTGAGCGAGGACAGACGAAAAGAAATGGTAAAAGTCGCTGGTAAATATGCAGAAGGCGGGCGTGTTGCGGTACGCAATATTCGCCGGGATGCAATGGAAACAGTGAAAAAAGACGAAAAAGAAGGCGGTATGTCTGAAGATGAAAGACGTGGTCTGGAAGGCCAGATTCAAAAACTGACAGATCAGTATATTGAGAGCATTGACGAGATGCTGGCCAAAAAGGAAAAGGATATCCTTAGCGTCTAGGATATCAAACCAAGAGGGCAGAGCAACGGTGCGCCAGATGAAGCTGAACCATTTAGCCATTATTATGGATGGAAACAGACGCTGGGCGCGGATGCGCACGCTCCAGGCGGTGGCGGGTCATGACAGGGGCGCGGAAACGCTGGAAGATATCGCCCGTGCCCTTACCAGCTATGATGTCAGCTATCTAACTGTGTTTGCCTTTTCGACCGAAAATTGGCGGCGTTCCAGGCTGGAGGTCAATGCCCTTTTAGACATTATGCGCAGATTCTTGCGTACCAAAATCGACAAGCTGATAGACGATAATGTGCGCTTGCATATTCTGGGCAACAGAGCTGCCTTTGATGCAGATTTACAAGCGATGTTTGCCGATGCAGAGGCCCGAACAGCAGATTGTACCGGCCTGAATTTAAGCGTTGCCCTGAATTATGGCGGCCAGCAGGATATTGAACAGGCGGCCAGGCGCATGAGTGCAGATGCGCTTGCCTCTGATGGCAAGACCCGACCCTTTGTTTCCTATCTTGAAACTGCCTATCTGCCCCCGGTGGATATGCTGATCCGAACTGGTGGCGAGCAACGGCTATCGAATTTCCTGCTCTGGGATCTCAGCTATGCAGAGCTGTATTTCACGGAAACTTTCTGGCCAGATTTTGACGCAGAGGAGCTGGGCAAGGCGATTAACAGCTTTTATCAGCGTCAGCGCCGTTTTGGCGGCGATTCAACCGGCCATATCTCCGATAAAAGCGATATTAGCGAAGAAAAGTTGGCCTAACACATGGCACTTGATCGTTCAGATTTATGGGCGCGTCTGTTAGGGTTTTTATTTTTTCTTCCTATCCTGATACCTGTTCTGACAGGCTATCCCCATATCCTTATCGGCACGGGCTTTGCCGCTATCTGGGTTGTATATGAAGCCTGTACATTATTGGGCAGGGGGGTGTCTGCTCTCCGGCGTATTCTGGCAATCTGTCTGATGATGGGGGTGTTTTTACTGCCCATCCTGTCTGCAAGCAACATGATCTCCAGCCCGCTTACCATAGCGATAATGGCTGGTCTGAGCGTTGGGGCATACGGGCTGCTGGGCAGGGGGGAGGCGGTATTTATGCTGTTGCTGGCCGCCACGATTTATTGCCTCTCTTATCTTTCTGTCCGGCCAGACGGGGCATTTATGCTGATATCTTTGGCAATTATTATTTCGGCCAGTGATATCGGGGCGTATTTTTCCGGGCGCATGATAGGCGGGCCCAAACTTGCCCCGGCCTTTAGTCCGTCCAAAACATGGGCGGGCTCTATTGGCGGTATTTTGTTTGCCCTTATCGCAGCAGAGGCGGCACTCTATGGTTTCTGGCAGATGCATTTGAGCGCTGCTCTTGGCGTGCTGGTTGTGGGGCTGGCCATATTATCGCAAATAGGTGATTTATATGAGAGCGCCATGAAGCGCCGTTTGGGGATTAAAGATAGCGGCCAGCTGGTACCCGGCCATGGCGGGGCATTGGACAGATTTGATGGCTATATGACAACCTTGCCTGTGGCAGCATGGGTGCTGGCAAGCGATATCGCCCTGCTAGGCAACCTGCAACCCCAATGATTTTGGGGATGGATGGATATAGATGATGGGAAAAAAACGATTAAGTGTTTTCGGGGCCACCGGTTCGGTTGGCAGCAGTACCCTGTCTCTTATAAGAGAGCATCCGGATAAATTTGCCCTTCATGCCCTTAGTGCCAATAGCGATTATCACAGCCTTGCACAGCTGGCACAGGAATTTCAGCCCTCTTGTGTGGTGATAGCCGATGAGGCGTTTTATACGCCCTTATCCGAGCGGCTGTCCGGTTTAGGGATTACTGTACTGGCAGGGCAAAAAGCCCTGGAGGAAGTGGCCACACAAAAGGTGGATTTGCTGGTTGCCGCTATTGTCGGGCTGGCCGGGCTTGCCCCTGTCTGGCGGGCGGTGGAGGCCGGGCAAAATATTGCACTGGCGAACAAGGAAACGCTGGTTGCGGCCGGGCATCTGATTATGCCAGCAGCGGAAAAAAATGGCGCAACCCTTTTGCCGATAGATTCTGAACATAATGCTATATTTCAATGTCTTAGATATGAAAATCAGGCAGATATTAAAAAGATTATCCTTACCGCTTCAGGCGGGCCTTTTCGCGAAATGTCGATAGCCGAGATGCAAAATGTGACTATCGAACAGGCCTTGTTGCATCCAAACTGGTCTATGGGGCCAAAGGTTACTATTGATAGCGCGACCATGATGAATAAGGGGCTGGAGCTGATAGAGGCAGCCTGGCTGTTTGACCGCGGGGCAGAAAAGCTGGATGCCATTATTCATCCGCAATCCTCTATTCACGGCCTGGTCGGGTTTAAAGATGGCAGCTGGCTTGCCCAATTGGGAATAGCGGATATGCGTGTGCCGATTTCCTATGCGCTTGGCTGGCCGGACAGGCTTGGCTGGCAGGGGCAGGACTTTGATTTCTCGCAAGCCTTACAGCTGGATTTTGCCCCGATAGACGGGCAAAAATTTCCCTGTTTTTCCCTGGCAAAACAGGTGCTGGGTCAGTCAGCCGAACAAGCGATTATTTTAAATGCGGCAAATGAAATGGCGGTTGCACAATTTCTGGCCGGAGAGATTGGTTTTGCGGATATTTCAACCATCGTTGAGCGCGCATTGGCAGCAGGCGATAGCGGTATCAAAGCCCATTCCTATGAGGCGGTAATAGCCCTGGATAGAGAAATTCGGCAAAGATAATTGCATCCCTTCGTTAGCTGGATTAAAAACAATCAGCCAGTCGGCATGAAAATTGCGATGCCGATAGATGTTGTTTGATGCAAGCAAGACCCGTACCCCCTTTGTTACAACAGGATAATATAAAATGCCGGATCTGGGTGGTTTCAATCAAATTCTGTTTTTCCTGCTGGTGATAACGCCTATTGTGTTTATTCACGAGCTTGGTCATTACTGGGCCGCCAGACGTTCCGGGGTCGTGGTAGAGGTGTTTTCCATCGGCTTTGGGCCCGAGCTATATGCATGGGTGGATAAACATGGCACGCGCTGGCGTATTGCCGTACTTCCCCTTGGGGGTTATGTGAAAATGCGCGGCGATCAAAATGCTGCCAGTATTGCCTCTGCTTCGGCGCGCCGGATTGAGGGCAGTTTTGCCGGGGCAGGTGTGTTTCAGCGTATCGGCATTGTTGCGGCCGGGCCGATAGCCAATTTCCTGTTGGGTATTTTGCTATTTGCCGGTATTTATATGGGCGCTGGTAAAGCCTTTATCCCGCCTGTTATTGGCGAGGTTATGGAAGAGGGCGCAGCCATAGAGGCCGGGCTGAAAGAAGGGGATAAAATCCTCGCTATCGATGGCATAAATATTGATGATTTCAATGATATGCGCGTGATTATCTTTGAAAACCCGAACCGCGAATTATTGTTTGAGATAGACCGGCGCGGCGATAATTTCAGCCTGGCTGTAACGCTTAAATCTGCCTATTCCGAGGAATATGATTTAAGCTACGGGGTGCTGGGGGTTCGCTCTTCGGCTGCGGGGGAGTTTCGTAAATTAGGCGTTGCAGAAGCCCTTTATACCGCCAGTATCGATACCTTTAATCTATGTGCGGCCATGTTGCGCGGGATCGGCAGGCTGGTCACCGGTCAGGCCAGTAGCGGCGAAATAGGCGGGCCTGTACGAATTGCCGAATTATCTGCGGATGCCGCACAACAGGGACTGGCCGCCTTTATTATTTTTACAGCCCTGATTTCGATAAATCTGGGGCTTATCAATTTATTTCCTATACCTGCTCTGGATGGCGGGCATCTGGTGTTTTTCCTGATAGAGGCAGTTATCGGCAAGCCTTTACCAGACGGGGTGCAGGACAAATTGAATCGGGTGGGGGTAGCCCTGTTATTATCCCTGATGGTGGTGGTAATTTCGTTAGATATTGTTAGAAAGTTCACAAACTAGGGCTAGGCGCTATTCTGTGGTAAAGTTTTTTGCAAAAATAGCCGTTTACAGCTTATACTCAGCACGGTTTATCGGATAAGGCACATTTGTTCTATAAAAATGAGGTTTCAGATGCTTCTGCTTAGGAAGATCCTATTTTCAACAGCTCTGCTTTTTGCCGTTGGGCTGTCTTCAGTCTCTCTGGCGCAGTCAGCAGGGGATCGCTTTACCGTGGACGCTATTCTGGTTGAGGGCAATGAGCGGGTTACCGATGCCACCATCCTGGCCTATTTGCCGATAAAGACAGGCGATGAGATCGATCTTCAGGCACTGGATCAGGCGATCGGCAGTCTGTTTGCTACCAATTTGTTTGAAAATGTCAGCATTTCACGCTCCGGCAATCAGGTGATTATCGAGATTGTGGAAAACCCCATCATTAGCCGGATTAATATTGAAGGCAATGATGTGCTAACCGATGAGCGGTTGCTTGCCGAGCTGGATGTACAGCCGCGCCGGGTCTATACAGCAGAGGTGGCCCGCACAGCAACCCAGCGTTTGCTGGAGATTTATCGTCTATCGGGGCGTTTTGCGGCCAGTGTCGTGCCAAAAATCATCCGCCAGGATAATAACCGTGTTGATCTTGTCTTTGAGGTGGATGAAGGCCCGCTGATTAAAATCCAGTCTATTCGTTTTCTGGGTAATTCTGCTTTTTCAGATTATGCCTTGCGCCAGATTATTTCCAGCCGTGTCGAGCGGTGGTGGGCACTCTTCAGCTCAACCGATAAATATGATCCCGGCCGGCTGGATTATGATGTACGGCTATTACGCCAGTTTTACCTAAGCCGCGGATATGCCGATATTGATGTGGTACGCGCACAAGGTGGCCTGTTATCTGACCGTTCCGGCTTTGCAGTGACCTTTTCTCTAAAAGAGGGGCCGCGCTATCGTCTAAAGGATATCAGCTTTACCTCAGAGATTGAATCGGTTGATATCAGCCGGCTGCGCGACCTTATTCAGCTGGAAGAAGGGGACTGGTATGATGTACGCGCCATTGAAGAGGGGCTGTTAAATATCACCAATGAGCTGGGTAATTTTGGCTATGCCTTTGTCAATGTAACCCCGGAAGTGTTTACCGATCCGGAAACACAAACATTGAATGTGCAGATTAATATCGGTGCGGCGACCAAGAATTTTGTTGAGCGCATCGAGGTTATTAATAATTCGCGCACCCTGGATAATGTGGTACGCCGCGAATTGGAACTGGTAGAGGGCGATGCCTATAACCAGCTAAAGATAGACAGATCGCTGCGCAAAGTGCGCGGGCTTGGCTTTTTCCGTAAAGTGGATGTGCAAACACTTCCCGGCTCGACCGATGACCAATCCATTGTCCAATTTGATGTAGAAGAACAGCCCACAGGCGATTTTTCTGTCGGGCTGGGCTATTCCTCGATTGATAAAACTACGCTGACGCTGGGGATTAAGGAGCGGAATTTTCTGGGTTCGGGTCGGGCTACAAATTTTGCGATTTCAACCTCGGATACACGTGCCGATTACCGTATTGGCCTGACAGAGCCTTATCTGTTTGATCGCAATCTGCGCGGCAGTATCGAGCTATTCAGGGAACAGGTCAAAGAAACCAGCGTGGAGGTCGAGACACAAGGCCTGCAAACCTCTGCCTCTTTTAATGCTGCCCGTGATTATTATCACCGTTTCGGATACGGGTTTGTGACCAAAGATACCGTGCAGAAAAGCAGCACAACCGCCACCTCGGATACTGGTGATGAAGGCAAAACCGTCACAGAATCCACCATTTCCTATACGCTTGGCCGCGATACCTTGAACAACCGTTTTGACCCGAGCGAGGGCTATTTGCTGGAAGCCAGCCAGGATTATGCCGGCATAGGCGGGGATGTAAATTATCTGCGCACCAATTTGCGGGCGGCCTATTACCAGCCCTATTTCTTTAATGCTCTGGTGTTGGGCGTTCGTGGCCGGGCAGGGGTTGTTGAAGGGCTGGATGAAAAAGTATCCCAGTCCGGGCGTTTTTTCCTGGGGGGTCGCCGGGTAAGAGGCTTTGATGGCAGCGGTATTGGTCCGCGCGATACCGGCACAGATTCAGCTGTTGGCGGTAATTATATGTATTCCGGTTCGATAGAGCTGATATCCCGCCTTGGTCTGAGCGATGATTTGGGTATTCGCTGGACGGTCTTTTCCGATTTTGGCTCTGTCTGGGATACGGATTATCCAAACGGGGTGACAGGGGCAGATGATGATAAACTGCGTCAATCTATCGGCGTTGGTTTTTTATGGGATACCGCTATCGGGCCTTTGACCTTTTACTGGGCAGATGCCATTTCGAAATCCTCGCATGACAAGCTGAAACGCTTTCAGTTCAACATCGGCACACGCTTTTAAGGCGCGCATGAAGGTATAAAATGCATTTTTATCTGGATAAATTTTCTGCACGAAATCCCTTGCGCTATCTCATCCTGGCATTGGCAATGTTCTGGATGGCGGTGTTTTTAATGCCCCTGTCAGCTGTGGCGCAGGATGCAGGAGAGCGTTTTTCTTTTCAGCGGGTCGCGGTAATTGATCTGGCACGCATTATCAGGGAATCCGAAGCAACAGAGCGGGTGCGTGCGTTACTGGACAGCAAGAGCGAAGAGTTTCAAAAGGAATTTGCAGAAAAAGAAGTACAGCTTCTGGCAAAGGAAAAAGAGCTTAAGGCGCGTCAGAGCCTAATTTCAGAAGAGGCCTATCAAGAAGAAGTCCGCGCCTTTCAGCGCGATGTGGCTGCTGTTCAGCAAGATATTCAAAATAAAAGACAATCCCTTGACAGAGCCCTGCAGCAAGCTCAGGACAAAATCAGACAATTGGCCACCACTATTGTTGCCGAGCGAGCATCCGAGCTGAATATCGATCTGGTGTTCAAAGAAGAGCAGCTGTTGATTTTCCGCAATCAGTTGAATATCACCGATGATGTGCTGGAGCGCTTAAACCTCCGCACAAAGGACGCTCAGCTGGAAATAAGCGAGCCAACCAAGACAAAAAGTGAGTAGGTGATGGGGCGGGCATCTGGCAGAGTTCATAAAGCCGCTAGAAGCTGGCCGATATCCGAATTATGCAAGGCTGGTGATATTCAGCTGATAAAAGGCCGCCCGGATCAAGAGATAAACAGTGTGACCAGCATAATTGCCGCGGTTTCGGGCGCGCTGGTTCTTATCACCCATAAAAAATATATTGCCGAGATTAAGGCGGTTTCCGGGCTGGTATGCCTGACCTCTGCTGAATTGGCAGAAGAGCTGCAAAAAGAGCTGATAGAGCCGGTTATTCTGGTTGCATCGCGCCCGCGTGCCGCCTTTGGCCGCGTTCTGGCGTTGATGTTTGCGCCATCTTCGCACGTCGGCGGCATTTCCGATTTAGCCGATATCCATCCCGATGCCAAAATTGACCCCACGGCCAGGGTTGACGCATTTGCTGTTATTGGCGCTGATTGCATTATCGGGGCAGGCTGCCAGATTGGCGCCCATACGGTTTTAGTAGAAAATGTATCTCTTGGCGCACATTGCCAGATTGGCGCGCATAATGTGCTTTCAAATCTGCATTGCGGTGAAGGGGTGAAAACAGATGCCCATTGTGTTATCGGCAAGCGCGGCTTCGGCTTTGACGGGCAGGGGGCTGATCTGCAAATCCTGCCGCATCTGGGACAGGTGGTCATTGGCAAGGGGTGCGATATTGGTGCCGGTGTGACAATTGATAGAGGCGCGCTGGATGACACTATTATTGGCGATTATGTGATGATAGATAATCAATGTCATATCGCGCATAATGTGGTGATAGCCGATAATGTGATTATTCTGGGACAGGCCGGTATCGCTGGCAGTGTTGCGATAGGTAAAAACAGTATCATTGGCGGGCAAGTCGGTATTGGCGATCATATTCACATCGGCGATAATGTCGTGATTGCGTCTAAATCAGGTGTGACAAAGGATATTGAAAAGGCAGGCAGTTATGCCGGCTTTCCAGCGATGCCAGCACGAGAGTTCTGGGTGCAAATGGCCAGCGCACGGCGCAAAACCACCTCATCTAAATCCTAGCGAAACCCGGCGGCTATCTGTATGGTAAAACGGCGTTAAAAGGGGGAAGAATAACATGAGCGAAACTAAAATATTGGGATATGCGGAGATTGAAAAATTATTGCCGCATCGTGCGCCCTTTTTGCTGATAGATAAAATAAGGGATATAAAGCTGGGTCATTCGGCTGTGGGAATAAAGGCGGTTAGCGGAAATGAGCCGTATTTTGTCGGGCATTTTCCTGGCAATCCTGTGATGCCGGGCGTTTTGATTGTCGAGGCTATGGCACAAACCGCCGGCGCATTGGCCGCCCTCAGCCTTGGCGCCGAAGCCGAGGACAAGCTGGTTTTCCTGGCATCTGTCAATAACACTAAATTCAAAACCCCCGTGCGTCCGGGCGATCTGCTGGAAATGCATGTGGAAAAGATAGCAGGACGCAATTTGCTATGGAAGTTTTCCGGCACAGGAATGGTCGATGGGAAAGTGGTCAATCAGGCAGAATTTTCTGCGATGATCGTGGATAAGGATAGCTAGGTAAATGAGTGTTACGCAACATCCAACGGCTATCATCTCGCCGCGTGCCCGGCTTGGCCAGAATATTGAAATCGGCCCCTATTCGGTTATTGGCGATAATGTCCAGCTGGGTGATAATATCAAAATTCACAGCCATGTTGTGATAGATGGCCATACCCGTATCGGTGCCGGCAGCGAGATTTTTCCCTTTGCGGCTATCGGGCTTGCCCCGCAACATACCCGCTATGAGGGCGAGGCATCCGAGCTGATTATTGGCGAAAATAACCTGATGCGCGAATATGTCACCATGCATCCGGGCACAAAAGTCGGCGATATGAAAACCATCATTGGCGATAATAACCTGTTTTATGTGGGTGCGCATATCGCCCATGATTGTGTGGTAGGCAATAATGTGATTTTGGCAAACCATGTCGGGGTGGGCGGCCATGTCACTATCGGGGATTATGCCTATTTGGGGGGCTATTCGGCTATCCATCAATTTGTGCGTATTGGCGAGCATGCCATTATCGGGGGCGGTACAGCAATTACCGCAGATGTTATCCCCTATGGTCTTGCCTCTGGCCCAAGAGGGGCATTGCATGGGCTGAATATTGTCGGCTTGCGCCGGCGCGGTTTTGATAAAGAAGCACTGGCTGCCCTGAAAAAAGCCTATGCAGGCCTGTTCGCATCCGAAGGCTTGTTCAAAGAAAATCTGGCTAAAACCAAGGCAGAGCTGGGCGAGCATGATATGGTAGATAAGCTGGTACAATTTATCGAAGAGGGGGCTGACCGCGCCCTCTGCCAGCCCCAAAAATAGGGATATCTTATGGGACGGCTTGGTATAATTGCAGCACGCGGCACGCTTCCGCTAGAGCTGGCACAAGCCGCCCAATCCAGGGGGGAGCGCCCCTATATCATCTGTCTGGAAGGGCAGTCTGATGCAGATTATTCGGCGTTTGAGCATGGTATCTTTGCCCCTGGCCAGTTAAAGGCGGTTACCCGGGCGCTTGGCCAATCTGGCTGTGACCGGCTGTTGCTGGCCGGCAAATTCACCCGCCCTTCCTTGCGCCAATTAAAGCTGGATAGTACAGGGGCTGCCTTGCTGGGCCGGCTGGCACTAAAGGGCGATGATACCGCTCTTCGGCTGATATCTGACTATTTTGCCAGCCACCAGATTACCGTTTTGCCCAATACAGATTTCCTGCCAGAACGTTTATTGGCCAAGGGGTATCATTTTGGCCGTCCGCTCAATGAAGGCGAGGAAGCCGCCCTTCGCCTGGGCGTGGTGCTGTTATCGGCTATAGGTCATCTGGATGTGGGTCAGGCCGTGATTGCCCAGCAAGACAGAATATTGGCTATCGAGGCAGCAGAGGGAACCGCCGCCATGATTGCCAGAACAGCAGATCTGATAGATAACAGCGCAGATGGCGTTGTTTTTGTCAAAATGGCCAAAAGCCGGCAGGATAAAGCACTGGATATGCCTGTTATTGGCATCGAAACGATAGAAAGTCTGGCAAAGGCAGGGGTGCAGGTTATAGCGGTAGAGGCATCCCATACCATGCTGGCAGATAGTCTGGAAGCGGTTGAAGCCGTGCTTGACGGCCATCAGATGATATTAACAACCCATCTGGAAGTCCCCGCTTTTCCTGAAAATAATCCAGAGGAAAAATAATGCCTGTTTCAGCCTTTATTCTGGCAGGGGAGGCCTCGGGCGACAGGCTGGCAGCCCAATTGATGGCGGCGGCAAGCGATGTTTTTCCGGGCATTAGCTGGTTCGGGATAGGCGGGGCAAAAATGCAAAAAGCCGGGCTGGCCTCTCTTGGGGATATGGATAGCCTGTCCATTATCGGCTTTGGCGAAGCTCTGGCCAGCTTTACCACCCTTTCAAGGCTGGCAGACAGGCTGATAGCCGAGATCATCACCCGCCAGCCGGAATATGTGTTTACCGTAGATAGTAAGGGATTTTCCCTGCGCTTTGCCAAACGGTTACGCAAAGCCCTTGCTGGTAACAGGTATCAGCCCAAACTTATCCATATGGTTGCCCCGACTGTCTGGGCCTGGGGGGCATGGCGGGCAAAAAAATTCGGGCAATATTTTGACCATATTTTTTGTTTATTCCCGTTTGAGCCAGCCTATTTCTCGGCCCTGCCTGTAAAAGCTGTCTTTGTTGGCCATCCAGATAGTGACGGGCAATGCCGCCCCTTTCCCGATAAGGGGGGTGGGATGCATATTTTATTGCTGCCAGGCAGCCGTGCCGGCGAAATAGCCCGGCATTTGCCAGTGATGCTGGAGGCCGCTTCCCGGCTGATACAAAAAAATTCCGCGATTAAATTCTCCCTCCCCCTATTGCCGCATTTGCACGGCCAGGCCACAGAAATACTGAAAAAATCTGAAACAGGACAAACGATAGACCTAACTGCCCTGCCGGCCAGCCAGGCCTTTAAAGAGGCACATTTTATGATTGCCTGTTCCGGTACCGTGACGCTGGAGGCAGCGATTGCCGGTGTGCCTGGTGTGGTGATTTATCATTTATCGCTAACCAATCGGATATTTGCGAAATATTTTTACAAGCCGGCGACCCCTGTATTGCCGGACATTATTCTGGATAGTCATTTTTATCCCTTTTTATTGCCGCCGCATCTAGACGCAGAAAACATCACAGCCCTGACAGAACAGGCGATAGGCGATATTGAACACCGGAATAAAGAGAGTAAGAAAATGTCTGAACAGCTGATATCTGTTCTCAGCCCGGATGGCAAAAAATATGCAGAGCGGTTAAAAACCGCTCTGCAAACTTTGTCATGAAAGGGGTAGTATCCGTTATTTAACCGCGCTTGTCCAGAGGGGTAAAATCGCGCTGGGCTGGCCCTACATAAAGCTGGCGTGGACGCCCGATACGCTGGGTATCATCCTCGATCATTTCTTTCCATTGTGAAATCCAGCCAACTGTGCGGGCAACGGCAAACAGAACCGTAAACATGGACGTTGGGAAATTCATCGCTTTCAGGATAATCCCGGAATAAAAATCTACATTTGGATAGAGCTTTTTCTCAATAAAATAGGGGTCTTTCAGTGCCAGCTCTTCCAGCTCCATCGCCAGTTCCAGCAACGGGTCTTCTACCCCCAGCTTGTTCAGCACTTCATGACAGGATTTGCGCAATACCTGGGCGCGCGGGTCATAATTTTTATATACGCGGTGGCCAAAACCAAACAGGCGGAAGGGATCATCCTTATCCTTTGCCTTGTCCACAAAGGTTTTAATATTGGATTTATCGCCAATTTCATTCAGCATATTCAAAACCGCTTCATTCGCCCCGCCATGTGCAGGCCCCCATAATGAGGCAATACCGGCAGCGATACAGGCAAAGGGGTTCGCCCCGGATGAGCCGGCCAGACGCACGGTTGAGGTAGAGGCATTTTGTTCATGATCGGCATGCAGAATGAAAATCTTGTCCATCGCATCGGCTATAACAGGGTCAATCTCATATTCCTCTGCCGGGACAGCAAAACACATATGCAGGAAATTTTCGGCATAATTCAGATTGTTACGCGGATAATTAAAAGGCTGGCCAATAGAATATTTATAAGCCATCGCTGCCAAGGTTGGCATTTTGGCGATTAAACGGTGCGAGGCAACCATCCGCTGCTTTTCATCATTGATATCGGTAGAATCATGATAAAAGGCAGAAAGCGCACCTGTTACCCCGCACAGGATAGCCATCGGGTGAGCATCCCGGCGAAACCCTCTAAAAAAAGCAGAAAGCTGTTCATGCACCATTGTATGATGGGTGATAGAGGTAACAAAGTTATCGCGTTCTGTTTTATTGGGCAGCTCGCCATTTAGCAATAAATAGGCAACTTCCAGAAAATCGGACTGATCGGCCAGCTGTTCAATCGGGTATCCGCGATGCAATAACACACCCTGATCCCCGTCAATATAGGTCAGCCCGGAAAGACAAGATCCCGTAGCCCCATATCCCGGGTCAAAGGTGAACTGCCCTGTCTGTGCATAAAGCTTGCGAATATCAATAACATCCGGGCCAATGCTGCCCCCCAGAAGCGGCAGGTCAACACGGCTTCCAGTCTGGTTATCGGTAAGGGTTACAGTTTTATTGCTAATTGTATCAGACATTTATTTTTTCCCCGAAACGCACCTAATATTATGGAGTGCCAGTATAAGCTGTTTATGCGATTATTTGCAAATATCTTGTATTCTTCTTTGTACTTCTTCCCGGCCTAAAATGACAATAATATCTAAAATCGACGGCGCGGTTTTTGTACCGGTAAGAGCCGCCCGTAAAGGCAGACCAATATCCTTCATTTTCAGCTCGTTAGCTGCCATCCATTCTTTCAAGGCAGGTTCAAACGCCGCCAGGGTTTCCGGGGCATCTGTCATAAAATCGCAAAAGGCCTGAAGGCGGCTTCGGGCTTCTGGTGTCAGCAAGGCCTGTGCTTCATCTGCTATCTCTGGTGCGCCGGAACAAAACAGCCATTTGCTCATCTCTACCAGTTCTGGAATGGTTTGCGCGCGTTCGGTAAAGAGCGGCATCATCGCCTCTAGCCAGCCTTTGGTTCGGGCAACCCCGGCCGGGTGCCTTTCCATCACCATCTCTGCCAGCCTGGCCGGGTCTGCCTGGCGCATCCAGTGATGATTGACCGATTTCAGTTTATCAAAATCAAATCGGGCGGCACTTTTGCCGATATGGCTGCCATCAAACCAGTCAATGGCCTGTTCCAGGCTAAACAGCTCGTCATCGCCATGTGACCAGCCCAGCCGTGCCAGATAATTCAGCATCGCTTCTGGCAGATAGCCCATTTCTTGATAGGCATCCACACCCAGAGCGCCATGCCGTTTCGATAATTTTGCCCCATCTGCCCCGTGAATCAGCGGAATATGCCCGAAAACCGGCACGTCCCAGCCAAGCCCCTGATAGATATGATATTGGCGAAAGGCATTATTGAGGTGGTCATCACCGCGAATAACATGGGTAATGCCCATATCATGATCATCCACCACAACCGCCAGCATATAGGTAGGGCTGCCATCACTGCGAAGCAGGATCATATCATCGAGCTGATCATGGCGAATGGCGACACGCCCCTGAACCATATCTTCTATTACTGTCTCGCCGGTTTCCGGCATTTTTAGCCGAATGGTAAAAGGGGCATCTTGCGGGGCATCTTGCGGGGCATCTGTTCTGTCACGCCAGGGCGAGCGCACCGGCACGCCATCCTGCCTGGCTTTGGTGCGAATGGCTTCCAGCTCTTCTGTGCCAAGATAGCATTTATAGGCCGTGCCGCGTTCCAGCATTGCAAAGGCTGCCTTTTGATGCTGTTCTTGCCGGCTGGATTGCAGTAGCGCTTCTTCTGCCCCTTGCAGGCCAAGCCAGCGCAAACCGTCATGAATAGCCTCTACCGCTTCGGGCGTAGAGCGTTTTTTATCTGTATCTTCAATACGAAGCAGATATTTTCCGCCATGATGGGCAGCAAATAAATAGTTAAATAGCGCGGTTCGTGCCCCGCCAATATGCAGATAGCCGGTAGGGGAAGGGGCAAATCGAGTGATGACGCTCATCTTTTATTAATACCTTGTCTCTATAATAGGGGGCTGAGGACAGCATCTTGTTTTAAGGGGGTATAACATGCCTAATAGTAAAATGGCACTCTTGGCGTTAAAAATATCTGACCGGTATCATCTGGTCTGGGGTCTGTTATGCCTGATTGCCGGCATTTTGATATTTGGGCTAAAACCGACGGGTAACCTTGTCTTTCTGGCCATGTTTGGGCTGTTTATTTCTGGCATCATCTATAAATTTTCCCGTCATTTTTCGCGCTATCTGCCGCAAGGGCTGATCGTTAATCTTATCGGGTTTGGGGCTGTTTTTATTCTGGCAGGTATCCTTGTTGCGGCGACAGAATATTTTCGCCATACCCATCCGGTTCTCAGCCAGCCGGAAAATATCCGCCTCCAGGCTGTTATCGAGGATATATCCTTGCGCCCCACTGGCAGGGTGCGCCTGCAACTAAAGGTTCTGGACAGCCCCTCATCGGCCATCGGCCCGGATAGCCGAATTCGGGTAACCACAAAACCGCTTCACCCTTTTCAGGCAGGCGACAGAATAGAGGCAGATGCCCGGTTATTTCCCCTTAGCCTGCCGGCGTTTCATGGCCGGCCCGATTATGCACGCCAGCATTATTTCAGCGGTCTTTCTGCTAGCGGCTTTATCACCCGCCTGCATCGCCATGATGCCGGGTTTGAAAACACGCTTTCCATGCGTCTGACCAATTGGCGGCGCAGCTTTGCCCATGATTTAAACGAATTTATGCCGCCGCCTCTTGGCGGTATTGCGGGGGCGTTACTGGTCGGGGTGCGCGATTTTATTCCGCCCGAGAGCTATGAGAGTTTTCGCAAATCAGGTCTGGCTCATCTTCTGGCCATATCCGGATTGCATATGGGGCTATTTTGTTTTTCTGTGTATGGGGCGATGCGATTTGGCTTTGCTTTTTTTTCGTCCGCATCCCAGCGTTTTCCTGCGCATAAGCTGGCGGCGGTTGTGGCATGGCTGGCAGGCGGCATCTATCTTTGTCTGTCCGGCTTTCCTGTTTCGGCGATACGGGCTTATTTAATGGCCTGTATTGTGATAGCTGCGGTATTGAGCGACAGGCGCGCCCTGACGGTTCGCAATCTGGCACTGGTTGGCGGTGTGATGCTATTTTTAACCCCCTCACTGGTCTATAGCGCAGGGTTTCAGCTTTCTTTTCTGGCCAGTTTCGGGATTATCTATACGCTCGGCCTTGTGCGTGATATGCAGATTAAAAACCGCCTGACAAGATGGGCTGTTTTTATGATCCTCAGCTCTGGCATGGCAGCAGGGATCACCTTGCCTGTTATTGCCTATCATTTTGCCCATTTCACCCTTTGGGGCGTTATGGCCAATCTGGTCGCTATTCCGCTCACAGCTATAGTGATATTGCCATCAGGTATTGTGGTTTTACTGGCAGGTTTGACAGGATTTGAGCCTGTTTTGCAAGTCACAGCAGGGATTATGGCACTACCGCTTGGCTGGCTTGCGGCTTTTTCTAATCTGATAGCCAGCTTGCCTTATGCGGGCAGCTATCTTGGCCCGCCGCCTGTATTTCTGTTGTTTGGCTTTTCGCTTGCGGCTGTGATGCTGGCCAGCCTGTCTGGTATCTGGCGCGGGGCAGGGGCAGGAATGGCCGGTCTGTCCGCTATTATCTGGGCAATGATGCCCTTGCCGGATGGCGTGTTTCTTATGGCCGGCCAGCAGCCTGTTATGGTGGTGCGAAGCGATAGGGGAAATCTGCTCATCACCGGGAAATTATCCGATTTCTGGCAAAGCCATAGTGCGATTTTGCTGGGACAGGGGGAGGGTGTAAAAGCAGATTGCCCGGATAGCTCCTATTGCATTTTGCCGCTTTCACCCCGGTCTCAAAACCGGCAACAAACCTCCCGGAGAATCCTGGCCTTTGCCCGATATCGGCGTGCCCTTAGCCATCTGTGCGGGGCAGGGTATGACTATATTATCAGTGCAGAAAAACCTTTATATCCATGCCGGGACGGACAGGAAATACATCATCTGGATACCCATAACAATATCCGATATTCAATTTATTTTCAGAGCGATAATATACTTTATTCACGTAATATTTCAACGGCTGAATATAAATGGCATCCTGTCTTTAATAGCGGCGCACAAGCCCGGTAAGCCGCCCTTGTATTCGCACCTGATCGGCCTCAAAATAACGGGTCTCGTAATTGGGGTTGGCTGCTTCCAGCCCAATTCGGCCAGGCTCCCTGCGCAGGGTTTTTAACGTTGCTTCATGTTCTTCGACCAGTGCCACCACTATATCCCCGCTATTGGCCTGGTCTGTGCGTTTGATAATAACCGTATCCCCTTCATGGATACCGGCATTGATCATGGAATCGCCGACAATCTCCAGGGCAAAATGCTCCCCGCCCGAAACCAGTGTATCCGGTACCGCCAGATAGCTGGTAGGATCAGATAAGGCCTCGATAGGGGTACCCGCGGCAATCCGCCCAAGCAAGGGCAGCTCTATTGTGCCAGAACCGCTCTGTTCTGTGCCAAAATCAGGGCGGATAATATTGCTTTCCGGCTTTGTGGCTGCCCCGGGGTGGCGCAAAATTTCAATGGCGCGCGCCCGGTTGGCCAATTTGCGAATATAGCCGCGCTCTTCCAGCCCGGATATCAGCCGATGTATGCCTGATTTGCTGGCCAGCCCGACCGCCAGGCGCATTTCATCAAAAGAGGGGGAGATATCATGTTCGGCCTGATGTTCAATCAGAAAAGTCAAAAGCTGATGCTGTTTTTCGGTAAGCATGCGTATGCTCCTCTATTCCGGATAATGCCAAAAATGCCCTGATATTATCCCAATATTATCCCAATATTATCCCAATATAATCATGGCAAAAAATGGTGTTCTGTTTCTGTTCTATCTCAGCAAAAAGAACAAATCAAGAATATTTCAAAAAATTTGACATTCGGGTGATAGAGGGGCGGCGGTTACAGGCTGGCCGGAATATCCATCACCGGGACATTTTCGCCCGCCAGTACAGCTTTGGCATAAGGTGGGCGCAGGATAAGCAGCTCGGCATGGCAAAAATTACGCAGCATGGAGCTATCCTGCCTGCCAAAGGGTTTAACACAAAGCTGGCCGTGCGAATTATGGACATATTGGGCACGGATATAGTCCTGGCGGCGGTCATTTTCCGGCATATCGATGGCCAGAGGCATGAGGCGCGTTTCGGGCAGGGCAGAGAGGCCAAGAAACACCCGTATCGCTGGCAAGACAAAGACCAGGCTGCATACGCCTGCAGAAACCGGATTGCCTGGCAGGCCTAAAAAGGGGATATTTTGCCAGCTTGCCGCGATCAGTGGTTTTCCCGGTCGCATGGCAATGCGCCAAAAATCTATTTCTGCGGCGTTATCGGCCATTAAATCAGATGCGATATGGTCGTGATTGCCAACCGATGCCCCGCCTGTACAGACAATCAGGTCAAACTGGCCATATCTGGCACGACCGGCCTCCAGAGCAGTGATAAGTGCCTGCGCCTTATCCCCGATAATGCCCAAATCAATAATTTCTGCACCTGTCTGTTGCAGCGCATGGCGCAAAAAAACGCTATTGGAATTGACAAGCTGGCCGGTTTCAGGCGTGCGGCCGACCTCTACCAGCTCATCACCGCTGGACAGGATAGCCACTACCGGCTTTTTTCGGACAGGCAGATTTGTATGCCCTGCCAGGCTCGCCAGCGCCAGATGACGTGCGCCAAGCAGTGTGCCAGCAGATAAAATACCCTCGCCCTGGTTAAAATCCAGCCCTTTTGGACGCACAAACTGGCCGGGCTTCACACCTTCTTGCAAGATGATGCTGCCGGCTTTTTTGTGGACATCTTCTTGCAGGGCGATAGCATCTGCCCCTTCCGGCAGATAGGCGCCGGTAAAAATACGCATTGCCTGGCCATCTGCCAGCCTCCCTGCCGCGATATGCCCGGCCGCCGCTTCGCCTGTGACATCAAACGCGGTACCCGCTGGCAGCGCGTTTTCATTGGTTTGCAGGGCATAGCCATCCATTGCCGAGATATCGGCCGCAGGATGGGGTATAAGAGCGGTAATATCTTGTGCCAATATACGGCCAGCTGCTTCTTGCAGGGCGATAGTCTCGCCGGGCGCGCGTCCCATCATCGAAAAAATAGCTTCCTGTGCCTCTGCAACGGGTTTTAGCTCAGTCATTTTTTTTCAAAATCACCTGATTTGCCGCCAGATTTATGGATTAATCCTATCTGGCCGATTTGCATATCCCTATCGATAGATTTGCACATATCATAGACGGTCAGGGCGGCGATACTAACAGCTGTCAGGGCTTCCATCTCTACGCCTGTGCGCCCTTGCAGGCGACATTCTGCGCGGATATCAATGGCGCAATCTGTCTCATTCAGTGCCAGAGAGACATCAATATGGCTAAGGCTTAATGGATGGCAAAGGGGGATAAGCTCGCTGGTTTTTTTTGCCCCCATAATGCCGGCCAGCTGCGCAACAGAAAGCACATCGCCTTTTTTCAGCCCGCCCTCACGTACCGCAGAAAGGGTAGCTGCCTGGACAAAAACCTGTCCTGTGGCAATTGCTTTGCGGCTGGTCTCCGCCTTCTCGCCCACATTCACCATTTGCGGGCGGCCATCATGGGTGAAATGCGTAAAATCAGCCATCTCTTTATCTCCCCCCCTTTTTTTTGCTGTTATTTACTGGCTACGGGGTTGGCAAGGATATCCCTGGTTGCCTGGCATACATCTTGTGCGCGCATCAAACTCTCGCCTATCAGAAAACATCTGGCACCGGCGGCGGCCATTTCTGCCAGATCGCTGGGATGAAACAGGCCGCTTTCAGCAACTGCGATACGCCCATCCGGCAGTAGCGGCAACATGGATTTGCCTACTTCCAGCGATATTTCCATTGTTTTTAAATTACGGTTATTAATCCCCATCAGCGGCGATTGCAGCTGGCAAGCGCTTTCCAGCTCGCTTGCATCATGTACCTCTATCAGCACATCCATCCCCCATTCATGGGCGGCCGCTTCCAGCTCGCGCGCCTGTGCCAGAGAGAGCGAGGCCATAATCAGCAAAATACAATCTGCCCCCAGGGCGCGGCTCTCGATAATCTGGATGGGGTCAATCATAAAATCCTTGCGCAGGACGGGCAGGGATACCGCACCTCTGGCGGCCTGCAAATACAGATTATCGCCTTGAAAATAGGTTTTATCGGTCAGAACCGAAAGACAGCTTGCCCCGCCTTCTTCATAGGCGCGTGCCAGGCTGGGCGGGTCAAAATCCGGGCGTATCAGCCCCTTGGAAGGAGAGGCTTTTTTCAGCTCGGCTATCAGCCCGTATCCGGTTTCAGACGCGCGCCTGAGGGCAGAAATAAAACCCCTGGGGGCATCGGCCAGTTTGGCGCGTGCCTCTAATTCAGCCTGGCTGATCTGTTGTTTTAGGGCAGATATTTCTGCACTTTTTGTTTCATTTATTTTGTTAAGAGTATCTGACATATATCTGTTTTTATATATTTTTATTAGTTGTTTTAATCAGGGTATCTAACGCATTTAACGCCTTTTTGCTGTCAATGGCTGCTGTGGCACGCCCCAGCGCATTTGATAATTCTGTTTCATGCCCGCCGGCGACCAGCGCCCCGGCAGCGTTCAGCAATACAATATCGCGGTAAGGCCCTGCCTCGCCTTCAAGAAGGCGGCGCAAGGCAGCGGCATTCACTTCCGGATTGCCGCCCCTGATATCGTCTATCGAGGCGGTTTTTAGCCCCAGATCAGACGGGTGCAGGGTAAAGCTCTTTATCTGACCATTGCGTAATTCGGTAATCTGGTTTGTGCCAGTGGTGCTAAGCTCATCCAGGCCATCTGCCCCATGCACGACCCAGGCATGGCGTGTTCCCAGCTTGTCCAGCGCTTCGGCAAAGGGGCGCAACCACACCGCATCAAAACTGCCGACCAGTATCCGCGTCACCTGTGCCGGATTGGAAAGCGGGCCCAGCAAGTTAAAAATAGTGCGCACCCCAAGCTCTGCTCGGATAGGGCCGACATGGCGCATGGCGGCATGATGGCGCGGTGCCATTAAAAAGACAACACCTGCCGCCTCCAGCGCTTCTTCCAGCGCTGCAAACGGGCATTCCATATTAATGCCCAGCATGGACAGGACATCGGCGGCTCCGCTTTTGGAAGAAACTGCCTTATTGCCATGTTTGGCCACTGGAATACCTGCCCCTGCAACCACCATCGCTGTTGCGGTGGAAATATTATAGGTACCGATTTTATCGCCGCCTGTACCAACTATATCCATTGCCGCATCCGGGGCGTTAATATGCAAGGCTTTGTTGCGCAGGACGCCGGCTCCGGCAGCGATATCCTCAGGGGTTTCGCCGCGCATCCGCAACGCGACCAGAAAGCTGGCCAATTCCACCGGGCTGGCCTGACCTTCCATAATCTCGTCAAAGGCCGTGCGCATCACCGCTTCTGGCAGTTCTGTTCCCTCGATTATTTGCTTGGTAATATGGTGTAATTTTTCAGACATGAACCTGATCCGGAAATTTTTTATCCAGGGCGAGAAGCTGGCTTTCCAGGCGCAGCATTTCTGCCTCATCTGGTAAGTTATTTTGGCCGGTCAAGGCCAGAAAGGCGCGCAATAATCGGTAGCCGCCTGCAGAAGCGATAGATTCAGGATGAAACTGCACCCCGTGAATAGGCCGGCTTTGATGTTCCAGACCCATAATTTTACCATCGGCTGTAGTGGCGGTGATATTCAGGCAATCCGGCAAATGGGCTTCATCTGCCAGCAGGGAATGATAGCGGGTGACCACAAACTGGCTGTCTATGCCTTCAAATATCCCCTGATTTTGATGGGTGATATAGGAAAGCTTGCCATGCATGGGCGGCGAGAAATGTTTCAGCTTGCCGCCAAAGGCGGTGCAAATGGCCTGATGGCCCAAACATACCCCCATAATAGGCAGGCTGGCCGGGGCGGCTTTTATCAGATCCACCAGAATACCGGCATCCGCTGGCACGCCAGGGCCAGGCGAAAGCACCAGGCCGGAAGGCTGCATCGCCAATATTTCCTCTACCGATTTGGCATCATTGCGGATAGTGATAACCTCTGCGCCCAAATCGGACAGAAAATGCCATAAATTCCAGGTGAAGCTATCATAATTGTCAATTAGAATGATCATGGCAGGTAAAATTCAGTATCGGTTTTTAAAATAAAGGATGGTTAATTTAAGGGCATATAATATCGCCCAAGCATCAAAATTACTACCTTTAATCTGACCTAAAAATCAGGGCAAGGCAAAGGCGTAATGCCGATATAGGGATGAGAGAGGCTTTTTGCGCTGTAAAAGTGTATGGTAAAATAATACCTTATTTTTAATATACTGTATTATATACATTTTTTAAATTTTGATGAAAATAAAGCGCTTGATCTTTTACCTGCACTGCTCTAGAACAAGCCTTCACCAGCTATCCGGATAGCTCTTCTTCGATTTTTTCATAGAAGGGGATTACACGGGGTGGCTGATTTTGTTTTTAGTTGGAGGTTTAACTCATGCCCCTACCACGGACTTACGTGGCAACACCTAAAGATATCGTCAAGAAATGGATTCTGGTCGATGCTGAAGATGTTGTTCTTGGCCGTCTGGCCTCAATCCTGGCGATGCGCCTGCGCGGCAAGCACAAGCCGGATTATACCCCGAATATGGATTGCGGCGATCATGTGATTGTCATCAATGCTGAAAAGGTCAAGCTGACCGGCAATAAGCGTAACCAGAAGACCTATTACTGGCATACAGGTTATCCGGGCGGGATTAAGTCACGCACCGCAGACAAGCTGCTGGATGGTCGTTTCCCCGAGCGGGTGCTTTCCAAAGCGGTTGAGCGGATGGTACCGCGCGGCCCATTGGGACGTAAAGTAATGTCCAACCTGCATATCTATGCCGGTGCAGAACATCCCCATGAAGCACAGCAGCCAGAGATGCTGGATGTTGCCGGTATGAACCCAAAGAATAAGAGGTAGTCATGGCTGAAGAAACAACACAGACCGAAGAAACAGGCATGGCCGCACTTGAAACACTGGCAGAAACGACAGTTGTTGAAACCGCCGCACCGGCTGAGCCAAAGATTGACGAGCATGGCCGCTCTTATGCGACAGGCCGGCGTAAAAACGCGATTGCCCGTGTATGGCTAAAGCGGGGATCTGGCCGCATCACTATTAATGGCCGTGATGTGACCGCCTATTTTGCGCGCCCGGTTTTGCAGATGATCCTGCAACAGCCTTTTGAAGTAGCAGAGCGCAAGGATGAGTTTGATATCGTCGCCACTGTTGTGGGCGGCGGGCTATCTGGTCAGGCAGGCGCGGTACGTCATGGTATCAGCCGGGCACTTACCTATTTTGAGCCTGGCTTGCGGCCAGCGCTGAAAGCAGGCGGCTTTATGACCCGTGACCCGCGCGTGGTGGAACGGAAAAAATACGGTAAGGCAAAAGCCCGCCGGAGCTTCCAGTTCTCCAAGCGTTAAGAAACGTTTTACGAAAAACAAAATAAAAACAAGAACTTATGCAAGTTTGTTCTTGTTTTTTATGGAAATACTGCGTAGCAGAATAGTAGCAGAAGCGTGTAACTTGCTGATTAACACAGAGTACACGTACAGACAGGACAGTGATAACAGGAATGGTTACACTGTTACCGTAGATTTGTTGAGAGATGGTAAAAACCACAAGGCATTACAGCAACGCTACAAGCGTGTTTACAGTAGGCGTTATAGTCAAAGTGTCCGCAGACATTTGGACGCAGCAGAAGACTACATACACAACGCTGAAACGCAGTTTACTTTTCCAAAGCGTAGTTAGCGTTAAAAGTTCCAGTTTGGTGAAAAAGATTTTTTTGCATTGAGTGTTTTTGGAAGATCCAATAAACTTTGAATAGTGTTATAAAGATGGGTATTTGATGCGTTGCACTAGATTGGGGTCAGCGACCGTAATCGTTGAGACACGTGATGTTAAAATCCTTTGCGACCCATGGCTAACAGATGGTGCGTACTACGGTGCATGGTGCAATTTTCCCCCCATACCTTTGGAAAAATACGATTTTAGTGACATTGATTACATTTATGTAAGTCACGTTCATCCAGATCATTTTGACCCAAAGACAATGGAAATGCTATCGAAAGATGTTCCAGTATTGATCCATAGGTATCATCAAAGATTTCTGAAATTTAATATTGAGCGATTAGGCTTCAAAGTGATCGAATTAGAGAACGGATTTCCCACTTCGCTTTCAGATACAACTAATATATCAATTTTTGCTGCTGATGATTGTGACCCCAGTATATGTGGGCATATGTTTGGGTGCATCACAGCAGAAATAAAGGGATCAATGCAATTAGATAGTTTATGTGTAATTGACGATGGTGATCACATCCTTGTGAATACGAACGATTGTCCATTTGGTATAGCTGAAAAAACTCTTGCTCGTGTTAAAGCGAGTTTTCCAAATATTGATTTTGCTTTGATTGGTTATACCAGTGCCTCATTGTTCCCGCATTGTATGATGGATTTTTCCGCAGAAGACATGAGCAAAGGTATTGCGAAAGCTAGAGAGATAGGATTGTCGACTGGGCTTAATACACTCAAGGTTTTGAAGCCCAAAGCATATATGCCATTTGCTGGGACATATATATTAGGCGGTGCTTACTATCAAAAAAACAAAAATTTACCCATACCAGAAATTCAAGAAGCTGTATCTTTCTTTCAGGGTAAACTCTCTGCAGAAGGTTTGAAAATTAAGCCAATTTTATTAAACTACGGTGAATGGTATGATGCTAAAACGTCAAAGGTATCTGCGGAGTATCAACCAGTTGATATAGATGAAAGAGAACAATACATAAAGAATGTTGCATCGAAATTTAGATACGAATTTGAAGACCATCCAATGCCTGATGTTGACGAGATTGATGAGCTATTTGAAGCAAGCTTACCAAGGTTGACAATGAAACAAAAAGAGATTGGTTTCTATGAAAATATCAATTTGGTCTTTGATTTACCAAGTAGCAAGTTTATGGTTATTAATCTAGCTCAAACGACTAAACGTGTTTTCAACAGTATAGATGGATTAGACAATTATCATCGTTTTCAGTTGGACCCTAGGTTGTTGAAGTTAGCTTTAAAAGGTCCAAGATTTGCGAACTGGAATAACATAGAGATTGGCGCACTGTTAAATTTTTCAAGAAAACCTGACGTGTACAGAATGGATGTACATACTCTCATAAATGCTTTGCATACTTAGGATATTATCAGCTTACTCATTAGTTATGCGATCCAAATTATAGGCATATAGACGTAGCATTTGGGTAGCAGAAAAGGGCAATTTAAAAAAGGCACCTTATAACAATGACTTAGAGATAACATTAGTTAGCAAAGCGCTAAGAAACGTTTTACGAAATATCTTATTGCAAAGGGCTGTGGTTTTCACAGCCCTTTTTTTATGGCGTCTGTTTATCGCAATTATCTAGGAAAACAGCATCAGCTGTATTTCGGTTGCCGCCTGGCGCAGGATATCGATTTTTTGTATCGCTTCTTCCAGTTTGAAACGGGGGCTGGGGCCATGTACCGCAAGCGAGGCAAAATAATCCCCGTTTAAATCGGTGACCGGAACAGCGATGGCCACCATCTCATTATGAAATTCTTCATTATCCACAGCATAGCCTTGCCGCCTGACCCTTACCAATTCCGCCAGCAGATTTATCGTTGTGTCAATCGTTTGGGGGGTTTGCCTGGTCAAATGCAGGGAGCGGGCCATTCTCTCGCGTTTTTGCTTTGGCAGAGAGGCCAGATAGGTCTTGCCGCTGGCCGTGCAGTGAAAGGGGACGTGCGTTCCCACAGGCAGCAGGATGCGAAAAGCCCAGTTGGTCTCTACCCTGTCGATATATTTCATGCCGGATTTTTCCGGCCGGACAAAATTTACCGTCTCGCCAAACTGGTGCGAGACTTTACGCAATATTTGATGACAGGCTGTACTATTTACCCCCAGCGTGCCCAGCCCGGAGGCCATCTGTAATAAACGGGGGGAGGGGTATAATTTACGCCCTGTTTTCGCCAGATAGCCTTCCTCCAGCAGCATATTACATAGCCGATGCAAGGATTGTTTTGGCATTTTCAGCTCATTGTTCAACTCGGTCGGCGAGAGGGGCTGATGATGCTTTGCCAATATCTCAAAAATGCGGATTATCCTTAAATTCGGGGCAAGTTTATCGCTATCCATATTGGCTTCCACCACGCTTTTCACAAAATAATTGATTTTAAGCTTGCACAAGTCATTAAACCATGTACCGTTTAATGTTACACTAATAGAGACAAAAAGTCTCAAAAAATAAAAAATTCATAAGGAATATGGATTTGGAGTTTGATTTTATTGTCATTGGTGCTGGTTCTGCCGGATGTGCGCTTGCCGCCAGGCTATCCGAAGATAGCCGATATAGCGTTGCTGTGCTGGAAGCTGGCGGGCGCGATATTTATCCCTGGATACATATTCCCATTGGCTATTTTAAAACAATGGGCAACCCGGCGACAGACTGGTGTTATCATACCGAGCCTGATCCGGGGCTGAATGGCCGGTCTATTCCCTGGCCACGCGGACGGGTACTGGGCGGCAGCAGCTCTATTAACGGGCTGTTATATGTGCGCGGCCAGAAACAGGATTTTGATCATTGGCGGCAATTGGGCAATAGCGGCTGGGGCTGGGATGATGTGCTGCCCTATTTTAAACGTGCTGAAAATTGGGAAGGCACAGCGGATGATATGCGCGGCAAGGGCGGGCCGTTAAATGTTTCAGAAAACCGCGTAACGCGCGATGTGATAGATGCCTGGTCAGAAGCGGCCATTGCCGCGGGCTATAAACGCTATACAGATTATAATGGCGAGGATCAGGAAGGGGTGGGTATGTTTCAGATGACCATGAGAAATGGTCAGCGCTGTTCTGCGGCACGTGCCTATCTTGTGCCTGCCAGAAAACGCAAAAATCTGGAAATCATTACCCATGCCCACACGCAAAGCATTGTTTTTGACAAGCGTCAGGCCGTCGCGGTAAGAGCAAGGGTTAACGGCATTGAAACCGTCATAAAGGCACGGCGCGAAATTATATTAAGCGCAGGGTCGATTGGCTCGCCCCAGATTTTGATGTTATCGGGCATTGGTGACGGGGATAAATTAACCCCGCATGGCATTCGCCCTATTCATGAATTAGCCGGGGTGGGGATGAATTTACAAGACCATCTGCAAGCCCGGCCAGTCTTTAAATGTACCAGCTCCACTATTAATACAGAAGTGCGCAGCCTGTTTCAAAAGATGGGGATTGCGCTTGAATATGCCCTTAAGCGCACCGGGCCCATGGCGATGGCAGCCTCGCTTGGGGCGGCTTTTTTAAAAACACGGCCCGAGCTGGAAACCCCGGATATTCAGTTTCACCTGCAGCCCTTTAGTGCGACACGTCCGGCTGATGGGCCGCATCCTTTTTCAGCCTTTACCGCCTCTGTCTTGCAGCTTCGCCCGGAAAGTACCGGACATCTGGAGCTGGCTTCCGGCCATTATGGCGACCATCCAAGGATTTATCCAAATTATCTGGCCACAAAGACTGATTGCGATACGCTGGTAGAGGGGATTCGTATTGCCCGTAAAATCTGTAAAACCTCACCGGTAAAAGAACAGATTACTTCGGAGTTTTCACCCGGCAAGGAAGTGGGCGATGATTATGAAGGTATTCTGGAATGGGCGCGCAACACCTCTACCACCATTTATCACCCTACCGGTACCTGCAAGATGGGCACGGACAAGATGGCGGTGGTGGATGCTCGCCTTAGAGTGCATGGCCTAAAGGGCTTGCGCGTGGCAGATGCCTCTATCATGCCGACCATCACCTCTGGCAATACCAATGCCCCGGCTATCATGATAGGGGAAAAGGCAGCAGATATGATCCTAAAGGATGCGGTATGAGAAAGGCATGGATAGCAGATATCGCTCAGAGTATCTTTGCGGATATTATGGTATCCGGGACGGGAGTGCTGGCGATCGCCTTTATGGCGTTCCTTGCCTCTTTATTTTTTAAAATAATAATTAAAATCAGGTGTTTATATTATACATCTTTGTCTTTTCTAATCTATTTAACTGGCATGATGCGGAAGGATGGGATTAGAGAATTGGGGGAGGTAGTATGATCCTTACTATTACCGACCCACTGGTGGCGGAATATGACATTTTGCCTATCATCAAAACAGAAGCGATAGCAGACAGTGCCTATAATCGCTGTTTGTTCGATTGCGCGCAATTTGTTTTGACGGATAGGGAAAATGAATAGGAAGCTAAATATTATCAAAAAAACTATGGGAGGAAAAAATGGGAATTTTTGATAGAGTAAAAGGGGTCTCACGCCGAGACTTTTTCCGGATTGCCGGCACGTATGGGATGACCTCAACCTTGCTTGCTGCAGGCGGGCTGGGCGGTGCATTAACAGCCTCTGGCCTTGCTCAGGCAGCTGAGTCTTCATACAAGCGCAGACTGGCAAAACCTGCCAAGTTTGAGCTGAAATTCGGTGCGGCCGGGTTTAACCAGACAAATCTGCTGATTGAACGTGCCGGGTGTCTTGAATTTGTTCGTGACCTTGAAGAGCGTACCGATGGTGAAATCCGAATTGAGTTCATCGGCAATAACCAGATTTGTGGCCAGCTATCCTGTGTGGAAAAAGCCCAGCAAGGTATCGTGGATATCTATGCAGCTTCGACCCAGAACTCGGCAGGGGGCGCACCATATCTGAACGTGCTGGATTATGCCTATATGTTCCGTTCACGTGCTGACCAGTATCATTTCATGTATTCTCCAGCGTCCCAGCGCATTTTGCGTGATCCGTTTGAGAAAATGCATGGGCTGAAATTCCTGTTCACACATGCAGAGCTTCGCGGCATCCAGCTTGGCCTTGCCTGGGAAGATAAAGATACAGTGACCTCTGTTGAACAGCTTGCCGGCACAAAGAACCGTGTTACCGGTACTCAGCTTGGTCGTATCGCCATGCAGGCCCTGAACCTGAACCCTGTGCCGGTTGCCTGGGAAGAAACCCTTGATGGCCTGAAGCAGGGCCTGATCGATGGGGCAGAAACATGGGCATCTGCTGTTGCTTATGCAAATATGTCCCCGGTGGTCTCGCAATGTGTTGATTTGCGCTTCTTCTGCGGTACCGAGCATACAGCCATGTCCGCTGCGTCTTTTGACAAGCTGGGCGGCGAGCTTCAGGATGCGGTGATGGAATCATCCTATCTGACACAGGTTCATGTACAGGCTGCCAACGAGGCTGCGCTGGCAAATACGGTTGGCTTTACCTCTCCGCATCAGGGCCCAGACACTATTTTTGCTAAAAATAATGTTCGGGTGGCTTCTCTTTCAGATGCGGAAATCCGCAAGGCAGAAGAAATGTGTTCACCTGAATTCCAGCCACAGCTGTGGAATGAATGGCGTGAGCGCATCAATGGCTGGGCCGGTGGTATCGATACCTATCAGGAAATTTATGATGAGGTTCGCACCAATCCGCACACTCTGGCAGAGAATGTTGAACCACGCCGCTGGTGGAAGGCATAATCCTTTACCGGTAGGATAATCAAAAATGGACTAGCCTTACCTTATTAGGGCTAGTCCGCATTATGTGTTTTTATTTTCATCTCTTTTTAAAAGAAGGAACCCAGGCCGTGTCTCTTTTTTCAGAGCTGCTCGTCATCATCAAAAGTGTGCTGGCTCAGGATCCCTGGGCGCTAAAATCTGCCCTCAGAAGTGATGCAAGCTGGCTTTTAGGTTTTTTTGTTGCATTTGGCGGCGGCGGGGCAATCGCCTTTTTATATAAAAGGCTTCCCGTGCTGGATAAATATCTGGAACGCCTGTTTATGGTATGCAGTTATCTGTCTATCGCCCTTATTATTTTCTGGGGCGTGATAGACCGGTTTGTTTTTTCTAACCAGCAACCCTGGTCAACTACTATTCCGCCCTTGTTGTTTATGATTATGGCATGGTTTGGTGCGACCTATAATGTGCGATTGCGCGCGCATCTCAGCTTTTCCGAATTTAGAAGCCGGATGGGCCGGACAGGCCAGTTTGCCTGTCTGTGTCTGGATAATGCGCTCTGGATGGGGTTTGCTATCATTGTTATTGTGACGACTTTCAAGGCGGTTGTGTTATCTGCCTCGAATTTCCAGATTGTTCTGGGAACCGATAATGTCATGCAATGGTGGTTTTTAGCGACCGCCCCTCTGGCCTTTATTTTGATGGCGGCGCGTGTGATTGAAAATTTCACAGAAGATTATAGCAATTTTCGCAATGACAGACCGTTATTGAAACAAACCGTTATTGGAGGAGATGCGTGATGACGGATGCAAGCGTAATTACGTTGATCTCGCTGGGGGTAACCGCTCTGTTTATGCTGGGCGTACCTGTATTTCTGGTGATCGCCGCATGGGTAGTTGGCTGTTCTGCTGTATTGGGGCTTACGCTCGATAATATGGGCGCTGAATTATTGAATGTGTTTAATAAGGGGTTTGCCCTGCTGGCCATGCCGTTATTCATTTTGACAGGCGATTTGATCAATAAATCAGGGATTGCCAGACGATTATCCGATTTTGCCTATGCCTGTCTTGGCTGGCTTCGCGGCGGTTTGGCTATGGCCTCGCTGGGGGCGTGCGGGCTATTTGCAGCTATTTCCGGCTCAAACTCGGCAACCACAGCTACTATCGGGTCAATGTTGCATCCAGAGATGGTCAAGGGCGGCTATGATGAGCGTTTTTCTGCTGCCACTGCGGCGGCGGGTGGTACGGTCGGGATTATCATTCCGCCTTCTATTATCTTTATTGTCTATGGATTTTTGCTTAATTTGCCGATTTCGGATTTGTTTGTGGCCGGTATTTTGCCAGGGGCATTAATGGTCATTGGTATGCAGCTGGCCTGCTGGATCGTCTGCCAGCTAAATGGCTGGGGGCATTTAATCCAGTTCCAGTTTAACCGGGCGCTTAAAACGGCCTTTGGGGCATGGCTGGGCTTTTTTGCCATCGGGCTGGTGTTGTGGGGAATTTATACAGGCAAGTTTTCCCCGACAGAAGCCGCTGGTGTGACGGTTGGTTTTTGTATTATTGCCGGGCTGGTCAGCTGGGGGGTAAACAAGATAGCTGGCCTGGATATGACCAAAAGCTGGGAAGAAAAATCCTATCCGGAAATGCTGGTGGTTGAGGGCTTTACCTTGAAGGATATCCCGGGCATCACCATGCGCTCTGCCCAGATTACAGGGGTGCTTGCCCCGCTCATCGCCATTTCTGTGGTGATGCAGCAAATTCTGTCCTTGCTGGGCGCACAGGTATTTATTACCGATTTCCTGACCGGGTTAGGCGGCTATTATCCGGTATTATTTGCGGCGATGGCGATTGTGTTTATTTCAGGGATGGTGCTGGAATCCCTGCCGGTCACCATTATTCTTGCGCCTATTCTGGCACCTGTAGCGGCCGGCATTGGCGTTGATCCTATCCATTTCTCGGTCATTTTCCTTGTCGGGGCATCTATCGGATTTATCACCCCGCCTTATGGGCTTAATCTATATGTAGCCTCAGGGGTGACCGGTGTCGCCTATTTCAGACTATTGAAATATACAGTGCCCTATTTGATAGCGCTGATTTCTGTCTGGATAGTGGTGGCGCTTGTCCCTGAAATATCGCTGACAATGCTGCCAGCCAGATAAATCTGCCCGAAATTGTTATGTGAACTGTTTTTTATAGGTGTTATAGATGATCGCCGCCATTGTCCGAAATTTTAATGAAGATTTAAGTCTGGAACAGGTATCCGAGCCACAATGCCCTGAAAACGGGGTGGTGCTGGAGGTGCTGGCCTGCGGGGTGTGCCGCTCGGACTATCATGGCTGGACAGGCAATCATCCACTGGTAAAAAACGGGTCGATTATGGGCCATGAATATTGCGGTATCGTGGTAGAGGCAGGGCCAAGAGCAAGCCATAAAATAGGTGATAGGCTTATCGCTCCTTTCATTCTGGGCTGTGGCAGTTGTCCTGCCTGTCAGACAGGGAAATCCAACAGCTGTGGCAGCCAGATTGTACCCGGTTTTAGTGCGCCGGGCGCTTATGCAAAATATGTCGCTGTGCCCTTTGATCATAATCTGGTTCATTTGCCGAAAGATATGTCACCGGCACTGGCTGCCGGGCTGGGTTGCCGGGTCACAACCGCCTGGCACGCTTTGAGCGATCGCGCCGATGTGCGGGCAGGGGAATGGGTGGCTGTTCACGGTACAGGCGGCATAGGGCTATCGGCAATGTTGCTGGCTAAAATGCTGGGCGCTTATGTAGTTGTGGTGGATGTTGTAAAGGACAAGCTGGATCATGCGCTGGGGCTGGGGGCAGATGCCGCTGTCAATGCCGCCGATATGGATGCCGCCCGGGCCATTATAGAGATTACCGGCGGCGGGGCAGATGTGTCGATAGAGGCGCTTGGCAGCGGTGCAACCACAAATGCGTCTATTGAATGTCTGGCCACTCTGGGGCGTCATGTTCATGTCGGGATGCCGGGCGGTGATGGCATGATGAATATCAATATGCGCGCTATCTATTCCAAACAGCTTTCCTTTTTCGGGACGCGCGGTATGCCGTCATGGAAATATCCCTCGTTGCTGGAGATGATTGAAAAAGGCAAAATTGATCTTAGCCCAATGGTGGATAGGGAAATATCGCTGTCACAGGCCAGTGCCGAGCTGCGTATGATGAAGGGGGCGACCCCGCCCGGAACGGCTGTAATCACAAAATTTGAAGAATAATAAAGTTATAGATATAAAAGGGTTGAAGAATGAGCGTTACCTATCTGAAAAAAGCTACAAAAACACCTGCGACCGGAACAGAGGAAACCCGTAAAATTGTCTCGGATATGCTGGCCGCTATCGAAAAGGGGGGCGAGGCAGAGGCTCTGCGTTATGGCAGGGAGCTGGATGGATATGAAGGCGAGGCGATTATCAGTGCCGATCACATTGCCAATGCCGGTAAAATGGTCTCTGAAACGCTGAAAGAGGATATTCAGTTTGCCTATGACCGGGTAACGCGCTTTGCCCATGCCCAGCGCGAATCTGTCTCCTCGTTTGAAACAGAGCTTTCGCCCGGCCTGTGGGCTGGCCAAAAGCTGATCCCGATTGAAACAGCCGGATGTTATGTGCCGGGCGGGCGTTATGCCCATGTGGCATCGGCTATCATGTCGATTGCGACCGCCAAAGTGGCAGGCGTGGATAATATCATTGCCTGTTCTGCTCCGCATGGGAATGAGGGGCCAAATCCGGCTATTTTATATGCGATGAATTTATGCGGTGCGGATAGTATTTTGTCTCTGGGCGGGGTGCAGGGTATTGCTGCTATGGCCTTTGGGCTGTTTACCGGCAAGCCTGCACGGATTCTGGTCGGGCCTGGCAACCGCTTTGTGGCCGAAGCAAAACGGATGCTATATGGCCGCGTCGGAATTGATATGTTTGCCGGGCCAACCGAAATTGCCATTATCGCTGATGATACAGCAGATCCCCAGATTGTAGCAGAAGACCTTGTCTCGCAAGCAGAACATGGCCCTGATTCTCCTGCCTGGCTTATTACTACCTCGAAAGATTTGGCCGAGGCGGTGATGGCACAGATGGATACCCATATTGCCGCTCTGCCGGAAACATCACGAAAGGCAGCCGAGCTGGCCTGGCGTGATTATGGCGAGGTGATTTTATGTGACACAGATGAAGAGGCGGTGAAAATATCGGATGAATATGCCGCAGAGCATCTGGAGGTACATACCGCGCGCGATGAATGGTACACTGAAAATCTGAAAAATTATGGCTCGCTCTTTATTGGTGAGGAAACAACGGTTACCTATGGTGATAAATGTTCTGGAACGAACCATATCCTGCCAACCAAAGGGGCCGCCCATTATACAGGCGGGCTATCGGTACATAAATTTATGAAGATTGTGACCACCCAGCGGATGACCAGGCAAGCTAACCGCGAGGTTGGACAGGCAGCGGCCAGAATTTCCCGATTAGAGGGGATGGAAGGTCATGCACGCTCGGCAGATGTGCGGTTACGTAAATATTTTCCGGGCGAGAATTTCGCGAATTAGAGGGTAGGTGAAATGAAGGCACTGGTTTATACAGGCACAAAGCAAACAGAGATCCGTGATATGCCTCTGGCAGAGGTTACAGAAGGTCAGGTTTGTATTGATGTGCATCAATGCGGGATTTGCGGCTCGGATATGCATGCCTGGCATGGTCTGGATGAACGCAGAGTGCCGCCCCTGATTTTAGGACATGAAGCGGTGGGAACTGCCAGAAATGGACGTTTTGCCGGCCAGCGTGTTGTGATTAACCCGCTTATGGGATGTGGCAGCTGTTCTGCCTGTACCAGCGGGTTCGAGCATCTTT